>ERZ827471.411-NODE-411-length-39056-cov-24.527089_pt1 | contig 39056 bp, 23 predicted proteins | sample MGYA00519772_ERZ827471 | MGnify/ENA primary metagenome ERZ827471 (study PRJEB31778, sample SAMEA3449315) | human gut metagenome | biome: human gut; feature: human-associated habitat; material: faeces | place: United Kingdom | collected 2010/2012 ...
CGCCGTTATTATGAGAATAATATCCGGCTGTTGGTTCTAAATTATTTTTACCGCACACAGTATTATAACCGTTGCAGAGCAAAGACCAGCCGCCTATTGCTACTGCCCTTTCTCCATTCACAGCATTAGAATAACCGCCCAATGAAACCGAACAAACTCCGGGCACCGTCCCCTGTCCTCCTAAAACAACAGAGTAGTTTCCACTTGCACTTGAATCATTCATTACATTTATCATCTTTTTATCGTTTACATATTTTTTCGTCTTATCAACTAACTTTGTCAATGCTGTCATTCCTAAAATTTTTGTTGCCATCTATATCCCTCCAGGTTTATTTAAATAAAGCTTCTACCTCTGTCGCTGTAATTTCCTGCAGTGCGTCATTCTTCATATATCCGCTTAAGTCTATAGTCTCACCAAGAGCGTCCCACGCTGAGCCTGTCCACGCAAAATTCTGTCCGTTCTTATCAACAACGTTCCATACATCTCCAACTGCATTTCCTGTTGTCGGCAAGGACCCATATGTATCCTTACTGCCCTTATACTTGTATACGCTTGACACTTTGTTGTTTACATATGTTTCTGTTGCTAGTCCTGCTTTAGACTCTGCTATTTTTGTATCCACTGTAGCCTTTGTATAATATCCTGTCATCATAGTTTCCTGTAAATTATCTACATTGCTGTCTACCTCATTTATAGCTGATACAAGGTCTGTTTTAGCAGTCGTTGTTAAATTTGCTCTTGTTCCTATATTGTCCCTTATTTCCTCACAATTTGCCCATGCGTCATTGATTCCATTAACTACGCTTGTATTGTCTGTATCTAAATCAGCTAAATCTCCAATTTTATTGTCTACAGCTGTTACCTCAGTTTTTGCCGCTAAATCCTTTGTCGCATTCGTAACTGTAGTAGATACCTGTGAACTTGTCTGATAACCGCTGTCGTTTGTAAGCTGACTTAACTTTATCGGTATTGCTGTTGATACCGCCTTAATCTTTTCTACTAATTTTGTTAATGCCGCCGTTCCTAAAAATTTTGTTGCCATAATATTTCCTCCTTAATTAATATGCAAGCATTGCCTGCTAATTTTATAAAACTCTCACTCTAAAAACATGAGCCGAACTAATAATTATATTAACATGACTTATTTTCACTGCTATTTTTCAAAATATAATTTTTTATAATTAAAATAATGCACTTACCTCATCTGCTGTAATTTCTACTAACTCTCCTGATACATCGGTTGACTCTGTAAATATTCTGAATAAATCAATAGTCATTTCCGTATTTGTTGTTTCACTGCCTGAATATATAGTACTCGAGGTTCCATCAGGCGTCATGTAATCTTCTGCATTTAATATAATAGTTCCGAGATATATATTTATAGTTGCTAACTTCGTTTCATCTTCTATCTCTATATAGCTGTTTGGTTTTCCCTTTGCCTCTTTTAATCCGCATGTCACCGTCATATCAGAACCGCTTATTTCACCTGATAAGTTATCAGTGTCAAGCACGTAAGAAGCATAACAATATTTTTTCTCTTCGCCTGCTTCCTCTTTAACTCCCGCCGCTTCCAACATTTGAGACGGCAGTGTAAAGCTCCCGTATGTCTCGTCTGTAATTTTTATGGGCGGTATATTATATCCCACTATCCAATTACCGTTTTGCCAAATGTTAAATTCCTCCGTCTTATCAAGTTTCTGTAATAATACAGCTGTATTCTTTTTGGCCGTATCTCTTTGCAGTTCATAACATTTATAATCCAGTCTTGACAGATAGTTTCCTATCATCGGTATAAGATTTACAGAAATTTTCTCCTGCTCATCGTAATAATCAACTGTTTTATCATCCACTATAGTAAACGTACCTATATAAAACTGCAAACATTCAGTATTAAGGTTAGTTCCAAAATTATCGGCTGTACTAAACATTGTAAATTCATCCAGAATCAAATCCCATTCAAGATATAAATAATATGGTTTATTAAACTCTGGCGCATCTAACATATTTATTTCAAACGTGTTATTAATCTGACTTTTAAAATCATTATCAAATAATCTGTTTGACGTAATATACGCATTATTGAAAGTAAAAGAAAATTTGTACTTTCCGTCAGAATCTTTTGTCATTATAACGCTCTGTGAAATGGCGTTAGGAACTATCAGACTAAGTTCAAGATTCTTATAAATCTCATTGACCGCTCCCACAATGCTGTTTTTATCTTTTGTCTCAAGATTTATTATCCTTCCTATATCTTTTAAATAATGTGCATTAGAGTTACTCTCGCATTCAACTATTTTATAATCCCGAAATTTCAATGTTTCTTTATCAGAATTACTTCCGTCCCCGATTTGTACAGCATTATCTGCCAAACATTCCGCACCGTATCCTATCGCGACAGCATTAGCCGCTGCCGCCGTAGACGCACTTCCGACTGCAACGCAGCGACCGGCTCCCTCTGCTCCCGCTCCAATTACTACTCCGCGTTCGCCGGTAGAGGCTATACCGTCGCCTATTGATATATTTTGAGCTCCGCCTGCTTGTGCTCCGCCGGCTATAAAGCCCCCGTTTGTAACCTTATCTGCCTTTTGAGCTAAGCCGTCAGTAATGTTTTTTATCTCCTCAGAGCTTTCAATCAAATTATTTACGGCATTCTTAACCATAAGCGGTGTAACATAGCTGCTGTTATCTGTAGTCTCTGACGTTATGTTCTCTATTGTTTTGACCGGTATTTCCTTTTTAATATTTTTATCCGCCTCAATTCGGGCGCTGACTTCATTGGTTATTAAATTTACAGTATCTTCATCTGTATCAATTAAAGTATTGATAGCGTCAGCAACATTAACTATATTTAAATTAATATCTGCCAGTCTTCCAATATCTTTTATATATGATTGTCCGGTTTCAGAATCAATATCTGTTATCTGATAGTCATATACTTTTAATGTTTTTTCTTTTATATTTTCTCCTGCGCCAAGCTGTACGCCATTACTTGAAGACACTTTAGCATCTCTTCCAATAGCTATACCGCCTTTGCTTAAGGCTCCGCCGCCTATAGATATACCATTGGACGACTCGGCCTTGTTTCCAATAACAACCGCTCCTTCTTCTTCGCTTACTACTCCTCCGCCTGCCACAAAACCGCCGTTTGTTATACTGTCAGCTTTTTTATTAATTTTGCTCTCAAGCTCAGTCTTTAATCTGTTATCTGCCGCATTGCTTTCATCTTCAATTATTTTCAGCTTGTCTTCAACTGTCATATTGCTGTCAAAATCCAAATCACATGCCATATGGCGGTTAGACTGCCCCTTAAAATGTGCTGACAATAAATCATTAAATTCAGACAAAGCTTTATCACAATACGATTTTATCCAGCCTTTTTTGCCATCTGAAGCATACTCATTATTCTTAGAATCATACCATAAAGCCATTAACTAACCTTCTTTCTATAATATTTTCTGTGGTATCCTATTTCATTTTAGGTTATTTAGAATGACAGCGCGTGCCACTTTACCAATAAGCTAAAACTATAACCGAGAGAAAACAAAATTATAGAAATAAATTTCATAACAAATTAAACATAACAAAAAAACAGACTGATATATCAGTCTGTTTTAAATATTATTCAAAAATACTATTCTTCGCTGTGGTCATGACTGCATCCGCAGTCACATCCGTCTTCCATACCGCTCAAGTCCAACTGTACAGTTTCACCGCAATATGGACAGTCGAAATTACCTTCAACCAAATCATCAATGTCGTCGCCGGTAAAATGAACATTGTTTCCGCAATTGTCACATTTAATTTGATATTCATCAGCGTCCTCGTCATACTCATCGCTGATTTCCTCTGCTAAAACATCAATAACTTCTTCAACATCGTCAATTTGGTCTGCAAGAAATCCCTGCTCTTGGTCAAGCATATCTATCTCATCAGCAGTTTTCTCTAAAAAACTAATTATAGATGATAAAATTTTCGTTTCATCCTTCTGGGAATCCAGCTTCATACCATCGAACAAACCTTTGATATATGCCGCTTCTTTTGTCAAATCAGACATAATAATGCCTCCTATTATATTATAATTATACTCTTTCCATATACTCTCCGGTACGCGTATCCACTCTTATCATATCCCCGTCATTAATAAACATCGGGACAGTCACAGTAGCACCTGTTTCAAGAGTAGCCGGCTTTGTTACGTTTGTAGCGGTATTGCCTTTAACTCCGGGTTCAGTATGCGTAACAGCAAGCTCAACAAATGTCGGAGGCTCAACTGAAAAAACTTTCCCTTTGAAAGAACAAAACTTAACCTGCATATTCTCTTTAACAAATTTAAGAGCGTCGCCTAACTGGTCAGCGCTGAGAGGAGCCTGTTCATATGTTTCAGGATCCATAAAGTAATATAAATCTCCATCCTGATAAAGATATTCCATATCTTTTCTTTCAACCATAGCCTTTTCAAATTTCTCAGTCGGGTTAAAAGATTTTTCAACAACCGCGCCAGTTATTACATTTTTAAATTTAGTTCTGACAAAAGCAGCGCCTTTTCCAGGTTTAACATGTTGGAATTCAACAACCTGACATACGCTTCCGTCATATTCAAATGTCATTCCATTTCTAAAATCACCAGCAGTTATCATTGGTGTGTACCTCCTAAAAAATAATATCAGTTTTTTTACATTCTATACTAAAACTCTATATTTTGCAAGTACTTTTTGCAATTTTAACAATTTTTTAGAGAATTTTTTCTTATAAGTTTAAAAATTTTTTATAAAAATAGTATTGACAAATAGAATAATATGGATTATAATATAAAAGTTCTTGTTCGAGACTATAAATTAGTCAGAACAAATGAGGATCTTTAGCTCAGTTGGTTAGAGCAACCGGCTCATAACCGGTAGGTCCGGGGTTCGAGTCCCTGAAGATCCACCAAGCATTTTTATAAAAGTGGTCAAATTCTTTTTTCTAAAGGGTTTGTCCACTTTTATTTTTTCTTTAAATTGTTAATCAAAGAATACAGTGTGCTGTGAACTATGCCTATGTCCGCAGTTATAGATTCAATCAATACGCCTGATAAAAAACCGGTTAATGAATATCTGCTTTTCTTTCTTATTAAACTTTATATTCATAATAGGTATTCCAAATAATAATACTATTTTATAGAATTTTAAATAAACACATAAGAAAGACCTTAGTCAGTCAAAAGATGATTCTTTTTTAAGATTAAGGTCTTAATATTAATTGGGAAGAAATTATTGTTTTTTCAATTTATTATTTTCTACTTTCCGCCTGTCTCGGAAACCGGAAGGAATCTCAAAGCAAAGAAATCTGAAGCAACTTTTGTGCCTCCGTCTGCCGTTCTCACCGGATACCACTTGAATTCATATGTGCCCGCTTTAAACTCAGGAAGCTCAATTACATGTACTCCTGTGCCGTCGGTATCTGTTGACATATTTACAAAATCAATCGAAAGATTTTCAACAAATCCAACTTTCGGCGTCTCAATAGATATGCGTGAATCATTACGCTTTCTGTTGGTAAGCACATAAACCTTGTACGGTCCCTTTGCAGCCTGCTCCTCTGATACTGAGAAGTAAACTGAAATATATGTGTCAATAGAAGGAGTGCTTTCCTCACTTTCGGCGCAGAAGTTTATATAGCCCAGCTTCTTGGTGAAATTCGTACGCAAACTATCTGCAGGGCCAAACGCTTTTTCATACTCCGCTGTATAGTTTTCAGGAGTTTTTACCAAAAGGTTGGTTGCGCTTGCGCTTGAAGCCGTTTTAAGAGGCTTTGTGCTGTCAGACGAAGTTGTGACATCTACGCCGTTGCTCCAGCGCATCATATCTTCTGTTTTGATTAAATCGTCAACAGTGAATTTTGCAGGGTAAGGCGTAGCCATTGACTCGCTCAGCGAGATATTTAATTCCTTTGTCTCTCCGGATTTACCTGAAAGCTCAACGCTTGAATCTGTCATCAAAGTATATTCACGCGTATCGGTTGATATTTGAGCTGTATAACTGCCCTCGGGAAGATTATTTATCGTATAGTCTGCACTCTCCTGACCGGCAGGAACTGTTACATCCAGAGTTTTAACTGGGCAGCCGCCCTGCATAAGTGTAACTGTAACTTTCACTTCCTCCTCAGAAGCAGAAGACAAGCTTACGGTTCCGTTTACACTGAATGTATTTTCCGCACTGCTGTGCGGCTGAATTGTAAGCGGAATAACCTTTCTCGCGCCGTACTGTGTTCCGTTCTTGCGTATATATACTGAAATTTTGGTTTCTACAGGCTCGTCTCCATATAATGGCCGAATAATAGAAATTGTGTTCTTATCTTTGTCAACACTTGCGTATGTGCTGTCTGATTCCCACTGATAACCATAACCATCTGCCGCTTCAGGTAGAATAATATCGCCTTCACCTGAAGTGTCAATGTTAATTGAAGAGGCAATCTCATCAAACTCCGAATAATACCGGTTAATACCGGATGGATCCCAGTTATCGCTGCCTCTGAGATAATTATATGGGTTATACTCAAGCATTGACCATTCGTTCAGCATAAACTTTTTACGTATTGACACACTGCTTGTAATGGCCTTACCGGTTTCAGCGTCCACAGAACCATATTCACCAAAGCGGGCGTCTTCCGCTTTATTATCGCCCATATCTGTCCAGCCCTTATCTGAAATCAAATACTTATTCGTATATCCGCTGCGCTTACATTTATTAATTTTTGTATTTATATATGTGACCTCCGCATTTGCATTCCATGGTCTTCCTAACTCGCTCGGTGTGGCCCAATCTGTTCCGGTAACCTCGCAGTTATAGAATAAATATCCATTGCCTGATGACTGTCCCGCCGCTGTTATGCAGGCAGAATCGGTTGCGCCTGTATTTGAATCCATAGGCTTGGCCGAACCGACATTGAGGGTGCAGTTGTTCATAACGGCTACTGCACCTCCGCAAATATAATCGGTTGTTCCTTCTAAGAAGCAATTTTCAAAATATATACGGTTTTTATTTATTCCAATTGTGTCCTGCTTTGAAACCACTCTGCAATCGCGTATTATAACTCTGTCAGAAGCGGTATACAATGCGCAGGCACGCTCTCTTGGTGAATCTTTTCTCCCATTCTTCTCCGGGTCGAGGTTATATTCATTTCCTATATACGTTCTAGACTGAAGCCAGCTATTTATCTCATTATCAGACATTCCTTTGGCAGACTTTTTTCTGCCGCTGAGGCAAGCGCCTCGCGAATAGTCTTGTATTGATTCTTTGAAATATCCGTCTCACCGCTTTTGTCAACAGTAAATACAGTTCCGCTCTCTTGAGCAGGAGTAGATGTAGGCTCAGTTGTCACTTCCGGCAATGCAGGCGTTGCTGTAGGCGACGGAATTGGGGTCATAGATGGCACAGGGTCCTTTGTAGGAACAGGAGGGTCAGTTGGTTCAGGAGTTGGAACGTCCGGCACCGAAGTGCCGGACGTTTCTAATATACGCATCATTGACAGCGGCTGCATACCGTCCGTGCTGTCCCAATACATTACTTTCATCGTTATTCCGCTTTCTACATCTGAAATATTCATTTCAGCGCTTCTGTTTTCGGAATTTATCTCTTGTGTTACTGTGTCTATAAGTTCGTCACCGCGATATTTTGCAATAATCAAAGTGCCGTCCGGTGCATCGTTTGAAATAGTAGCCGTATAGGTTCCGTTGAGAAGAAGAGTTGTATAATAATCGTCTCCATTATGCTTTAAGTTTATATACTGCTTCTCTCCGGTCTCTACCAATACGGTACCCGAAACACCCTCAACATTGGCAATATACTTATTATTTGTACCATCATTTTTTAAATCAGTCTTAAATAAGAAGCACAACGTTTTTTTGCCTTCAAGCAGAGAACGGTCAACATCCTCATTGAGCGGTATGTCTATCCATGCAAAGCTCTTATTTCCTCCGGTCGCAGTGTCAAAAACCTTGTGCGCAATTTCAGTACCGCTTGAAGAGCCAACTCTAACTGAAACCTCTGAATTGTCAATCATTAAGAAATAAAGCGCTATCTTAACACCTAATGTTTTTAAATTTTGCACATCACAGTCTTTAACAGCAAAACCGATATAAGAATTATCATTGGCCAAATTTCCAATATACAAGTTGTCTGAATAATATTTCGGAGCGCTGCCGGACTTGTTTTTAATTGCCCAGCTGGAATTTGATGAAATTTCCGCACCATACTTTTCCCATGTGCTCTCGCCTGTGGTCTGTACATAATCAGCAGGATAAATTGAATATGTCTCTCCTGCCGCAGCGTCAAATGCTATAACAGTTCCGTCCTCTTCAGTTGTGAACGGCACCTTGTTATACTTGCTGTCAACAACAACCGCATTTTTATCAAGCGAGCTGTTGCGTGCTTTTAATATTCCGCTGTTTGCGGCCTTTAATGTTGCCTTAGTAAGGCTTCCTTCTTTCCAGTCTGCTCCGGCTTCAATATTACCAATTATTTTAAATCCGCTGAAGCTTCCGCTCTGCCATTTGTCAGAAATTGCCGGCAGGAACTCAACCGAATCTCCCTGCTTCTGTACAAGCATTTCGGTTATGCCTGCTGTAAGACCATAGTTTCCGTCAATTTGGAAGTTAGGATGCTGGTCAAACAGATTTGGCGAAACTCTTGTTCTGATAAGCTGTTCAATACGCGTATCAGCTGTCGCCGGGTCATGCGCTCTTGCGCTCAGCGCAACTCTCCACGCAACTCCCCAGCCCTGTCCGCTGCCGGCGCCTCTTGCAAGAACGCTCTGACGGAACGCTTTGTAAATTTCCTGTTCATGCTTGTCGGTGCTGTAAGCGTTTATATGTGTTCCCGGGAACAGTTCCCAAAGATGAGATGTGTGCCTGTGCCCGCACTCTGAGCCATTCGCAGCAGTATGCTTTCTATACATACCGGACTTATATTTAGCCCTGCTCTCCTTTGCCGTGTCTTCAGCAGCGTTGCCCGTTACAAATGGGTATGTATAAGTCCATAACTTATTGCTTGAATCTGCTGTTGAGAAGTCAAATTTAACGTCTCCTCTGGCCCATTCTCTGATAAGCCCATAGCCGCTATGGCTCTTATCGGTTTCGATAATATCCGGTGCAAGTTTACCCTGCTCATATGAGAAATAACCGTTTTCAGGCATTTGCTCTTTGATTTTTGCAATAAGCTCAGCTTCCTCGGTCTCCTTGCCAAGTATCTGTGCGGATTTCAGAACCATATCATATAGGTTTCTTATAAGCTGTGTATCTATTGCTGAACCCGGCTGAACACTTCCCTGCTCAGGTGATGATGAAGCAGCAGTTATAAGATAACCGGTCACTGGGTCAACAACCAGGAACTGAGTATAAAAGTCTGCAAGGCCGCGCATAATCGGGAATAATTCCGCAAGATACTGCTCATCAAGATTATACTGATAATACTTCCAAACGCAGTCCATAAGCCATGCTCCGCCCATAGGCCAAAGCACGTCGGAATTATCAACAAACTGTGTGCCGCGCCAAAGGTCTGTATTATTGTGCATTACCCACGGGTCGCCGGGAATATACTTATCGTCATTTCTGTGATTCTTTATACCATACTGATAATCTGCTGTTATGCTTCCGTTTTCGGCCAACTGCTGAAGCATTTCTGTAAGCGGAAATACGCATTCAGAAAGGTTAAGCGGCTGTGACGGCCAATAATTCATTTCAGTATTAATATTAATTGTATATTTTCCTGCCCATGACGGATTGTTTGTTCCATTCCACTTACCGGTCAGATTAAGCGGCTGGCTTATAGGAATATCGTTCTCAGTATCTCCGGGACGTGAGCCGGAAATCATAAGATACTTTCCGTAGTTAAACATCATTGTAACCAGCTTATTATCACCGTCATTATAAGTTGAATCAACAGGGGTTTTAGCTTCAAGCTTATTACCTGCCCCGATTTCATAACCGGATTTGCCTTTAACATCCTTACGCACACGTTTCTCTGTCGGAGTGCCGCTTTCGTCCGTGCCGTCATTGTTTCCAAGAGTAAGCTCAGAACGCTCGTAAAGTTCTTTGTAATCAGCAATATGCGCCTCTTTAATTTCCTCATATGACTTGTTTTTTATCTTTGAAATATATTTATCACAGTCACGAGCAGGCTTACTGTCATCAAGAGTTAAGTAATCAACATAGTTAGAAGCGCTTACTATGTAGATAACGGCCTCATTGCCGCCGCTGATGTTTATGGTTGAACAATCATCAGAAACGCTGAGTTTCGCCCCGTTTCCTGCGTCAATATACATTCTTGCCTCGCCCACAATTTTCGACATATTCCCCAAACCATTACTCTCTGATAAGTTTGCAGGTCTGGCAATTATCTTAATCTCATTATCGGAAATTTTCTCAAATTGCTGTCCTCCTTTCAGCCAAGTGTGAAGCTGTGCGGAAAAGTCTAAAATTCCGCCTTCCGACTTCACTTTTGTCACAATTGCCTGATCCGGATAACTCGCAAAACTCTCTCTCGTGTAGTGAGTTCCCTCATAATCATACTCAACAGTCGCAACCGCATTGCTCATATCAAGACGTTTAGTATAATTTGACGCTTTTCCGCTCTCCTGATTAAAGTCCAAGAAAAGCTCAACAAATTCTGAATATGCTCTCTGTTTTATTGGATTTCCGAGGAAGTTGTCATTTGTAAGATTTGCAAGGTCAAGTCTGTTTGAAACAGCTTCCTGTGTATCGCTGTTATCTATATTAAGCGCCATATTTGTAATAGTCTTATGTGCAAATGCAGGGAATTTCTGACGGAACTCCTCATCGCCCGTGAGAACCTGGTCGCCCTCCTCACCGAAGGCGGCAGGCGTGCCGTCCGCTTTGGCGCCTCTGTAATACTTCCATGTATCCTTTACACTTCCGGCGGTTGATTTGCCGTCCTCGCCAACATATGGCGAACCATTCCAAATGGTATCCTCATTAATCTGGATAACCTCTTTGTCAATCGCACCCATAACCATAGCCGCCATACGTCCGTTTCCTATTGGATAACCGTGCGTCCACAAAAATTCATAATACGCATGTGCGTCATACATGTCGCCGCTGTTACCATACGGATTTTGAATATCTGTTTTAGTTTTGTTACTTACATCTGGATCCATTTCCCAAAATCCATCAATTATTTTTTGGTCTGTCCACATAACGTTTTCTGAATCAAACAGATTGCTTGTCTCCGCTGTGCTGACGGTTTCCGATTTTGCGTTTACTGTAATACCGGTAAACATCCCGGCAAAAACAGTCACAGCCGCAGCAAGACTTGCCAGTCTTTTAAACTGTTTTTTCATCATAATTAACCCTCCTTAAAGTTGTTTTTTCTCTTTGTTTAAATATAACAAAAAACAATAACAAATTACAGTACCAGAGTTTATATTTTTTACAGTACCAAAGTATTGTCAAAAATCAATTGTAATGATATAATAAATTTAAGTATAAATATATTTTATTGGGGGATTCTGAATGAAAAATATTTCTTTGGACAAATCATTGTCAAAGCCCCTGTATATCCAGCTTTATGACGCTATAGTAAGAGATATTTCCGATGGTTTTCTGCCTGACAAATTTAAACTTCCGGCAAGACGTATATTAGCCAAGCAGCTCTCTGTATCACAAAACACCGTCAATGAAGCATATAATATGCTGGCAGACACAGGATATATAATTTCAATACCAAAAAAAGGGCATTTTGTCTCATTTAACTCCGGTGAGTTTGAGGATATTCCATGGGATATTGACGCAGGCGAAACCTATGTTTTTACGCCTAACGCTGTTGATATTACTTATTTCAAACGCAGCAGTTATGCTAAAATTGTCCGCAATATTGTCTATAATGACGGAATTGACATTTTTAATCATCCCGAAAAGAACGGCGAACATTCTCTGCGCGCCGCTGTCGCAAAATACTTATATTCCTTCCGCGATATTAAATGTTCTCCGCGTCAGATAATCATAGGTGCAGGCTCGGAGTATCTGTTGACGCAGCTTGCCGATGTTCTGATAGATTTTGGGAAAATTGGAATGGAGGTCCCGGGATTTTCACGCTCGTACTGCGCCTTCACCGACAGCGGCACGGACGTTATTAATATACCTATATCTATGTCAGGATTAAATATAGACGATTTATATAAATCAAATTGCAGTATATTTTATTGTATGCCCCACTGCCATTATCCGACCTGTTATAAAATGAGCGAAGAGCTTAAAATGGATTTGCTTAAATGGGCGTCTGAATCTCCCGGCAGATATATAATAGAGGATAGCTATGATTCCGAACTCACGTGGGATTCATCTGACACTCTTTACAGCATGGATAAAAACGGAAAGGTGATTTTTTTAAACACATTTTCCAGAGCGCTGTGTCCCGGTTTGAAAACCGCATATATGATACTGCCTGACGAACTGCTTTCAAAATGGAGAAAAAAACACAAGTTTTATTCTTCTTTTGCGTCAAAAACAGACCAATACGCTTTGGCTGAATTTATTGAAAAGGGATACTATACTAAGCATTATAAAACCATGCGACGGGTATACCGAGACAAACGCGAACTATTAAAACGTGAACTTATCGAATCGTTAGGCAAAAAAATAACAATATCCCCAAATTCAGACAGCACAAACGTAATCGTAACCTTTAATCTTGACATGTCATCCTCTGAAATAAAAAGCAAAGTCAGTGCGGCCGGAGTAAAAATCATGTCTATTAAAGAATACAGCATTCTGCCGTCGCCTCTGATTCCAAAACGCACATTTTTACTTGGTACCGGAAGATTATCCACAGCTCAAATAAAGGAAGCCTGTCAAAGAATTGCACAGGCACTAAGCTAAAGCAGCATAAAAAACGCAGCAGTCATCAAACTGCTGCGCTATATAGTCTAACTTTTTGGGATCACATCAAAGAAACTAATCTTTAAAATAAATCAATCTCGGCGGTTTCATTAATCCTACGCTTACCACATTATAATTCGGCGAGTAGTTATCACCTAAAGGGCAGAAACAACTGTCTTTGGTAACCAAAGGCTTATTTGTTATATGCAATGGTCCCAGCATATTCCTAGGACTTCCGTACACGTTTATAACTATCTCATTTTCTCCCTCATGTAAAAACTTTCCGACAGCCACAGTCCCGGCTTCTTTCCACGGAATTTTAATCTCACTGCCGTTTATAACAGCTGACGTAGATACTCCGTCAAAATCCTTTGAGATTAAATATATTTCTTTATTTGGCAATTCGGGCAAACAGCATTTAAACTTATACGCTATACCTCCGCAATAATGAAAATATCCCTGCCCCGTTATATCGCCCAAACTAATAGATTCCGGCTTTTTAATGATTTCACGATTTGCGCTTACTCCAAAATCACCTAATATATAACAGCATTCAAGCTCCATATCGTTTGTGTAATTACATTGCAGTCTCAGTTTATGAACACCTTCCGTTATTTTCGGAAGCTGAATACATTTAAAAGATTTATCCAAAAAACAGCCGACCGAATTATTATCAATTATTTTTCCGTCCAGTTCAATTTTAAAGCATTCCGGTCTTTCAATAACCAACTCTGCATCATCCACGCCGGTTAAAGATTTAAACTCAAATTCCAGCCAAACATCTTTTCCATCGTTTTTATGACGCGTGTTTACCCAGCGGTATCTTTGCTCAAGTCCATTATGATAAATTTGGCGCATTTCAAGATTCTCTCTGATTTCTTTTTGTGCTTTCCAAACCTCTATGTTTTCCGACCACTTTTCATCCATACAATATCTGCACATATCAAGAGCTAAAATATTTTTTGTATCGGCTTCATATGCGATATATTCGACTGGAATTTCTTCAGTTTTAATCCGGTTGTCTTCTGCATTCCATATCTGAACATCTCTGCTGCCGCATTCAACATATTTATTGGTAATATAAAACATTGAGCTTTGGCAGCCTTGCATATATTCATCAAAACATACCCTGCCTTTTGCATATTTGAAATCACAAGACGTTAAAGTTCCTGTTAAAAGATTTAAAGAATATACATATAAATTATTCTGTTCCAAGTTCTCTAAAACATCTAACTTTATATTGACCTCATGAGCGCTTTCCCTGTCATTATTAGATAAAAAGAGGATATATCCGTTTCCGTCATATCTCAGCTGATATAGAATATTTTCTTCCTCTTTATCATTCTCATAAATTATTGAAACTTCGCGTTTAACATTTTTATCCAAATAATTAATAAGCTCATTTTCTGAAAACAGTTTCACAAAATTATGATGATTTATAAGCAAAGATAATTTTTCAGATAATTCTCCCTCAATTAATCTCGGAAACGGAGCAAGTCCAAGCACAGTTCCGCCGTTTTCCATAAACTCCATAACTTTCGTATAAGTTTCTGAAAGCAAGTTTTCGCAAAATGGCATTATCACAGTATTGTACTCACATTTCCCAATAACAAATTTATCATCGCTGCAGCTTCCGTATTCGCTTATTATAACCTCATCACCGAGGTCACAGTCATAATGCTTTTTACAAAGATTTTTTACGAGTGAATTAAAGGTATCTCCGAGTTCATTAAGCTTAGGTATATCACGCTCCTGATTCCTCTTTGGATTGCCATAAGGACTGCATCCCAGCCGGCTCCACACCGTTGTCATTGGATGAACAACCAGAACCGTTCTTATCGGCTCTCCGCATCTTAACATATATGACAGACGAGCAAAATAATCCTCTACCGTTTTATATTCCTTCCACCAGCTGGTGTTACAGTTTATACTCGGCGGATAATCCCGCTTGCGGCAGCCTCTAAGCGAATAAAGCGCCAAGTGCTGACACCTCTGATTAACTCCAAGCGCATACTGCCAGTCTCCTACCCATTTCTGTCCCTCAAAACTGAAATCCCAGCCGGTACATCCATACATTTCCGATAGCACTGCCCCGCGCCCCAGCTGATTAGAGACGCTTGAACACTGCTTAACCGTTATATACTCCTCTGTACGTTCAGTGAGCATGTCAATCGCCTGAATATCCTCAGCAGCATAATGGGGCATGACAGAACCATTCACACGGCAGGATAATCCCATCTTATCCTCCTGCAAAAAATGACCGGTGAATAATAGATTATTTTCTCTGCACCAATCTCCAATCTGAACCGAATAGGCTTCCTTAAACCGTTCCGAGACCGTTCGCCAGTAATCATGTCTTATCTTTGCACTCTTTTCACCATTAAAATAAAAGTATGGTATCATATCTAAAACATCATAACCGCGTTTTTCAAAAAAGTATTTCTCAAATTCCTCAGTCCACGGTATCCAGCTTCGATTTGGATTAAACGATGCGTGCCTGTCAGCGAGGCTGGGCTCATCTGTAAATATTCCGGGAATTGTCTTTCCAAATTCACTGCCTACCGCCTTTTTATATATCTTATGTGTATTGTTTATAAAATCACTTACTGTATCAAAACTCAAGTTATCAGGAGGAGCGGAGTTGTTGAACCATTCAGACTTTCCGCTGACTTCAAGTCTCGCAATCAGCAAAGCCTCTTTATCACTAAGTATTAAGCCGTCAGCATTACATATTCTTTCAAGACTGTAAATTTCCATTTCATGAACTTCTGCTTTATATAATACGAGTACATTTCCTTCTATCTTCTCAGGAACAGAAAAACATACTTCAAGCGTAAGCCCCTTACAGCCGTTTTTATCCGTTGCAGTTATACTTCCGCCGCAGGTTCCTGACGGCCATCTGTCTTCATCGTAAAGCCATGAAAACATACCACTCTTTTTTGCCTCATCAACAGCTGCAGACACACATTCAAACCACTTATCGCTTAAATATTCAGTCTCCAAACCGTCCCGCGAATGAATAAAAAATCCGCCTATACCGCAGGACTTCATTTCACGTATCTGTCTTCTGATTTCATCAGTATCAAGCTCATCATTCCAAGCCCAGAATGGAATTGAACGATACTCTGAACCGGGATTTTTAAATTCATTATCAAAATCAACCTTTTTCATAGCTGCCTCCGATTAGTTGACTGTCTCTTCGTATTCAATATTCCAAAAAATAATCTTCTCCCGGTTTTCACTATATACAACATAAATTTTATCATTTCCATCGCAAACAATTGACGGATACGCAAATGCACCGTCGCAATTTTCAAGAATATAAAGTTCTTTCCAGCTGCTTCCGTTATCGTCTGAATATGATAATATAATAGGCGTTCTTGCGCCTTTTGTCATTCCCGGTATATTTTCCCTAGGGTTATATGCAAGAACTAAAGTTCCATTTGGAAGTTTAACAGCGTCAATACCGCTATTGTTGTTAGGAAGCCCGGTGTCATAAGCTAAGTTCCATGTTCTCCCCATATCATACGAATCGCTTTTATAAATCCTTGAACTTGTGCTTCTAAAGAGCATATGTACAATATTTTCGTCATCTTCCCAAATGGTTGGCTGAATAATACCTTTTCCAAAACAAAAAGTCTTGTTATATACCCTGTCACGAATTCTACGCTCATTTGGATTTATTCTGCGGATAGGGACAAACTCACTCATTTCCCATGTTTCACCATTATCATCCGAAATGTCTGCAAACGAGTTCCAAGAATCCCCCTCAAGCGAAGCAGGCGCAAGAATAGTCTTGTTATCTGACAAATATATAGGCTTATTTTTAACAGGACCTCGTCCGCCTATATCTCCTTTTACGAGTTCTTTCGGGCTGCTCCAAGTCTTGCCCTCATCATCTGAATATACGTATTCAGTGTGCCATTTTGGGATTTCAGGACCTAATTTAAAATATAAAATAATTCTATCATTATTGAGTCTAAAAAGCACAGGATTCCAAGCAGCAATATTCATAACATCCACAGTCTTTTTAGGTTTCTGCCACACGCCGTTTAATCTCTTTGCAGTCCAAATAGCAGTATCCGGATCCTTTTCAAACCTGCCTCCAAACCATGCCGCAAGCACGTTGTTATTTTTAAGCGGCAGTACCGTCGGCGCATGCGGGCTGTCAAACTCACGGTCATCACCGAAAATCTCTTCTCTAACAGCTTTTTTAACTTTAAGCATTTTATTTTCTCCTTATTTTATATATACTCAATAATTTATTAAACCTATTATATATGGCTTTCAAATTAAATTGCTATAACTTTATGATTGAATTAATTAATGTCATTATTTTAGAAACTTTGACTAAGCTGTAACTATTCTCCAACCTATAAGATGGGTATTATACAGATCAGCTCATTTTATCATTACTAATAATGTCATTATTTGGGATACTCATAATGCGGTCAAACTTTATAAATACATATTACAATTTTATACTAGTTATATATAATGCAATATACATAACCGGTACATATTTCAGTTAAAAGTCACAGAATCAAATCATTATTTGTACAACAAATTTAAATTAGTATAAAAAATATTTATAATTATAAACCTGTGACTTTATTTACTATTTAAATATTGCATCAGTGAACTTCGGCAGGGCGCGTAAAACGCGCCGCGTTAGGTGAGCTCTCGTCTGAACACGCACTGATTAAATCTAATATACATATTAATCAGAAATCAAATAAATTATTTTATTAAAAGTTATAGAATATTCAGATTTTTCATAATTCAATTCTCTATACGTTGATAAAACACCTGTAGAATATTTTAATCTTAAAACATCCATATTTTTTCTGTCTAAAATTTTTATTATCTTTTCAGCATAAAACGAAACAGTTAAAAAACTTTTTATTATAAATATTGATTTAAAATATGTATTCGTATTACTGCAAATGACAAAGATGGAATTTTTATATTATCATTCAATATTATTTCTGAACGCTTTGGAGCTATATTTTGGGGATTATCAATTGAGTTTTCAGAACCGGAGCTTTCTCCGGTGAGAATTTCAATATGAGCAGTGTCTGCAAATTCTGCCGTATCGCTGAAAGAACTTAAATCTAAATCCACACTAATATCCCTATCCGACGGATTTGCGATTTTCACTATTATATCATTGCTATTCTTATTATAACATACAGATAAATAATTTTTATCATTACCGCCGGTTATACTGTATTTCAAAGTATAATCTCCGCTGTTGTTCATATACATGCTTTGAACATAATAATTGGGGGTTCCATAACAAGTCATGTCATTAAACCAAATCATATTTGTTTCCCACTGCATATAATTTATGCGGCAAAACAGCGGCGCATAGCTTGCCATATATACAACGTCTGCATTTCTCTCCAGACCTGTCATAAACGCCGCTTCCGTCACAGCAGAATATAGTGTGTTCCCATCTTGCTCTGCCGCATACTCTCCGGCAAAAACTTTTATTGACCTATCATAACCATCGTATCTTAAATCATTATTTAAAAACCATTCCCCGGGTTTGTAAAAGTGTTCGTCAACCGCATATGTGAATCCGGTATTTTCAGCCATATTCATTTTTATACGTTTCCATGCGCTGTCAAAATTATCTCCATCCGGGCTTGGTCCTGCACTTGATATAATTTTTATATCCGGATACACGGAATGTATAACTTTCTCAAACTCCTCATATCTCTCATACCACTGATTCCCGTCAGCTTCCCACTGTTCATTTCCCACACCCAGCAATGTAAGGTTAAACGGTTCAATGTGTCCCATTGAACTTCGCAATCCGCCCCATAGCGTGCTTTCATCGCCGTTGCAGAACTCAATAAGGTCAAGAGCGTCTTGTATATATTGATAAAATTCCGTTGAATACGTAACACCGTTTATCTCCACACCTATATCTTTCTCAGAATCCTCAGCATAAACCGGAACCGTTTCTTTTCCCTGATATTGACACGAAAGCCCAACATTTAAAACAGGCAAAGGGTCGCACTCAAGATACTCACACAGCAGAAAATATTCATAAAATCCAAGACCATATGTTTGATTATAATCTAAATATTTTGGCCGTTTAGATACAGCCCACCTATTCCAATTTTGAGTTCGCTCCTGAGCAGGACCTACTGTATGTTTCCATTGATACCGATTTTCAATATCCCATCCCTCTATAACACAGCCTCCTGGAAACCTGAGAAACCCCGGCTTCATCTCTTTAAGCATTTCCGCCAGGTCACGCCTGAACACTCCGCACACAGCGTCACAAGGGATTACAGAAATCATGTCAAAGCAAACCGTTCCGACATCTTCTAAAGAAATCACAAAGTCACCGTATCGTATACTGACTTCCGCAGTCAATATTGATTCGTACTTCTTCCATTCACCTGTGACGCTCTCTGCTATTATTCCACTGAAAGCAACAATTCCATTATTTACCGCCGAAGCAGATACCGTTCCATTATACGTGTCTGCTTTGGCGTAGAATGATACTTTATAACTTTTTCCGGCTTCAACATACATACCTTCATAGGCCTTATTCTTAAACTTGCGTCCGGAAAACTCAAGGTAATGAGGGTTTATTTCATTTAACCCATTCTCTGTCTTGTAATGCATAACGCCGTCGACAGCGCTCCAGGCATATCCCGGGCTTCTATAAGTTTCCTTTGTACCTCCATCACAGTCGTTGTGCATTATCTGTTCAAAAGAACGGTTTTCTATCATTTCGGCATATATTCCGCCGTCTGCCGCATAGTTAATATCTTCAAAGAATAATCCATACATGTTGGGTTGAATATTAACGCCTTTTTCAGAAGTAATATTTATCTTAAAATTATTGTCCGTCATCTATTTTTCCTCCCTTGATATGAGTATACTTGATTTATACTATAAATTCAATAACTTAAAACAAAATATTTTCAAACATCAAAATAATCTTAATATTTTATACTTACAAGTAACTTATCTTCTTATAATTGTAAAACTCATTAAGCTTCAAATATGCTGCCAGAGTTATTTCCGATTACAAAAAAATAAAGGCCGGAATATCCAGCCTTTATTTCAACTTATAAATTTTATTCAGACCATTTCCAGTCTCTGATTTCCGGTAAATCTTCACCGTATTCTGCAATGTACTGCTTGTGTTCAACAATTTTATCATTCATCTTCTGAACCAAGTAAGCTCCTCTGTTGCCAAGCTGAGGCAGATGATAAATTACCTGCTGAACCAAATGGAATCTGTCGATTTCATTTTGAACGCGCATATCAAACGGAGTTGTGATTGTTCCTTCCTCCTGATATCCGCAAACATATAAGTCACGGTTGCGGCGATGATAAAGCAGCTCATGGATAAGAGTTGGATATCCATGGAAAGCGAATATTATCGGCTTATCCTTTGTAAACAATGTATCAAACTCTGTATCTGTCAATCCATGAGGATGTTTATCATGTGACTGAAGCTTCATCAAGTCAACAACATTGATAAATCTAATCTTTATTTCCGGCATATTCTCACGGAGTATTGTTACTGCGGCTAAAGCTTCCAAAGTCGGTGTATCACCACAGCATGCGATAACAACGTCAGGTTCGTCCCCCTGCTCGTTGCTTGCCCAGTCCCAAATACCGATACCCTGTGTACAATGCTTAACAGCCTGGTCCATAGTGAGCCACTGCGGACGAGGATGCTTTGACGTTACCATAACGTTTACATAATTACGGCTTCTGATACAGTGGTCAAAACATGAAAGTAAGCAGTTTGTATCCGGCGGGAGATACATGCGTACAACATCAGCCTTTTTATTCGTAACATGGTCCAAAAATCCCGGATCCTGATGAGTAAATCCATTGTGATCCTGCTGCCAAACGTTTGATGACAAGATATAGTTAAGAGACGCAATCTTCTGTCTCCACGGAAGCTCAGATGTAACCTTGAGCCATTTAGCGTGCTGTGAGAACATCGAATCGACTATTCTTATAAACGCCTCATAGCTTGCAAAGAATCCATGACGTCCGGTGAGCAAATATCCTTCAAGCCAGCCTTCACACATGTGCTCGCTGAGCATTGAGTCCATAACTCTTCCGTTGCTTGCCAGGAACTCGTCAGATTCCAGCTTTTCAGCATTCCAGTCACGGTTCGTCTCCTCAAACACAGCGCCAAGACGGTTTGACATTGTTTCATCAGGACCAAAAATACGGAAGTTTTTACTGTCTTCATTGAGTTTAAATATATCACGAACAAACTTTCCGAGTTCTATCATATCCTGAGCTTCTACAGCGCCCGGTTTTGGAACATCAAAAGCATATTCTCTGAAATCAGGCATACGAAGGTCACGCAGCAATAAACCGCCGTTAGCATGCGGGTTTGCTCCCATACGTCTGTCACCGTCCGGAGTAAGTTCCTCAAGTTCGGGTATAAGACGTCCGTTTTCATCAAAGAGTTCTTCCGGCTTATAGCTGAGAAGCCATTCTTTAAGAAGATCAAGATGTTCAGGTTTTTCCATAGTGATTGGAACCTGATGCGCACGGAACGAACCTTCAATCTTCTGTCCGTCAACCTCTTTCGGTCCTGTCCAGCCCTTAGGAGTTCTAAGAACTATCATAGGCCAAATCGGACGCGTGCTGTCATTATTTTCTCTTGCATTCTTTTGTATTTCTTTTATCTCTTCAATTGCAGAATCAAGAGCCTCAGCCATAAGCTTGTGCATTGTCATCGGGTCGTCGCCCTCAACAAAAATCGGTTTCCAACCGCAGCCTTCGAAAAATTTCTGTATTTCCTCATGTGAAATACGTGAGAAAATAGTCGGGTTGCTGATCTTATATCCGTTAAGGTGCATAATAGGCAGAACAGCACCGTCTGTAACAGGATTCAAGAACTTATTTGACTGCCATGCAGTTGCCAAAGGTCCTGTTTCGGCCTCACCGTCTCCAACTACACAAGCGGTAATTAAATCAGGATTATCAAAAACAGCTCCAAAGCTATGAGCCAGTGAATATCCAAGCTCTCCGCCTTCATTGATTGAACCAGGAGTTTCAGGAGCAACATGGCTGGATATACCGCCCGGGAAAGAGAACTGTTTAAACAATTTCTGCATTCCTTCAATATCACGGCTGATATTTGGATAAATTTCGCTGTAAGAACCTTCAAGATATGTATTGGCAACCATAAAGTTACCGCCGTGTCCAGGTCCTGAAATATAAATCATATCAAGATCATACTTTTTAATAACTCGGTTTAAATGAGTATAAACAAAGTTTTGACCCGGAACAGTACCCCAGTGACCTACTATTTTTTTCTTTATGTGTTCCATTGTAAGCGGCTCGCGGAGAAGAGGGTTATCAAGAAGATAAAGCTGACCTGCGGCCAAATAGTTTGTTGCGCGCCAATAAGCGTCCATCTTTTCCAAATACTCTTGTGAAAGGAACTTATCGCACTCTTTTGTGTTAGACATATTATACCTCCTAAAATGTCTTTATAATAAGTAATTGTTTTTCAGTTATTTTCTATGTTTTACATTCACAGTTTGTATCAAAAATATAATTTAATAATATATTTCAAACAACCAGTGAAATCCAAATATAATAATATCATGATATTTTTTAATGTCAAGAGTCAGACTGATAAAATTTTAACATTCTACATAATTTTTTAACTTATGTTAAAATAACCAAAAAATTGACAAATTTTCTGTGTAAAATCACAATAAAAAAATTAAAGAAAAAATTTATAGCTACCATTTTTTTACTTGTAAAACTTCCGAAAAAACGTATATTTTATCGGTCTAATATATAAATTTTTATATGCTTTTTAATTATTAAAAAATGGCTCATGGGTTATATTCCACAAGCCTTAGTTTTATTTAATTGTGATAATTTTTAAGTTAAGCATTTTTATATATGTATCTGCCGGTAACCGGATACACTCTCTTTGCCAGCAAACAAACTAAAGCACAAGTAATTAAATCACCGGGAATTGTCATAAGGAAACAATGCAGTATCATAAACCAAAAGCCCGGATAACTTGAAGTAACAAAATTTGTTATAAAGTAATAGTAGATTATACCAAAGCCATATATAATTCCCAATCCGGCTAAAACTCCGCAGAACATTCTGGCATATCCGCCCAGCTTACCATTTTTATAACTGATTTTTCCAATTGCATATGCGCCAACACAAAATCCAATTATGTAGCCAAACGTAGGTTTAAGAACATAACCTATTCCACCGCCTCCGGTAAAAATCGGGATTCCTATAAGACCTAAAATCATATATAACAAAGCACTGACGCCGCCCATATTCCCGCCAAGCATTAGTCCGGCAAGAACTACGAACATTGTTTGAAGTGTAAACGGTATTGGCGGCACCGGGATTTTTATAAAAGCTCCTACCGCAATCAGCGCTGTAAATATTGCGCAAAACGTCATTTTTCTAATAGTTAATGTGTTACTTTTCATATTACTTCCTCCTTAAATGTTTTCCAAATTATAACATACTCAAGAACTATTGTCAACCATAGATTTACTATTAGTTGACAATATAAGTAAAAGAAAATATAACAAGAATATTTACAAGAAATGGCTCCCTGTATTATATAAAATTCGATTCATTTATTATTGAACAATCTTACTTAAATTCAAAATATAAATTAATAATTAAGTTTGGTATTAAAATATTAATAAATCAAGATATTAGTGTTTTATCTTGATTATACTATGCAATTTTAAATAATGGTCTGATTCATTTGTAACGATTTAAGAAACATTAATATTCAATATAATAAAATATGTTATTCTGTGATACAGACTGCAGCATATTAATCGGTTCGAATAAATTCTGATTACCAACTATACATTAACTAAACTGCAGTAAGGACACGATAACAATAATAAATTATCATCGCCTGTATTAAATTTGTTAAACGTACGCTTTTCTTATAATACTCAATAATTTAAACAAAAAATATTAAAAAAAACCGCACGAAACTTATCCGCGCGGCTTTGTTTATTATATCTTTCTAAATTACAGACCGGTATAAAAATCATTTATTTTATATTCATCTCTGTCTTTTAATACCTCTACAAAAAATCCGATTTCCCTTTCATTGCTGCCATATACTGATTTCTCAGCAGGCGTCATATTAAAATGACAAATAAAAGCAAATTTATTTTCATTTTCAAGTTCTTTATTTCCTGCATAAATTATACCGTCCAAAGAAGCTTCCTTCATTCCGAAAACTCCTTCTGAAAACTCATATCCGGCAACTGAGCCTGAAGTAAAATTTTTCATTTCATCATACCGTTTTTCAGAAAACAATTTAAAAAAGTTTCTGATTGCTATTTTAGAATATTCAATATCTTCATTATCAGTTACCATAACAGTTTTTGTCTCACTGTCCCATGAAACATTTTTACCTAAAGCTTCCGAAACAGCGCGAACCGGCAGATATGTGGTTCCCTCATAAATAAAAGGTTCCACCTGACTACCCTGCTCATCAACCGGCATAAACTCAATATTATTTGACAATATTTTTATATCATCATAAAGGACGTCTATTTTCTTTGTCAAATTAGCGGCATATACTGTTGCGCCTATCGCAACCGACGCCAGCAGTGCAGCAGCACAAATTTTTAACTTAGTTTTCATTATCAGCACTCCAATTCTATAGCTATTATATTACTTAGTTTACAGTCAACTGTTCACATAACGGCTCCTGATTATTATTCCAAAGGAAAACTTCCGCTTTCTCTGAAACACCGTTAGTCAATTTTGGCAAGTCAAACTCCATTTCCTTATTCTGAGGTATATCATAAGTCTCAGCATTTATTAAAACTCCATCCTTATCATACCAAGCCACATACATTTTTGCATCTTCCATAGCAAATACATCCATTTTGCCATTATTCTCTTTAACGTACGATTCATTCCTTTCAGCGCTGACGGAAACATTATCATAATACTTCATTGTTCCGCCGTTTCTAACAAAGCGTATTCCTCTCAATGAATAAGATTTATCAAAATCAGTCTCGGCCTCAGCCCCATTTTCAGATAGAATATATTTTCCTTCTGTGCTGTCATACTCCGTATAAGGATATACAGAAACCTTTGCCTTCCCGGTAAAGAAATTCAATTCAATGCTGACATTATACCAAACATCCATATCAAGCACTAAATCACCGATAGATTTATCGCCTATTTTAAATGTTTGGTCTCTCTCAGCTATAACTTTTACCATTTCAATTAATTCATTATCCGCATTTGTTCCTCTCAAAATAAATTCAGCGCTGCCTATTTTATTGTTATCCCCATATTCTAAGAAGTCAAATGACGCGGTTACTATACCTTTTGACTGAGCGGTAAAATTCCTGTTGGCGTTTGACCAAGTTGACAAAAGGTAACCGCTGTTTCCTGATATTGGTTCTGACCTTTTATCATCGTTAAAAACATATTCGCCATACCAATTATTTAAGTCAAACTCCTCATCAAGGAAAGGAACCTGAGACTCCTGACTCTGAACATCGCTGACGCCGTTAATAGAAATATCACTATATTTTGCCATTGAGTAATATTCCTTAACACTTGTTCCCTGAGCGGAATCATTCGCAATTCCTAAATAAACAGTATCAGATAGACCGTCAATTGTAAAACTCATAGGCTGCCGCGGATTATCAGTAAAGTCTATTCCGCTGTCCGAAACCGACATTGTAAGTTTATCGCCGCTTCGTTTCATTCTCAAATACTTAGGCAGGTGATACTCGGCTGCACCGGTATCGTACTTATCACCGTTTACAAGTTCGCTTCCGGAAGCATTTTTGAAATAACTTCTGGTTGATGAACTTCCGGCTTTGTTTCTGACAAATACGCTTACATTTTCTCCGTACTTTTCCCAGCCATCAGCCAGCATAAGCATCCTGGAGTTTGGCTCCAGACTCTCACGAAGCATAATTCCCGAAACCTGTTTATTTTCAAACTTAGGTATCTCCTTTACTTTGACAATAATATCAAAATCTCCCTTGACTTCTTTATACATATATGCGCACTTATCCGAGCTGTTTGTAGTTATCTGCCCGGAACCCGAAATAGTATAAACACCGTTATTATCCATAGTTGCGCTGGCTAGATTATTGAAAGAACAGTTCTTTCCTATCTGCGTATATGAAAAGCTTCCGGGTTCGGCTGTTCCGACAACATATACTATAGCTGTTGTGCTCTGTGTCTTTTCTCCATTAGAATTATAAGCACGGCTGGTCAAGTGATGTACTCCCGGCTCTAAAGATATATCATCATTAATTTCAGCCGAGTTATAAGTTTTCAGCAATTGATTTTTATCGTAAAGTTCAAATTTTGTTATTTCAGTCCCCTGAGCCGGCGTAGCTGCCGCATGATAATTAACGGTTTCCGTATCCTTAACAACAGTCCAATTTCCATTATTTACAGTAAGCCCACTAACCGTTTTATTTACAGACGCAATAGCCGGCGACATAACGACAATCTCAGGATTAGCAGGCTTAGAAGCTTTGGCTGTCCAGTCATTTACATATGCTTCTATCCAGGTATATCCCTTATATTCCCCATTTTCCACTATATCGGTTTCAGAAGCGCTGCCCATATTGTTTTCAGCTTTCCAGTCCTCAGGTATCTCAAAAGTTCTGTGAATTTCTTCTGTCGGTATCAACCCGGCTATCTCATCCGCATTATTAATAATTCTTCCTGTCTGATGCTTAACATCGTCAACAATTCTTGCATCGATAGCGTCTCTTTTTGGCAGAGACGCTCCTGCGTCAGATAAAATCTTATCATATGCTTCCTCAGAAGTTGAGTAAGGCACAGAATATTCGCCCATATCAACCGGTGATTCTAATACAGTTGCAAGCGAACTATTATTCAAACCTTTTTTATTATCTGCTGTCACAAGCTGGCTTCCGAAAACATAGTTGCCGTTAACATAAAAATTAGAGTACGGCTTAACCTTTGCGTCATTAGAAACGTCAAAAATTCGTGTTCTCAGATTGCTCTTAGTACTCGGTCCATACATATAATAATTGCTGACTATATTTACATTTGAAGGCGTTTGCGTTTTATTATGTATAGAGTATGATTCCGCTCCATAAAGTGAATTTGTCTGTCCCCAGTTATAAATTATATTATTGGCAATATCAGTAGACCCCAGCTCTCTGTCCAATCTTGGTGAACGGCTGTCGTGATGAGCCATTAAGTTATTATAAAATGTATAGTTCGTTCCGCCGATGATACCGCCGTATCCATGTTTGCCTTTAACGTGGCTTGACATAGCCAGGCTTTCAGAAGCTATAATATTCTGAACTGTAATATTTCTTCCTGTCTGATTCTTTGTGTCCTCGGTTGAACCGGCGTATAAAGTAATAAGCTCGTCAACCGACCATGAAAGACTGCAGTGGTCAAAGATTATATTTTTATTATATCTTCCGCCTAGACCATCAGGTTCGCCGCCGTTTTTATCAGTAGGGCGAACGCGCAGATATCTTATAATTACGTTTTCAACTCCACTGTCAAGAAGTAAATCCCCGCCTGAAATAGTCACACCGTCTCCGGGCGCTGTTTGACCTAAAATAGTTAGATTGCTTTTCTTAATTTTCAGCGTTCCGCTGATTTCAATCGTTCCGCTGACATCAAAAACAATAATTCTGCCTGACTGTGAAACAGCGTCAGCAAATGAACCTGCTCCGCTCTTATTCAAATTTGTAACATGGTATACTGAAATATTGCTGTCTCCTCTGGCTCCTGTGGTATACTTTCCTCCGCCTACAGCGCCGGGAAATGCCAATAAATTCTCCTCAGCTGAAACAGTAACAGACATTGCCATAACTGACACCACACAGATAATGGCAAGTAATCCAAGAACTGATTTCACAATACGTCTTTTTAATTTTCCCACAAACATAAAACAATCCTCCGTCATAATTTCAAAAATACACACTATGAGTTTTAGTATACAGCATTTTATAATATCAGTCGAGTTCAAATTTTTATTTTTATATTAGATAAATAAATATTTTTTTAACAATCTTTATTTTCAAACGAAATATTACCATACATAAAAAAAGAGAGACGATAAACGTCTCTCAAAAAATATTCAAATTTCGGTTTACGGCTGTTTGCCGATGTAAGCCAAGATACCGCCGTCAACATAAAGAATATGTCCGTTAACAAAATCTGAAGCTTCACTAGCCAAGAAAGCGGCAGGTCCCTGAAGGTCTTCAGGATTTCCCCAACGAGCAGCAGGCGTCTTAGAGATAATGAATTGGTCAAACGGATGTCTTGAACCGTCCGGCTGCTTCTCTCTAAGCGGAGCAGTCTGAGGTGTAGCAATATATCCGGGCCCAATACCATTACACTGGATATTGTACTCGCCGTACTCTGAACAAATGTTTCTGGTAAGCATCTTAAGTCCGCCCTTAGCAGCAGCATAAGCTGATACAGTTTCACGGCCGAGCTCACTCATCATAGAACAGATATTGATAATCTTACCGGCACCCTTTTTAATCATGCTTGGAATAACAGCCTTTGACACAATGAAAGGAGCGTTAAGGTCAACATCAATAACCTGTCTGAACTCCTCAGCTGTCATATCGCACATAGGGATACGTTTGATTATACCAGCATTATTAACAAGAATATCAATAACGCCAACTTCTGCTTCAATTTTCTTTACCATTTCCTGAACAGCAGCTTCGTCAGTTACGTCGCAAACGTAACCCTTAGCGTCAATCCCGTCGGCACTATATGCAGCGAGACCCTTGTCCACGAACTCCTGCTTAATATCACAGAAAACAATCTTAGCGCCCATATCGGCAAATCCGCTGGCAATAGCATAGCCAATACCATAAGAAGCGCCTGTAACCAGAGCAACTTTATCTTTTAATGTAAACTTCTCTGAAATACCCATTTCAAAAACCTCCTAAAATTATATTTGCAAATATATTCACATATATTAATAGGTAAATTATAGCACAAGGATTTTTCATTGTCAAATGATTTAAGGTATATTTATTTAGCCGTTTCAAGAAATTTTTTCAAATCCTCTTCTCCGAATGTGTACCGTCTATCGCAGAAATGACAGCATATTTCAGCCTCGCCGGTCTCATCAATTATACTCTGAATCTGACCTTTGCCCAAAGAAATAATCGCCCTTTCCATTCTCTCTTTTGAACAGTCGCACTTATACCCAACATCCATGGTTTCCAATATCTCAATATCAAACCCAAGCATAACATATTTCAGCATTTCTTCGACGCTCATACCCTTATCCAGCATTTCGGTTACAGACATAAGCCCCTGAATAGAATTTTCAAGTTTTGTAAGCGTCGCGTCGTCACATTCCGGCATCACCTGAATAATATACCCTCCGGCGCACTTTACGGAATAATCACGATCCACAAGCACCCCAAGAGCAACAACGCTCGGAGTCTGCTCCGACTGCATATAATAAAAAGCAATATCGTCCCCAATTTCTCCGGTTTGGAGAGGAACCTGACCAATATACGGCTCCCTCATTTTGAGATCCTTTATAACCCCAAGCATCCCCTGACCGACAGCAGCTCCAACATCCAGCTTTCCGTCCTCTCTCAAAGGAATATCAACAACCGGGTTAGCACAGTAACCTTTCACATTACCCATAGAATCAGATACAGACGCCATCATTCCGATTGGGCCGTCACCTTTAACCTGCAGGGTCAGCGACGGTTCTTTGCCTTTAAGCATGGCGCCCATCATCAGCACGGCAGTCATCAGCCTGCCAAGAGCGGCACAGCAGACCGGGGAAAGCGTGTGAAATTTTTGAGCTGTGTTAACAGTTTCAGTAGTTTCAACCGCGTATACTCTTAGAAAGCCATCTTTAGTAATCGCTTTAATCAGCTTGTCCATAAGTATTCCTCCAACTATAATTTATTTTACTTTATCATTTGTTTTAAATCTTAAAAAATAGCCGCCCCGGCAGGAGCAGCTATAATTTCTTAGTTAATCTTTCAGTCAATCAAAATATATTAAAAGACTACGCAAGCTTTACGTCAACAGCCTGCGGACCTTTAGCACCTTCGATAACGTCAAACTCAACTGCAACACCTTCATCAAGTGTTTTGTAACCATCCATAGTTATAGCAGAGAAATGAACGAATACGTCCTTTCCGTCTTCGCCTTCGATGAAACCGAATCCTTTTTCTGCATTAAACCATTTTACTTTTCCTGTCATATTACAATACCTCCTAAAATTTCTGTCATTGATTCACAGGATGAGAATCATGACCTATGTACAGATTGTATCACAACCATTGTTACTTGTCAAGGAAAATTTTATAAATTTCCCAAAAAATCAATTTCGACAAAAAATACTATCACTTAATAATTTAAATATATTCTATTTTACGCTAAATTTAGTTACAAATTTTTAATTATACATACGTATGATATACTTATTATACATATACATTCTTTCTTTAGTCTTAATTAGCCAAATAGAAATATTTCAGCTGAATTTTTGTTATGAATTTATTTTATTTACAGAATAAATATAACTATTAATACTTCAATTTACAATCAGAGTATACCCAACAATTTCTATTTAAAACATAATAAACTAAATATCTTGCTTAAATCTGAAATCCAGTGTTATAAATTTTCTTTCCTTTTTCAGAAATCCAATCATGTTTGGATAGTCTGCAATAAATTGAATATAAATTTTAAAATTTATTATTAAAAAGGATTACGACAAACTTGTTATAAGTATGTTCACGCTACGCGTGAGATGACAGCTCACCTAACGAGGTGTGCTTACGCATACCCTGCCGATGTTCACCAAGAAACACCTATAAATTTTTGTCTAGTCTTTTATTGACTTTTCAGTTAATGAAAACAAGGCAGTTTGTATAACACACTCCTGTAAGGCGGGGGTACAGTTGCACCTACCTACGCTTGCAAAACCGCATTTTTATATAATTTGAATATTTTTTATCATATTATGACTTTAAAATTTCTATCCAATTTATTGCAGCATTCACATATTCTTATTACAAAAACCTAAAAAAGTTCTAGTAATAAAAAGTTACAACCAAAAACTATTTTAAAATTTAAATAAAAATTTCTACCTAAATCTTAAACTTAATGTTTTAAATTTTTTATTCTTTTTATAGAAATCCAATTGTGTTTATAATTAAAATGGCGCTATAAAAATCCTTACAAAAAAACCATTGTAAGAAGCTTGTTATAGTCTAATACAATGGTCTTTTTATGGTTTATTATTCTATATTACGACTGGACTATAATTCTTTATAGCCCAATTGATTATTGCTAGTCAGTAAGTCCGTTTGAAATATAATCTTCTATTTTCTCGTAATACTCCTTAACTTTCTCTTTTTCCGCGTCAGTTAGATTTTTTGTGTTAAGAGCCTTAATCTGCATTAACGCGTCGTCATAGTTTCCGTCAATAATCAGCTGTTCAATATCCTCTATCTCTTTGTCAATAGTAGTAGTGTCGTTAGCGGCTTCATCTGCTGTCTGAAGTTTAGAGGGGGCTGTTGCGTCCGCATCTTCTTTGTCTCCGGCTTTTGCCTTAACATCATCTTTGTCACCGGAAGTATTTCCCTCCTCCGAACTGCTGTCCTTGTCTGAATCTGTTTTCTTATCAGTGTCGGGCTTTGCAGTTGCCTTATCCTCTTCAGATTTTGCAGAGTTTGATACAGGCGCTTTGGTTGGTTCAGCATTATCCTTATTTCCGCAGGCTGCCAAAACGCTCACTGCCAAAACTCCTGTCAGCACTATTGCCATTAACTTTTTCATAAGTTTTTCTCCTCTCATAACTTAATTTTATATTTTTCTAATCTATATCTTTATTATCCTGCTGCAGAACATATTTTGCGTAATCGGCAATCTTTTCATATTTTTCCTTTGATACCATGCTTAAATCCAAAATTTGATTTTTGTCAATCACTACACGGCGCTTCTTTGCCCTGACAACAAAATATGCTGTTATGTTGCTAGTCACCATTCCTATACTTCCAATACCTGTCATCATCAACAGCACTGCAACAACTCTTCCTCCTGCAGTTATGGGCGCCACGTCGCCGTATCCGACAGTACATACCGTCACAATACTGCACCATAACGCGTCAAAGTATGAATTCATCGTTATCCCGTTTTCAAAATGATACAAAAATGCGGAGCCTATCAGCATCCATACCGCAACTGCCCCCAAAAGATATAAAAATCCGTTGGAATTCATAACTATGTGTACTGCTCTAAGCACCCTTTTCACGGCAAACATCATCCTGAACAGAGTAAAAATCCTAAAAACTCTAAATCCGGGCAAAGGCAGAACAGCCAAAAAATCTAATATATTCCGTGTAAAAAACTGCTTTTTGTCATCGGAAACCGCCAGCCGAACAATATAATCAGCGAGAAAAATCAGCCATAAAGCCGCTTCAATTATCAGCCACACGGGCTGCTTTATGTAACTTATATTTCCAAGAAACTGATTTATTAATATCAAAAAGCTGAAAATTGCCATCAGACAAAATAATATTTGGTAAACCAAAAATTTCTTTTTAACTTTTTCAGAATCCGAGCCCGACATTTTATCAACTATCTTTTCATTTAAGTTATAAATCTCAAGTTCTTCTTTCTGAATTTCATGTCTCTTTTGATTTAAATCTTCCTTAACCATATTCCTTACTCAGCCATAACGCAGGCTACCTTGCACTTAACTCCATATCCGGCTTCCCATACTGCGCAAACCTTGTCAGCTACCGAAACAATATAACTCTCTCTGTGACGGGGCCACATCTTGCCGCACAGCCACATGTGATTTTTAATTATATCACGTTCAAGCGGTGATAACTCTGTTAACTGCTCAGCATTTTCAAGAGCGATACTGGAGTGCAGAAACGCATGCTTTGCAACTCCTAGCCCTGACCCCTGCCAATCGTAGTAAAACAAATCATGAAGCAATCCTGCCCTGGCAGCGGCAACGTAATCAAGCTTTAACTTCTTGCAAACAACAAAACTATAATATGCTACATTTATACAGTGCTGCATCCTGCTCACGCCGTAATGATGACTGCACTCGTCTAATTTTCTAAACTCGGGTGTATAAATCAAATCCTCAACAATTTCCAAAAACTCATTGTAAAGATTGTTATCAGCATTGACCATATAAACATCCTGCTTTCAAAAAAATTTTTTATTCTTATTCAATTCAAATACCATTATACACTCAGTTTGCATTAAAATCAATAAACAATTATGTCCAATAATCTATTTGACAATCTATCTTTTATATACAATACTACATAATTCACTTAACAGACAAGTATACGGCAGAAACGGCGCCGCTTCCGCCGCACCATCCTGCCGTATATATAATCGGATTACGATTTCTCCGTTAACCGAATTTGATAACAGTATATTAGTCAGGAATCTGTTCGCTCAAAACTACTGAGACAGACTCAGTCTTGCCCGTAGCATACTTATAAACTTCCAGCTTAACCGTATCTCCAGGTGACTTTGTATCTTTATACTCAGTTAGGTCTGAGCCTTTAGATATGGTCTTATCATCTATCTTGGTGATAATATCACCCTGCTGTAATCCTGCGTTTCTTGCATTATCCGTTGTTACAGACATAATCTGCGCGCCCTGAGGCCATCCATACTGCTGAGCCATATACGCCGATACGTCACGTGTTGACAATCCTATAACCGGTCTTCCCTTAACATAACCGTAATCAAGAAGGTCGGATATAATAGGCTTTGCCTCTGAAATCGGGATAGCAAATCCCATACCCTCTACACCGGTAGTTGTTACTTTAACCGCGTTGATGCCTATAACCTCGCCTTTGGAATTAACAAGCGCTCCGCCTGAATTTCCTGAATTAATAGCAGCGTCGGTCTGAATAAGATTCATTGTTCTGTTGTCAACCTGAACAGTTCTGTTAACCGCGCTGACAATTCCCTGTGTTACGCTTCCAAAGAACTCAAGACCCATTGGGTTACCTATTGCGATAGCCGTCTCTCCTACCTCTACTTTTGTAGAGTCGCCGAGGTTCGCTACTGTGAGTTCTTCTGTCGGATCTATTTTTATAACTGCAAGGTCGGTTTGGTCATCCGCGCCGATAACCTTTGCCGCATATTCAGAACCGGTGTTGAGCTGAACAGATACAGAACTTGAATCAGCAACAACATGGTTATTTGTTACAATATATCCATCGGCGCTGATAATTATGCCTGACCCCTGTGCTTCTGATGTGCTGTATCCGCCGAACAAACTCATCTGACCCTGAACCGTGCTCTTTATTCCGACAACAGCCGGGCCGACTTCCTTTGCTATCTCTGTTGTGTCTTTGCTTCCTGTGGTTGAAGCGGTGCTTGTGGCTCCGCCTGTGCTTCCTCCGCTAGACTGTCCGTCGTCGGTTTTAAGCTGTTCTGATAAAGTGGTTTTGTTTGTCGCCGTTCCGCTCTTTGAACCAAACGAGTGACCGAGAGCAAACGCGCCGCCCAAAACTGCTAAATTGAGAACCGCCGCCGCCAAAAGCGCCGCAACATATCTGACTGATTTCTTATCGGTTTTTTTCTTGTTTATATGTTCATTATACGGAACTCCGGGGTTTCCGTTCCCGTTTGACTTGTATGCGGCATTAAATCCGTTATTATAAGCCTGATTGCTGTAAGGTCCGCTTTGATAAGAAGTTGAACCCTGGGTGTTATATGAGGTGTTTGCCGATTGGCTCTGACTGTTTTGGTTCTGGTAATTTGTTCCCGAATACTGGCTGTTTTGATTAAAAGATTCACGTGCGTTGCCGCCCAAAGCCGAACCGCTGTAACTATACGATGCTGTTTCAGTTGAAGAAGCTGTATTTTCTGTCTTATCACTGATTTCTATTTTAGCTTCCGCCTGACTTGGTATATTTTCCTGAGTAGTTGAGGCTTCGTTCATTTCAAACGCCGCCGTTTGCTCACTCTTTGAATTATCATTATTATTTTCGGTCACAGAATTTTCTGCTCCGGATTTTTCTGTTCCGGAATTTTCTGCTCCGTCGCCTGAAGTCATATCAAACTCTTTTTTGAACTCGTCCATACTGATACCTCCTATATAATATATAAAAAATTTAACTATTTGAAAATAAACAAGTTTTCTATCTCCTTGCTATGTTTAACATTATATACGGAAGATATGAAAAAATTATGACGAAAGTGTAAAAGAATTGATTAATTTAAAAAACATTAATTTTCATATAAAAAAGCGGCTTTCCGAAATGGAAAGCCGCCCAAAGTTCGGGCAAAACATAGGAACCGAATGCTGCGCAGCAGCGAGGTGAGAAGTTTAAATAGTTAAATATATATTTAAAATTTCATTTAATATTATTCAAAGACAGCTTTAAACTGCAAGCAAGCTTGCTGAATAAAGATAAAAGAAAATTAAAAATGGTTAGCCTCTGCTGTCATTTATTTAATGACAGAAAGAAGATGATTCACATGGATTATATGTACATAATTATTTTTATGATTATTTTCATCACTCTTATTGAATCAATAAAAAAGTAACCGCCCTTACCCCAAGGAACGCGGTTACTTTAAAACCCCAATTTTCGGCTAACCGTTTAGCGGTTACCTCTTACCTGCTTTTATTATATCATTTTTTTAAAGTTGTCAAGGTCATTTTTCATCTATTATATGCTTTTATGTAAAAAACTTTTAATTTGACTTTATTCGATATTGCATATATAATTATATCTAGCAGGTAAAAGGAAATTGTAGGACGGTTAGCCTCCCTATATCACTTACTTAGTGATAGAAAGGGGGTGATTTATATGGAGTATGTTTACATAATTATTTTTATGATTGTTTTCATTACTCTCATTGAATCAATAAAAAAGTAACCGCCCTTACCCCAAGGAACGCGGTTACTAAAACCAAAACTTTGGGCTAACCGTTTAACGGTTGCCTTTTATCTGCTTTTATTATATCATTTTTTTCATAAATGTCAAGGTCATTTTTATCTATTATATGTCTTTATGTAAAAAACTTTTAATTTGACTTTATTCGATAAATCAAATATAATATTATAGAAGCAGGTAAAAGGAAATTGTAGGACGGTTAGCCTCCCTATATCACTTACTCAGTGATAGAAAGGGGGTGATTTGTATGGAGTATGTTTACATAATTATTTTTATGATTGTTTTCATAACTCTCATTGAATCAATAAAAAAGTAACCGCCCTCCCCCAAGGATTGCGGTTACTTTAATATCTCAATTTTGGGCTGACCGTTTAACGGTTACCTTTTATCTGTTTTTATTATATCATTTTTTTTCTAAATGTCAAGGTCATTTTTTAATCTTTTATGTTTTTTTCTTAATCGGCTTCCCCGGAGGGGACGACGATCTCGCCCGGGCTCGGCGGGCGAAACTGGGTCTGGCGCAACAAAGTAAGTAATTATAAGATTAATTAAATGTATTTTGCTGAAATGATATTTATTATATTATTTATTTCCACGACTGCGCGCCTTACGTGGCAGACTACGTCTGCCCTACCGATGCTTGCTATATAACTTTTTTATTTTGACCAATATTGTGGTCAACATATTACTTAATTTTATTATATATTAATGTTGCTTAATATTTTCAAATAATATTATGAGATTGACATTATATAACAACATTAGTAAACAAAATTTACATAACTACTGTGTAAAATTTATCTAGTAAATTATTCATAATATACATTCTGATATGTAGAAATATTTCTTATATATTATTGTATTGACGGTAGTTAAATTAATTTTGAAAATATTGTAATATTGGGTCATATGAGGGGTGTAGCAAAAGATGAATAATAAATTTTTAAATAATAAATTCTCTAAAAGAGAAAAAAGAATACGCAAAACTTATGAAATTGAGGATGATTTATATAACTTTTTAGAAGAAGCTTCTTTAACTTATGATGCTTCTGTTTCTGATATTTTAAATTTTTGCATATCAGAATTAATTAGAACAAATGATTTAAAAATTTATACTTCCTCTAATATGAAAAATCCATCACATAATTTTAATATAGCAGTCAGTAATGTAAAAGGTCTCGCAAAACTAAGCGAGACAACTCCATTTACTATAAAATCGTTAGTAAATATGTCTATAAGAAATATTACATAGTTCTGTATCCTAATATTCCATATATTTATATTTTATAAATACTTTTATTTTTCACTTACTTTTGCGGATATATCTATGAAAAAATATTCTTTATTAATTAGTATTTTATTATCTATATTCTTAATAACCAGCTGTTGCCAAAACTCAGAATTTATCCGGCCTGAATTATCTGAGCCAACGCCTGCAGCTTCTTTTTATGCAGATAATTTGTCTGTTGATTCATCGGATAAATTATCCGTGCATTTTATCGATGTCGGTCAGGCGGACTGCGCACTTCTCCTCTGCGGAGGAGAGTCTATGCTTATTGACGGCGGTAACGCCGCCGACAGCAGTCTGTTATTCTCTTATCTTAAAAAGCTAAACGTAACTTCAATAGATTATATGATTTGCTCCCACGCCCATGAGGACCACGTCGGCGGTCTATCCGCCCCTCTCTCCACTATGGAAGTCAAAAACGTCTTTGCCCACAAAAAAGAAAGCACCAGCAAAGCATATAATAACTTTAAAACTAAGGCCGCCGAACAGGGATTGGAAATAATTAATCCCCAATCCGGGGATACAATTTCATTCGGCGGCTGTACAGTAGAATTCTTTGTCCCTGCAGGATTAGGCTCAAGCAATATGAATAATACTTCTATTATCTGTAAAGTTACATTCGGCAACACATCATTTCTATTCACCGGGGACGCTGAGCGCGAAGAGGAGCAAAATATTATAGAACAGGGCTGTAATCTCAGAGCCGATGTTCTGAAAGTGGGTCACCACGGTTCTGAAACTTCAACGTCGTATGTATTCCTGCGTGAGGTAATGCCAAAATATTCGGTTATATCAGTGGGAAAGAAAAACAGCTACGGTCACCCGTCAGAAGCTGTTCTGAGCCGTCTGTCAGACGAGGGTTCAGAAGTTTTTCGAACAGATTTAAACGGCGATATTATTATGGAAAGCAACGGAACCAATATCTCAATAACCACGCAAAAAAATTAAAAACCGGCTCCAAAACTATATCTTAGCTGCGGAGACCGGAAACAAATATATAAGGAGAGAAAAAATGGATTATGTAAACATGATTGCCCACGACTACTTGGCAAAAAACGACTTTATAAAACGGAAGGAGTATTCTATCTGCATTGTAAAAGACCATAGCTGGTATGGCTACGATGTATCAGAGAATCCATTCAGTATATACATACGGGACAGATACAGACATACAAAACTGCATTCGATACTGTTATATCAGTTTAAAACTTTTGAAGATACAGAAAATTTCTGTATAAAGATTGATGAGGATAAAACTGTATATGATTTGATGTCAGAGCTTAAAGGATATAATGCTGCGTTAAACAAAAAAATAGAAAAGAAAGTAAAACAGGATAAAGCGGATTTTGAAAATTTGCTTAAAAGCCATAATATTACATATCAGCAGATTACAAACATTAATAATGAGTATAATAATTTGCCGACTTATATAAAAGTATTTTATACAAAGCTGAGAAAAGGGGAAATTGTATAAATATATTAAAATCTGACGTATGGCAAAAAAGTTTTAGGTTAAATCACAAAACTAGAAGCTGCTTAGCAAGCATCGGTAGGGAGGAGAAAGTCCTCCTCGTTAGGCGCGCAGTCGCGGTTATATGTAATATTTTTAAATATCATTTTAACTTAAGTCGGCTTAATTAATTTATAATTGCTTACTTTGTTGTGCCAGGCCCTGTTTCGCCCGCCGAGCCCGGGCGAGATCGTCTTGCCCTTTGGGGAAGACGATTAAATCAAATTCGTAATACTACACAGTAAAAGCGGCAATATAAAATGACCGAAAAATAAAATACAAAATTTTTGTATTTTATTTCAGGTCATTTTTTGTACCTATTATTCTTAGTAAAATTAAAAAATTAATTATAAAATCTTAAGAAGCATTCTTAAGCTGAAGTCTTAATTTGTCTGCTATCATTGCTATAAATTCTGAATTTGTCGGCTTTCCTTTTATTTGTGATA
>ERZ827471.415-NODE-415-length-38966-cov-4.742129_pt1 | contig 38966 bp, 40 predicted proteins | sample MGYA00519772_ERZ827471 | MGnify/ENA primary metagenome ERZ827471 (study PRJEB31778, sample SAMEA3449315) | human gut metagenome | biome: human gut; feature: human-associated habitat; material: faeces | place: United Kingdom | collected 2010/2012 ...
GGATTCGAACCCTTGACCTCTCGGATGCGAACCGAACGCTCTCCCAACTGAGCTACAGGCCCGAATGCTCTGGACAACACAATAGTATACCAGAAGTTCCAAAAATGTAAAGCCCTTTTTTCCGAAGCGTGCAAAGATTTTTGCCCTGAAATTCTTGCATCTTCCGGGGAAATGTTGTATCATAGGAACCAAAGTCTGCCGGATGCCAGTCGGCGTCGGGCATGGCCGCACTAGTCGGGGAGATAGCGGTGCCCTGTACCTGCAATCCGCTACAGCAGGGATGAATCCCGGTCCCCGGAGGCCCCTTGTTCCGTTAGTTGCCGGTAAGCGGTGATGAGGAATCGGTCCTGCGCAACGCAGCACTGTGAACCGTGTCAGGCGGGGAACCGAGCAGCACTAAGCAGAACGCCGCGTGTGCCGCGGGTTTGCCGGTTTTGAGCTGGCTGCCAGTGAGACAGGGATGAGGGGGCCTTCAAAGGCCGGTGTGCGGTCCTGCCGGTCGCCGAACCGTTCGGGCAGACTTTTGTTGTTATGTTGAGAGAGGAGGAACGGCTCGTGTACCAGGCGCTTTACCGCAAGTGGCGCCCCCGTACCTTTGACGAGGTCGTGGGACAGGAACACATCACGGAGACCTTGAAACGCCAGGTAGCCACGGGACGGTTGTCCCACGCCTACCTGTTCACCGGCACCCGGGGGACCGGGAAGACCACCTGTGCCAAAATCCTGGCCCGGGCGGTGAACTGCCAGAATCCGGTGGATGGCAACCCGTGCAATGTCTGCCCGGCCTGCCAGGGTATTGAAAACGGCTCCATCCTGGATGTGTTGGAACTGGACGCCGCCTCCAACAACGGGGTGGACCAGATCCGTGCCCTCCGGGACGAGGCGGCTTACACGCCGGCAGCCGTCCGCAAGCGCGTGTATATCGTGGACGAGGTGCATATGCTCTCCACCGCGGCCTTCAATGCACTGCTGAAAATTCTGGAGGAACCGCCGGCCCACCTGATGTTCATCCTGGCGACCACGGAGCTGCATAAGGTGCCTGCAACCATCAAATCCCGCTGTCAGCAGTTTGCCTTCAAACGGATTTCCCATCGGGCCTTGGCAGGGCGCCTGGCCTATGTGGCCAAGGAGGAGGGGATTGCCCTCACCGCTCCGGCGGCAGACCTCTTGGCCCGGTTGGCCGATGGGGGGCTGCGGGATGGCCTCTCCCTGTTGGACCAGTGCAGCGGCGCGGAAGGGGAGCTCACCGAGGAAGTGGTGCTGGAGGTGCTGGGCCTCACCGGCAACCGGCGCACGGCACAGCTTTTGGACTGCGTGGCCCGGGAGGACACCACAGGCGCCCTGACCATCCTGGATGAACTCTACCGGGATGGGAAGGACATGGGGGCCCTTTTGGGGGAGATTGCTTCCCTGGTGCGGGACCTCCTGCTCCGGAAAACCGCCCCCGATGGGGGCCGCGGCCTGCTGGCCGGCGGATATGAGGAGAAGACCCTTCGGGCCCTCACCCAGCAATTCACGGCGGCAGAGTTGGTGCAGATGATGACCCTCCTGCAAGCTGCCCAGGCGGATCTCTACCGCAGCACCAGCCGGCGGGTGGACACGGAGCTCTGCCTCATCCGTCTCTGTGACCGCCGTTTGTCCGACGCGCCGGAAGGGGTTTTGTCCCGGTTGAGCCGTCTGGAGGCCCAGGCAGCCCAGGGCTTCCCGGCAGCGGGTGCCGTACCGCCTGCCCCTCCTGTAGAACCGGTAGCGGAGAAACCAGCCCCGCAGCCGGCAGCGGAAGAGGAGGACGAAGACGAGGCCCCCTTTGTCTTTGACGAGGCAGAGGATGCCCCTCCCTGGGAAGTGGACCCGGTGCCCCCGCCGGCGCCGGAACCGGCGCCCCGGCCAACCACCCGGAAGGCCGCTGCGCCACCACAGCCTGCGCCGTCTCCCAGTGTGCCAGTACAGCCGGAGGGAGGGCCTACCTGGCAGGGCTTTCTGGCCAGTTTGGGGAACTTGCCCCCCATGGTGGCCTCCTTCCTCCACAAACCGGAGTCGGTCACCGGCACCTTTGAGGAACATACCCTTACCCTCTGGACGGATTCGGAGCTCACCCAGAGTTTCCTCAGCCGGGGCGGGACCCCTGCTCTGCTGGAGCAGGCGGCAGAGGCCTTCACCGGCCAAAAGCGCCGGGTGGTGTTCAAGGTGGGCCGGCCAGACCCCGTCCCGCAGCCTCCAGCAGGGGAAGGGAAGGACAATTTTGAAGACCTGTTGGCCCTGGGCCAGCAGTTTGGGAACTTTACGGTGAAATAAGGAAAAAGGAGTACAAGAACAATGGCAAAAGGATATGGACGTCCCCCCATGGGCCGCAAAGGCGGCAAGGGAATGGGCATGGGTATGCCCGGCCTGAATATGGATATGATTAAGCAGGCCCAGAAGATGCAGGCCGACATGGAGAAGACCCAGGCGGAGCTGCAGGAAAAGGAGTATACTGCCACCGCCGGCGGCGGGGTGGTCTCTGCTACGGTGGACGGCAAGCACACCTTGAAAGCCCTCACCATTGACCCCGAGGCGGTGGACCCGGAAGACGTGGAGATGCTCCAGGACATGGTCATCGCGGCGGTGAACGAGGCCATTCGCGCGGCCATGGACGACATGAGCGCCAGCATGGGGAAGATTACCGGCGGAATGAACCTGCCCTTCTAAGGAGGCGTCTGCCATGAAGATTGTCGTACTGGAACCGCTGGGCATTCCGGCAGAAGTTTTGGCCCAGTACCAGGCCCGCTTGGAGGCCCAAGGCCATTCCATGGTTTGTTACGGGGCGCGGACCACAGACCCGGCGGAGCTCCTCCGCCGTACCGGGGACAGTGACATCGCCATCCTCGCCAACACCCCCTATCCCGCCTCGGTGGTGGAGGGGGCCTCCCAGTTAAAGCTGCTCAACGTGGCCTTTACCGGGGTGGACCATGTGGCCCTAGAGGCCTGCCGGGCCAAAGGGGTCACCGTGTGCAACGCGGCCGGATACTCCACCCAGTGCGTGGCGGAACTGGCGCTGGGGCTGACCATTGCCTGCCTGCGCCAGCTGCCGGTCTGTGAGGCAGCCGCCCGCAGCGGCGGTGCAGGAACCCCCTTCCGCGGCCGGGAGATTGCCGGGCGCACCGTGGGGATTGTAGGCACCGGCGCCATTGGCACGCGCACAGCGCAGCTCTTCCAGGCCTTCGGCGCCCGGGTTATTGCCTATTCCCGGACCCGCCGGCCGGAGGTGGAGCGCCTAGGTGTGACGTATGTTTCCCTGGAGGAGCTGCTGCAGCAAAGCGACATCGTCTCCCTCCACGTGCCCAGCAATGGGGAGACCAAGGGGTTGCTCTCCCGCCAGCGCCTGGCGATGATGAAGCCCTCTGCCATTCTCATCAACGTGGCCCGGGGCGCCATCGTGGACAACGTGGCTTTGGCCGAGGCACTGAACCAGGGGCAGCTGGCCGGGGCCGGCATCGACGTGTTCGACCAGGAGCCCCCGCTTCCCCCGGAGACCCCCTTGCTCCACGCCAAGAACGCGGTGCTCACCCCCCATGTGGCCTTCGCCACCGAGGAGAGTATGCTCCGCCGGGCGGAGATCGTCTTCCACAATATCGATGCTTTTTTGGCGGGAAGGCCAGAGAATGTGTGCCTGTAAGCGAGGGTACACTGATTAAGAATCCAACAACGCCCAGTCCTCAGGATAGAATGTCCTGAGGACTGGGCGTTACATTTTGTAGTCTATGGGCCTTAACGGACCAGGGGAGTCAGGCTGTCCGGGCAGAGCTCTTTGACCTTGGCCTGGATGCTTTTCAGGTCCACGAAGGTGTCTGGCCCCTTCAACGGATCCCGCAGGACGGCAGAGGGGTGGTAGATCGCAGTCATTGCCACACCGGCGCGGTGGAACCACTGGCCGTGCTGCCGGGTGATGCGGAAGTCTTTGTCAATGATCCGCATGGCGGCGATTCGGCCTAGGCAGACGATGATCTTGGGCCGGAGCAGAGCGGTTTGGGCCCGCAAATACCCAATGCAGGCGTCCTGCTCGGTGTTGAGAGGGTCTCGGTTTTTGGGGGGACGGCACTTGACGATGTTGGCAATATAGACGTTGGACCGCTCCAGGTCGATGAGGGAGAGCATCAGGTCCAGGAGTTTTCCCGCTGGGCCCACAAAGGGTTCCCCCTGAAGGTCCTCCTGCTCCCCTGGGCCTTCCCCGATGAAGAGGATGTCCGCCTGGCGGCTGCCCACGCCGAAGACCACGTTGGTCCTGGTTTCTGCCAGGGGACAGGCGCGGCAGTGTTGGCATGCGTTCTCCAATTCTTCCCAACTCACCATGGGGATCCCTCCTCTGTCTGTCTTTTTTCATTATAACAGGCAGGCGGGGAAAAGGCAACGGGGGGTTAGGTCTTCGGCTTGGACCGGAAGAAGAGGGCCACCAGATTGCCGAAGAACACGGCAGCGGCAATCCCCCCGGCAGCGGCGGCGGCGCCGCCGGTAAAGATCCCCAGGGCGCCCTCCGTCTCCACGGCTTTGGCCACCCCTACGGCCAGGTTGTAGCCAAACCCGGTCAGGGGGACCGTAGCCCCCGCCCCGCAGCGGTCCACCAGGGGCTGATACAGGCCGGCTGCGCCCAAAACAACCCCTACCACCACATACAGCACCAGGATTCTGGCCGGGGTGAGCCGGGTCTTGTCAATGAGAATCTGCCCCACCAGGCAGAGCAGGCCGCCGCAGAGGAAGGCGGCCAGATAGGTTTCTGGACTGCTCATGGTTTGCCTCCTTTTGTGCTGGCGATGGCCACGGCGTGGCAGATCCCCGGGATGCTCTCCCCCTGCATGGTGGCCGTGGGGGAGTGAAGGGCCCCGGTACCGCAGAAGAGGAGGTTGTGGCATGTCCCGGCTTGCAGGGCGCGCAGCAGGTACCCTGTGAGCACCACAGCGCTGCACCCGCAGCCCGATCCGCCGGCATGCACATCCTGACGTTTGGGGTCAAAGAGGAGCACCCCGCAGTCGTCGTAGCAGGGCCCCAGGGACACGCCGTCCTGCCGGAAGAAGTCGAGAACGATTTCTTTCCCCAGGCTGCCCAGGTCGCCGGTGACAATGAGATCGTAGAAATCCGGCGCCCGCCCCGTCTCCTCAAAGTGAGCACGGAGGGTGGAGTACGCGGCCGGAGCCATGGCAGCGCCCATGTTGTTGGCATCGGTGATGCCCTTGTCGATGACCTTCCCCGTGGTGACATGGGTGACATAAGGGCCCTTCCCGGTGGAAGAGAGAATGACAGCCCCGGCGCCGGTGGCAGTCCACTGGGCGGTGGGCGGCTTTTGCCCCCCGTACTCCAGGGGGTTCCGGTACTGCCGCTCCGCAGAACAGAAGTGGGAGGAGGTCATGGCTGCGGCATAGGCGGCAAACCCGCCGTCAATCAGCATGGCGGCCAGGGAGAGGCCCTCCGCCATGGTGGAGCAGGCCCCATATAGCCCAAAGAAGGGGGCGTTTTGGGCCCGAAGAGAGTAGGAGGTGGCGATGCACTGGTTGAGGAGATCCCCGGCAAAGACATAGTCCAATTGGTCCGCAGTGATCCCGGCCCGTTCTAGGGCAAATGCCAGGGCCTGTTTCTGCATGGCGGTCTCTGCCTTTTCCCAGCTGGGTTGGGAGAAGGTGTCGTCTTCCCCGGCCAGGTCAAAGTAGGGGCCTAGAGGGCCGGCCCGTTCCTTTTGGCCGACGGCGTTGCCAAAGCCGGCGATGGAAGGGGGAGAGGCAAAGCGGACGGTCTGCCGTCCGAGTTTTTTCCTGTCCAAAGCGTTCGCTCCTTTGCTGATACGGTCTTTCTAGTGTGCCTGTCTCTGGCAAAAATATTCCAAATGGGGAAACTCGTTGGCCTTTGTTGGGGCAGTGTGGTAGAATGAGGATGTAGAGCAGAGAGCAAAGGAAGGGAGGGATTCCATGGGACTGGTCCCCATTGACAGGACGCGATGGCCCCGCAGGGCCCATTACGAGTGGGTACAAAAGACCGGGCAAGGCCCCTTTGCGGTAACGGTTCCCCTAGACGTTACTCTGCTGGCGGGGGAACCCCTTTACCCCGCCCTTCTCTGGCTGCTGACCCAGGGCGTGAACGAGATGGAGGCGTTCCGCACTGTGGCAACGCCGGAGGGTTTGGGGATTTACGATCATATGGACCCGGCCTACACGGTGTTTCACCCCCAAGAGAAGACCTTTTCGGTGCTCTGGACGCCCTTTCATCCGGATTACCAGGTCTTCCGGGCAGCCTATCAGCGCGATGTGGCGGCCTATGGGGCTTCCCCGGCATGGATGCCTCAGGGGGTCCGTCCGGAGAATACCTTCGATGTCTCCATGGTGCCCTGGATGTCTTTTTCGGCGTTTCACTTGGCGGCCACCACAGAGCGCCCGTATCTGCTTCCCATTTTTACGCTGGGAAAGTGGGTTTCCCAAAGGGAGGCGCGGGTCCTGCCCCTTACGGTTCAAATCCATCCGGGGGTGTGCGATCCCTTCCACGTTCATCAGCTGCAGATGCGGCTCCAGAAGGGCATTGCGGGGTTTCCCCGCCGGTGAGAAAGCCCTGGACTTTCCCGGCCGGGCTGTATATAATAAGGGTACCACTTTATGAAAGAAGGGATTGTTTCCTATGGCAAACGCAACTTTGATGTCTCAAAAAGTGCAGGAAATTCACCTGATCAATAAATTGGAGCAGTCCGGGCAGATCCAGTTGGACAGCTCCTTCTCTCTGAACGTCAGCTTCATGTCCGACGGTAGCCGCTGCGTGGGCAAACTCCAGCAGACCCTGCGGGATAAGGAATTTGCCGGGGGCAAGTTCACCATGACCGTGGTGCTGGTGGGCATTTTCAATTGCACCGGCGCCACCACCGATGAGGTCAAGCGCCAGGTCCATGGGGAGGTCTATGACCAGCTCTTCCCCTTCATGCAGTCCCAGTGCGCCAGCTTGGCGGCGGCCTCTGGGGTGCCCGGCCTGATGCTGCGGAAGGTCCCCATCAACCCGGATAACATCACAGTCAACAAGGGCGGCCCCGGCAACGACCGGAACCCTGACGGCGGCCCCAAGCTCACCCTCCTGTGAAGTCGCAGGCCCTCTACGAGACCCTATGGCAGGCTGGCCAGGGGCGGGAAGAGGACATCGTCCTCCGTTGTGGGGACAAGTCCTTGTCCTATGGCGCGCTCTTCCAGGGGATCCTGCAGGCGGAGGCGGGCCTCCGTGCCCTAGGGGTGGGGCCGGGAGAACTGGTGACCCTGTTCTCCCTCAACACCCCCGAGGCAGTGATGGCCTTTTACGCCATTGACCGGATCGGTGCAGTGGCCAACTGGGTGGATATGAAGGTGAGCCCTGCCGAGGTGGAGGAGTACCTCACCCAGGCAGGTTCCCGGGTGGCCCTGGTGCTGGAGGTGGCCTTTTCCAAGGTCTACCATCACCGGGGAAAGGCCCCTACCCAGCACTTCGTGGTGCTGCCCCTGGCCCCCTACGTGGCCCCGGAACTGGAGGGAAAGCTCCATCTCAACACCTGGCAGCAGGGGGCAGGTCCGGACTGCCTGTCCTGGGCGGACTTTCTCCGAGCTCCTGCCCAAGTGTCGCCGGAGGCAGACCGGTGGGAAGAGCCGGTGGCCATCACCTACACCGGGGGAACCACGGGACCGGCCAAAGGTGTGGTGCTCTCCCGGCGGTCCTTTGCCTGGGCGCTGGAGTACTATACCCGAGCAGAGACGGAGTATGGCAGAGGGGGCTTTGCCCTGGTGCTCCTTCCGCTCTTTGCCGTGTTTGGCCTGAGTCAATGCCTCCACACCCCGCTCTCTTTGGGGATGGGGGTGATTCTCTGTCCCATGTTCCGTCCCCATGACCTGGGCGACATGCTGCGCCGTTACCGGCCAGAGCAGGTCTGCGGCACCACCGCCTACTGGCAGTTTCTCCTGCAGGATGCCTGGGCGGCGGAGGCAGACCTCTCCTTCCTGAAGGTGCCCCGGTGCGGGGGAGATGTGCTCCCGGCGGAACTGGAACGGCGGATCAATGCCTTCCTGGCCCAGCGGGGCTGTGCCTCCCGTCTCATTAAGGAGTACGGCATGTCCGAGGATGGGGGAATCATGTGTGTGAGTTACGGGTCTTGGGAGGACGGCGACGTAGGCCGCCCGCTGCCTGGCTGCCGCGTGGTGGCGGTGGACCCGGAGACTGGGGCCCTCTGCCCCCCAGAGGTGCAGGGAGAACTCCTGATCCAAAGCCAGGCGGTGATGAATGGCTACTACCGCCGGCCAGAGGCCGACCACCAAGTGCTGAAACCTGGTCCCGATGGCACCCTCTGGGTATGGACCAAGGACCTGGGCCACATTACAGCCGACGGCCGGGTGATGGTGACCGGGCGAAAGAAACGGATGCTCTCCCGCAACGGCTTCAAAATTTTCCCCTCGGTGATTGAAAACTGTTTTCTGGAGGAACCGCAGGTCACAGCCTGTGCCGTGGTGGGGGGAAAGAACCGAGAGGGCGAGACGGTTCCCGTGGCCTATGTGGTGCCCCGGCCAGGGGAAGACTTGGCTGCAGTGGAACACGCCCTCCGCACCCGGGCCGGGGCGGAGCTGAATACCTACTTAATCCCGGCGGCTTACCGCTTTTTGAAGGAGCTCCCTCTTACCCCACGGGGAAAACTGGATTACCGCACCTTGGAGACCTGGGAAACACAGCGGGAGGGGGAGGGCTGAAACGGCGCCCATCCTTGCAGACATCGAACCCTGTGCGAAACAAAACCATCATCGCCACGGAGCCGCAGGCTCCGTGGCGATGATGGTTTCGGGAGAGGTTGTTCGTCATTGGCCACCCATGGCGGCCAGCAAAGCCTGTTTCAGCTGGGTTTCGATGCCAACCAGTTCCGTTTCCACACTCTGCCGGGCGGCCCGGCTTTCTCGCTGGATTTGCAGGGTGTCTTGAATGGTGGCGATGAGATCATCGTTGACACGCTTGAGGGTCTCGATATCCACGATCCCCCGGGAGGCCTCCCGGGCCACGTCGGCGCTGTTTTGTTTCAAGAGCTCAGCATTCTTGGTCAACAGGGCATTGGTGGTGTCGGTGACATTCTTCTGCAGGGAGAGCACCGACTGCTGCCGGTGCAGCCCCAGGGCCAGCACGATTTGGCTTTTCCACAGGGGAATGGTGTTGAGGATGGCGTCCTGGACCTTGTCCAGGAGCATTTTGTCGTTGTTCTGCACCAGCCGGATCTGGGGGGCGGTCTGGATGGCGATGGTTTTGCTCAACTTCAGGTCATGGACCCGTTGCTCAAACCGGTCCACGGTGTCCTCAAAATCCCGCACCACCTGGGCGCTCATGGGGTCGCCGGTGGCGGCAGCCTGGGCGTGGAGGACGGGGAGGGTCGTCTCCCGGATCTCTGCCACTTTTTCCTCCCCGGCGGTGATATAGATCTGCAGCTGCTGGAAATAGGACAGGTTCTTGTCATACAGGCTGTCGAACATGGTGATGTCCTTGAGCATCTCCATCCTGGCCTGTTCCAGGGACTGCTCAATTTTGTCGATCTGCACCTCCAGCTTTTCATAGCGCTGGAGGAATTTTTTTAAGGCGCGGGAGGCGTTTTTCCAAAAGGGAATCTTGTCCAGGGGTCGATTGTCCTCCAGCTGATCTACTCCCACCTCTTTGACCTTAATCATGAGGTCGGACATCAGCTCTCCCACCGATCCGCTGTCCTTGTTGCGGACCTGAGAGAGAATCTGGGCGGAGAAGGAGGAGAGATTCCGCTGGGCACCCACACCGTACTGTACGGTGGTCTGGGCGTCCATCAGGTCGATGCTGTTCTTCACTTCGTCCACCTTGGCCCGCTGCTCCGGGGTGAGGGCTTCTACCTGGGCGGCGATCGCGGAGGGGTCGGCCGGTGTCTGGGCCGGTTGTGGGGTACGGTGGTTGCCCATCAGGGCTTCCAGGGTGATTTCAGATGCCATAATCCTGCCTCCTTGCAGATTTTATCCCAGGGCCTGGATGATGCGTTCCATGGTGTCGATGTCTGGCATGGGGGCCACCTGTGTGATCTCCTTGGCCAGGCCGGGGACATGGAACAGGTCTGGGTCGGTGGGGGTGTCGTAGATACCGGTGCGAAAACCATGCTTTTCCCAGGCCAGGCGCTGAATCTCCTCGTCCAGCAGTGCGTCGATCCCTGCAGTGCCTGCCTCGTCCAGGGCGATGTAGATGTGGGAGGACCACACCGTGGGGGTGGGGTAGAGCATCACAATGTCATCCTGCACCTGCTGCCAGACCTCGGGGTTTTCGACAGAAAACTCCAGGAGCTGGTTTTCATAGCAGGCGATGAGGGGCTTGGCCCCCATGCCGGTTTTGAGAAACTGGTCAAACAGGTCTGCAGAGGAGGTCTCCATGTATCCCAATTTGTCAAAGATTTGCACCAGTCGGGGGAGCACAGCCTGGATGTTGTTCCGGTCCGCTACGCCACCGCAAAAGGTGTTGGCCAGGAGTCCGGCAAACATGTTGCCGGAGTTGGACTTGGTGGGGTCTGTGGTGCCCACGGCGACGCTGCCGTAGAGCTGGGGCAGACCCAGTTCTGCCCAAGTGGTCCCGTCTTCGATGACCTTGGTCAGGGCGGCCATGTCTACCTGATACACGCCGTCCTGTTGAGAGGCAATCCCCTGGGCCACCAGGGCATCGGCCACGGCGCTGCGGGTATACAGGACAATGGGGGTATTGAAGATGATCTCACTGCGCACAGGGCTGCCCTTGGTCTGCTCGTAAAGCTCCAGGGCGGTTTGATTGGAGGGGAAGAGATAGTCCCGACCGGTGTCATCCAGAGAAACCATCTCCAGGGAGCCGGCCTTGGCATAGTCGATGTGCAGGTGATAGCGGTCCTGCAAAATGTCCTGGATCTCTGTGTCCTCCAGCAGGCCAATTTTCTCTCCACCCACGTAGCCGGTGAGTTCCGTGACGGTCCTTCCGTTGGAGCCCACCACGTAGGCCACGGCTGCGATCACCACAGCGGCCAGAATGATGAGTCCAATGAGTTTTGTTTTCATGCCTCATGTTCCTCCCACTTCAGGGTCTGCTCCAGTAAGGCGATGTCTGCCTCCACGTCCATGAGTTCCCCCTCCATGAGGCGAGTGAACTGGGCGGAAAAAGCCTCCGCCAGCACCGGCAGGGCCTGGGCGGTGCGGGTCAGGACCGCAGTGACCTCCTGGGTATGCAAGTCGGTTTTTTGAAAGTGGACGTACCGTTCGAGCAGTTTTGCGGCGGTATCCAGGTAGTAGGTGCAAAATCGCCGAGCCAGTTTGCTCTTTTCCGGGTGCTCTGCCAGATAGACCAGGATGCGCTTGCCGGTGTCACAGAGAGCCCCGGCATCCTGCTGCACGGCGGGGTCAGCGATGGACCGCCGGGCGCGGGACATGGTGTCTAAGTCTTCCTGAGCGTCCCGGAGCAGGGTCCGTAACTCTTCATTCTCAGGGGTGTCCGCGACTTGGATGCCCGCGATTTTCCAGCTGGGCTTACCCAGCAGGTACAGCCCAATGTACACACCCACGCACAGGAGAAGGCAGACCAACAGGTGCCAGCGCAGCCCCAGAAAGAGGAGCAGAAACACCAAAGAGGCGGTGCAGGCAGCGATGAGCATCCGCCGCGTTTCCCGTTTCTTTTCCATCAGTTGTACCCCTTCACCGCCCGGAAGGCCTCAGTGAGGTTTTCCCGCCCGTCGAAGACTCGCGCGTTGGTGTACTGCGCCAGAGCTTCCAGCTGGGTGGCATCGGCATCGCCGAACATGATAGAGAAGACAGGGATCTCCTTCCCCAACGCATCGTATACCCGGGTGAAGTCCGACAAAGACCCGTCCGACATTCCATCGGTGAGGAGAATGATGGCCGGGGTATATTGGGACAGGTCGTAGTTCTGCAGCAGTTCCAATCCCTCCACCGCAGCGGCGTACATGTTGGTGCCGCCACCCACGGCTTGTTGTTCCACCACGTCATAAAGTCCCTCCAGTTGGCTGCCGTTGCCCACGGCGGTGTAGGTGTCGATGACCTCTCCGTTAAAGGGAATGAGGAGGTTCACCTCATCCTGGGAGGCCTGCAGAAAGTTCTTCCTGGCGTTGTCCTGGATCAGCAGCTGGCCCATGGCGTCCACCAATTGCTGGTTTCCCTCTCCTTCCATGCTGCCGGAGAAGTCCAGACAGTAGACATTGAGGGAGGGCTTTTTCAGATCCGTCTGATACAGATCCAAACTGGCAAACAGGACATCGGAAGAGGGCATCCGAATGGGGGAGAGGACACGGTCCGGCTGCACGCCCCAGTCGGTGCGGAATACATCTCGGTTTTCTTGGTTGATCCCCGTGTACCCAGAGCGACGGCCAGTGCGCTGGATCTGGTTTTGGACTTCTTCCGAGAGCAGGTAGCTTTGCAGTTTCAAGAAGTTCTCCTCCTGGCTGTCCTCCCCGTTGTCCACATATCCCAGGGGAGAGTCGGCCAGGGAGAGACCGTCATAAGGATAAACCACATAGAGGGTTTCCCTCCCCTGGCGCTCCAACGCCTCATTGGCCTGGATGATGAGGCACTCGTAGTTGACCATGGCGTCGTAATCCCCCTCCAGAAACATATCCTTGAGCCAGTCGGAGCTGCCGGAGGACCGGTCCACCCCGGAAAAGAGCTCCCGCACCTGCTGCTGCAAAGCTGGGTTGGCCAGGTCATCCATGGTGATGACCTCGGGGTTGCCTAGCAGGGCATAGAGGAACCCGATGTAGGCGCTGGCGCCGGAGTTGGACTGGGTGGCGCTGGTCATGCAGAACTTGAGTTTTCCGCTTTGGATGGCGTTTAAAAGGTCCTTGACCGACACGTCCCGCCCCACAAAGCCCAGTTCCTGGGCCAGGCTTTGCCGGATGCCAAACACCACTGGGGTGAGGGAGATGGACTCGGCGTGCTTGACCCGGTGCTGGGTGTCCCCTGCGGTGAGCCACAGACTGCTGGCCGGCCACACGGCATCGTAGGGGATCTCGTCCTGCTCCAGCTGGCGCATGATGTCCAAGGAACCCTGGTAGGTCATTTCTATCCGGATGCCTTCCTGCCGGGAAAACTCCTCTAAGATGGGTTCCAGCTCCTGATTTTCCGAGCCGGAAAGGATGCGAAGGACAGGGGCGTCGCTGCCCAAGGTGTCTTGAGACAGGACGCCTCCCGTCTGTTCTGCGCCGCAGGAGGGGAGCAGGGCGAACAGCAGGAGCACGGCCAACAAAAGAGGGAGGATTCGAATGCCGGGTTTCATAAGGGGAGTCTCCTTCCGGCCATGGGGTGGGGACGGGGTCCAGAGTATCCCATGGGATGATATGATTTTTTTCATTGTAAAATAGCGGCGGTACATTGTTCCACCCAGTTTAGATCAAAAGGCCGTTAAATCTTCGTGAAATTTCGGAGGATGTTTAGGGGGAAGGGACGAGAGAAGGGAAATTGTGAATAAAGTTCACATATTTTGTGAATTTTAGCGCTCTTCGGTTGACTCTGCTAATCCTTGCGCTATAATTAGAATCGTTCCAAAGGGAAAGGAACCCAGAGTTCCATCCCATGAAATGGAGGTCTGGCGTATGTTACCCAGCATTTTTGGTGAAACCTTATTCGACGATTTCTTTGATGATGACTTTTTCCGTGTGCCTGCTTGGCTCGGACGGGATCCTCTGTTTGGCAAGCGGGGCAAGAACCTCATGAAGACCGATGTCCGGGAGACCGACAACTCCTATGAACTGGACGTGGACTTGCCCGGTTTTAAGAAGGACGAGATCAATGTAGATCTGCAAGACGGTTACCTGACCATCCAGGCTTCCAAGGGCCTGGACAAGGACAAGAAGGACAAGGAGGGCCGCTACATCCGCCAGGAGCGCTATGCCGGCGCCTGCAGCCGGAGCTTCTACGTGGGGGATGTGGCCCCCGACCAGGTTACGGCCAAGTATGAGGACGGGATCCTGAAGCTCTCTGTCCCCAAACAGGACAAGAAGGAATTGCCCAAGCAGTCCACCATTGCCATTGAAGGCTGATTGTCAGGCTGGGGGTGCTGTTGCAAGGTGCCTCCAGCCTGTTCCCCCTAACATTGTGAGGTGTTTCTTCAGAAAAGAGGCGTTCCTATGAATCACATTCTTTCCCGCGCGTTGTGGATCCTTGTGGGTGCCCTGCTGATCGTGGCAGGGGTTGTGTGCCTGGCAGCCCCAGGCATTACAGCGGCGGGGCTGGCCCTGTTCTTCGGTGTCGTGATGCTCTGTTCTGGCATTGTGGACATTGCGGTGTATGCCAGCGGCCGCAACGGCATGGTCGGCGCTGGGTGGTTTTTGGTGGATGGTATTCTCACCATCGTCCTCTCACTGTTTATCCTATGCAACCAGTGGTTTACGCTGCTGACCCTGCCCTTGATTTTCGGCATGTGGCTTTTGTGCTCCGGGATCAATAAGATCGTGGGCTCCCTGGAGCTGCGTCAGACTGGAATGCAGGGTTGGGGCTGGTTCACTGGCCTTGGCATTGTGCTGGCCGTGGTGGGGTTCGTCTCTTTCCTCGATCCAGTGGTAGGCCTTTTCACCATGACCACGGTGGTGGGAGTCCTCCTGATCCTGCGGGGGATCTCCTCCCTGATGCGGGGCATCTTTTCCCACCGATTCTGGCAGAACAAATTGCCGTGATGGGAAGTGGGAGACCCACCCTCTTTTTCCGTAGACAGAACGTAAACGCCTGGAAGGTGTCCTTTTTTGGACGCCTTCCAGGCGTTTGTTCTCTCCCGACCCTTCTCGGCATAGACGGTCAGGTGAATGCCATGAGAGCCTGGGCCGCAGGGCTGCTGTTGGAGGACAGGCGCACCATGTCATAGCGGATGAGGTCTCCCATGTTCATTTTAATGCGCACCAAGTTGTCCTCCCGGGCTTCGGGAACGATGTCGGGGACGATGGCAATGCCGTGGCAGGCGCGGACCATGAGCATCTGGGCGTTGGTGCTGTTGGTCTGGGCGAAGCGCTCCGGCACCACTCCAAATTCCCGCAAGAGCATTTGTCGGAGCATTTCCATGGAGTTGGGGCCGGTGTCCTCGCAGTTGGTGATGAGGCACTCTCCCCGAAGCATGGCCGCCGCGTCCCCAGGGGGATACTTCTCAGCAATGGAGCGGTCAGCCACCAGGTAGTTGAAGGACTCAAACATGGGCCGGGAGAGGATCTCCTCCTTGGCAAAGGCCTTCTCACATAGGACGTTGGCCAGGATCACGTCCAGTTCCCCGGATTTGAGCTTTTCGGTGAGGGCACCATAGGGGTACTGGAAAATGTCCACTTTGATTTCCGGGTGGCTCAACAGAAAGCGGGAGAAGAAATCCTCCGTGTGGCGGGACTCATACATGCCGATGCCCACCTTCACATAGCCGCTGTACTGTTCCGCAATGGCGATGAGGCGTTTCTTCGTGTCGCTCTCATACCGGAGCATGAAGGTGACCCGTTCGTAGAAAAACTTCCCCGCATCGGTGAGGGAGACAGCATGGGCGTTGCGGTTGAACAGCCGCACCTGCAGCTTGGCTTCCAGGGAAGCAATATACTGGCTGATGGCAGTTTGAGACACGGAGTGGGCTGCGGCGGCTTGGGTAAAGCTGAGGCACTCGGCCAGGGTGACGAAGTATTCGATCTTCTTGTTCAGCATAGATAGATTCCTCCGTTGGCGGGCAAGTGGGATTTTTTCCCTTTCATTGTGCAATAGTTTGGGAGAAAAGTCAAACGATAAATTTTACCGATAGAGAATTGACAGAACGTCTGGTCTCTGGTAACATATGAAAAATAGCATTGTACGCAATGCCCTGCGGGAGGAAAGAATAGATGAAGATTCTCCTAAACCAAATGACGGTGTTTCGGAAGGGAACCACCCAGAAATTGTCTGTGCTTGTGGAGGACGGACGTATTGTTTCCCTTTCTCCCCAAGTTCCCCAGGTGGACGACGCCTTGGTGATTGAATTAAAGAACGGTACTTTGTTTCCCGGTTTCGTAGATGTCCATGTTCATCTCCGCGAGCCGGGTTTTTCACGCAAAGAGACCATCGCCACCGGGACCCGGGCGGCAGCCCACGGAGGGTTTACCGCGGTCTGCCCCATGCCCAACTTGAAACCGGTGCCGGACAGCCTGGAACACCTCCAGCCCCAGCTGGACCTCATTCAGCGGGACGGCGTGGTCCATGTCTATCCCTACGGCGCCATCACCGTAGGGGAGCAGGGGAAGGACCTGGCCGATCTGGAGGGGCTGGCCCCCTATGTAGTGGCTTTCTCCGACGACGGTAGGGGGGTCCAGAACTCCGAGAACATGAAGCAAGCCATGCGCCGGGCCAAGGCCCTGGGCAAGCTCATCGTGGCCCACTGCGAGGACGAGAGCCTGGTGGGCGGCGGCTACATTCACGACGGGGCCTATGCCCGGGCCCACGGCCACCGGGGTAACCCCTCCGCCAGCGAGTGGAAGCAGGTGGAGCGAGACCTGGCGCTGGTGGAGGAGACGGGCTGCGCCTACCACGTCTGCCATGTGTCCACCAAGGAGTCGGTGGAGCTCATCCGCCAGGCCAAGGCCAAGGGGCTGGACGTCACCTGTGAGACCACACCCCACTACCTGGTGTTCAACGACACCATGCTCCAAGAGGATGGGCGGTTTAAGATGAATCCCCCCATCCGGTCGGAGGCCGATCGCCAGGCCCTGCTGGCCGGCATCCAGGACGGGACGGTGGACATGGTGGCCACCGACCACGCGCCCCACACCGCGGAGGAAAAGGCCGGCGGCTTGGAAAAGAGCCTCAATGGCATCGTCGGGCTGGAGACTGCCTTCCCCGTGCTCTATACCCAGCTGGTGCGCCCTGGGATCCTCACCTTGGCGCAGCTGGTGGATCTCATGCACACCAACCCCGCCAAGCGCTTTGGCCTGGGCGGCGGCCTGGAGGTGGGTGCGCCGGCGGACCTCACGGTCTTTGACCTGGACGCCTGCTACACCATCCGTCCGGAGGACTTCTTATCCCAGGGGAAGAGCTCGCCCTTTACCGGCCAGACGGTCTATGGCAAGTGCCTGCTGACCCTCTCCGGCGGAACCATTGCATGGCAGGCGAAAGGAGGGGACCAGGGATGAAAAGAGGACTTTTTACCATTCAGACCAACCAGGAACTGGCGCCCGCCACCCATCGGATGGTGCTGGCGGGGGATACGGGGGCCATCACCGCCCCGGGGCAGTTTGTCAACATTGCCCTGGCGGGGAAGTTTCTCCGCCGCCCCATCTCGGTCTGCGACTGGGATGAAACCACCCTGACCCTCATTTATAAGGTGGTGGGGCAGGGGACCGCCCAGATGGCCCAAATGTCTCCAGGGGAGACCTTGGACCTGCTCACTGGCCTGGGCAACGGCTATGACCTGACCAAGTCCGGGGCGCGGCCGCTCCTCATTGGAGGCGGTGCGGGAGTGCCCCCCCTGTATGCCCTGGCCAAGGCCCTGCTGGCCCAGGGGAAGCAGCCCCAAGCCATCCTGGGCTTCAACACCCGCACGGAGAAGTTTTTGGAAGAGGACTTCCAGGCGCTGGGCGTGCCGGTGACCGTGACCACGGCGGACGGTTCCTATGGTGTCCCTGGCTTTGTCACCGACGCCATGCCGAAGGAGGGGTACACCTACCTCTACACCTGTGGTCCAGAGCCCATGCTCCGGGCGGTGGATGGAGCGGCAGTGACCTCCGGCCAGTTTAGTTTTGAGGAGCGGATGGGCTGCGGCTTCGGCGCCTGCATGGGCTGCACCTGTGAAACCAAGTACGGCCACAAGCGCATCTGCCGGGAAGGCCCCGTGCTGGAAAGGGAGGAGATCCTATGGTAAACACAGCGGTACAGCTCAGCGGGGTGAGATTGGACAACCCCGTCATCCCCGCCAGCGGGACCTTTGGCTTCGGCTACGAATTTGCCCAGTGGTATGACATCAACTGCCTGGGGGCCATTAGCGTCAAGGGGACCACCCGGGAGCCCCGCTTCGGCAACCCCACCCCTCGTATCGCTGAGACCCCCGGGGGCATGCTCAACGCGGTGGGCCTCCAAAACCCCGGCATCGACAAGGTGGTGGCGGAGGAGCTGCCCCGGCTGCGGGAGGTTTACCACAAACCCATCCTGGCCAACATCAGCGGCTTTTCGCTGGATGAGTATGTGGAATGCTGCGCCAAGGCGGACGCCTCGCCCCATACGGACCTGATCGAGGTCAACGTCAGCTGCCCCAACGTCCACCACGGAGGCATGAGCTTCGGCACCGATCCCAACATGGTCTATGACGTGACCCGGGCGGTAAAGGCCGTGTGCAAAAAGCCGGTCTATCTCAAACTCTCCCCCAACGTCACCGACATTGTCTCCATCGCCAAAGCCTGTGAAGAGGGGGGCGCCGATGGATTGAGCCTCATCAACACCCTCATGGGGATGCGGATTGATCTGAAAAAGCGCGCCCCCATCCTGGCCAACACCACCGGTGGCCTCTCTGGCCCCGCCATCTTCCCGGTGGCCCTGCGGATGGTGTGGCAGGTGTATGAAGCGGTGGACCTGCCCATCATCGGAATGGGTGGGGTGCAGACCGCCGAGGACGTGGTGGAGATGATGCTGGCTGGCGCCACTGCGGTGCAGGTGGGGGCGGCCAACCTGGTCAACCCTTATGCCTGCCAGGAAATTGTGCAAACCCTGCCCAGCCTGCTGGAGCGGCTGGGGGTCCAAGATATTAACGAACTCATTGGAGGTGCCCACGGATGGGAAAAGATGTAATCATCGCCTGCGACTTTAGCAGCAAGGAGGAGACCTTGGCCTTCCTGGACCAGTTTTCCGGGAAGAAACCCTATGTGAAGATCGGCATGGAGCTCTTCTATGCCGAGGGGCCGGAGATCGTCCGGGCCATCAAGGCCCGGGGCCATCAGATCTTCCTGGACCTGAAGCTCCATGACATTCCCAACACGGTGAAGAAGGCCATGGCGGTGCTGTCGAAGCTGGATGTGGATATGGTCAATCTCCACGCCGCCGGGACCCGGGCTATGATGGAAGCCGCCCTGGAAGGGGTCACCCGGCCGGACGGCACCCGCCCCCTGGTCATCGCGGTGACCCAGCTCACCTCCACCAGCCAGGAGCGGATGCAGGAGGAGCTGCTGGTCTCCGCCCCCATGGATGAGACCGTGATGCACTACGCGGCCAATGCCGCCAAAGCCGGCCTGGACGGGGTGGTGTGCTCCCCCATGGAGGCGGGAAAGGTCCACGACACCTGCGGCAAGGCCTTCCTCACCGTGACCCCCGGCATTCGGTTTGCCGACGGGGAGAAGGGGGACCAGGTCCGGGTGACCACCCCTGCCCAGGCCAAGGAGATCGGCTCGGACTATATTGTGGTGGGCCGGCCCATCACCGCTGCTGCCGATCCGGTAGCGGCCTATGCACGCTGCGTGAAAGAATTTGTGGGATGAGGAGACAGAGACTATGAACGAGAAACTGAAGATTGCAAAAGACCTGCTGAAAATCCAGGCCGTGTTCCTCCGGCCGGACGAGCCCTTCACCTGGGCCAGCGGCATCAAGAGCCCCATCTACTGTGACAACCGCCTGACCCTCTCCGACCACCAGGTCCGCCTGGATGTGGAAAACGGCCTGGCGGCCATCGTCAAGGAGCACTACCCCGAGGCAGAGGTCCTGATGGGCACCAGCACCGCTGGCATTGCCCACGCGGCCATCACCGCCCACCTGCTGGCACTCCCCATGGGTTACGTTCGTTCCGGAGCGAAAGACCATGGCCGGAAGAACCAGATTGAGGGCAAGCTCCTGCCGGGGCAGAAAGTGGTGGTCATTGAGGACCTCATCTCCACCGGCGGCAGTGTGCTGGAAGTGGTGGACGTGCTCCGCCAGGCGGGGGCCCAGGTGCTGGGCATCGCCAGCATCTTCACCTACGGCATGAAAAAGAGTGTGGACCGCCTGGCCGAGGCGAAGGTGCAGAACATCAGCCTCACCGACCTGGATACCGTGGCCCAGGCCGCCGCAGAGGAGGGGTACATCCGCCCCGAGGACCAGAAGCGCCTGCTGGCCTTCCGGGACAACCCCTCGGACGAGAGCTGGATCCAGAAGTAAGCACGAAGAACCTTCGGCCCCCTTGGGGGCCGTTACCGTCAGAAAGGAGTGGTCAGTCCATGAAACGAGATTTGATTGACATCACGGACCTGTCCGTGGAGGAGATCGACGAACTCATTGAAAAAGCAGAGGACATCATCGCCCATCCGGAGGCCTACCGGGAGAAGTGCCGCTACAAGAAGCTGGCAACCCTCTTCTATGAGCCCTCCACCCGTACCCGGTTGAGTTTTGAATCGGCCATGTACGAACTGGGCGGCCAGGTACTGGGCTTTCACGAGGCCCAGAGTTCCTCTGCCACCAAGGGGGAGAGCGTGGCCGACACTGCCCGGACGGTGAGCTGCTTTGCCGATATCATCGCCATGCGCCATCCCAAGGAGGGCGCCCCCCTGGTGGCCTCCATGAAGGCTACGGTGCCAGTGATCAACGCCGGGGACGGGGGCCACCACCATCCCACCCAGACCCTCACCGACCTGCTGACCATCAAGCGGGAGAAGGGGCGGCTGGACTCCCTGGTGGTGGGTTGCTGCGGGGACCTGAAGTTTGGCCGGACGGTCCACTCCCTCATCGGGGCCATGTCCCGGTACAAGAATGTCCGCTTCGTCCTGATCTCCCCGGAGGAGCTTCGGGTGCCCGAAAGCGTGCGCACCGACCTCTTGGAAAAGCAGGGGATTGAATATATGGAGACCACGTCCCTGGAGGAGGCCATGCCCCAGCTGGACATCCTCTACATGACCCGGGTGCAGCGGGAGCGTTTCTTCAACGAGGATGACTACGTCCGTTTGAAGGACAGCTATATCCTCACTCCGGACAAGCTGCGCACCGCCAAGTGGGATCTGGCCATCCTCCACCCCCTGCCTCGGGTGAACGAGATTTCCATTGCCATTGACGACGATCCCCGGGCCTGCTACTTCCGTCAGGTGCTCTGCGGCAAGTTCATTCGCATGGCCCTCATCCTGAAACTGTTGGAGGTGGAGTGAGATGATCATTGGAACCATTGTAGACGGCATTGTCATCGACCACATCCCCGCCGGCCGGGCCATGGACCTGTACCGGGACCTGGGGCTGGACAAGCTGGAGTGCGAGGTGGCTGTCATCAAGAACGCCTCCAGCGGCAAGTACGGCAAGAAGGACATCCTGAAGATCAACGAGGTCATCGACCTCAACTATGAGATGCTGGGATACATCGATCCCCACATCACCGTGAACATCATCCGGGGGGGAGAGCGGATGGAGAAGATCCATCCCCACCTGCCGGAGACCATCACCGGGGTCATCCGGTGCAAGAATCCCCGGTGCATCACCTCCATCGAGCAGGAACTGCCCCACATCTTCCGCCTCACCGACCGGGAGCACGGGGTTTACCGCTGCCTGTACTGTGACACCAAGGGTGGGAAGCGGTAAAGACTGCGGCCTCTTTCCTCGATGGGATCCCGTGTAATAGAAATCGATAGGAATGCTCCCGTGCTTGTTTGCACGGGAGCATTCCTTTGCATATGTTAGGGAACGAACTCTGCGTTTAATGCACCACCACCGTGGTCCCATTGGGGATGTTGTTGTACATCCACCAGATGTCGTCGTTGTACATCCGCAGGCAGCCGTGGCTCACGGGGAAGCCGATCCGGGCATCGTAGTACCGGTCGGAGTTCATGGGCCAGTACTGCAGGCGGGAGTGGAAGGCATACCCGGAGGTGCCGTAGAACCGAACAATGGGGCCGCAGTAGTAGGAACCATAGTCCCAAGCGGTCTGCTTGTAGGAGGTGGTGAACACCCCGCGAATGGTGGGGGTGGCGTTGGTGCCGGAGCCGCACAGACAGGTGCGGATAAGCTTCCAGTGTCCTTGGGACCCCTCAAAGATATTCACCCGCTGGTAGGTGAGGTTGACCCAGACCAGGTACTTGGAATTGCTCTGATACCCCTTCAGGTTCACCCAAGCGGTTTTGATTTCCTCCGGGTAGTCATGGTTTTGCGCCCAGGCCAGGGTGTAGTTCCCGGCGTACTGGCTGGTGACCATGTTGAGGAGTTCCTCCTCGGTGATCCCATGGTAGTAGAGGTAATCGTAGTTTTCCAGGGTGATGGTGCGCTCCGCGGTGACCCGCTGGTCGCGGCCATCCTCTGTGGTGTAGGTGAGAACGAACTGAATCTGGGAGGAGAGGGCCATGTCCTCGGTGTAGGTGTAGGCATGGGTGAGCTTGGGGACATCCGTACCCAGGACAATGTCTTGGGTGTCCACCAATTTCCCGTCTATGTACCAGTAGGCCGTGCAGGCCTTGCCTGCCTCAGGATACTCCACCTTGGCGGTGACGATCAAGGCCTCCCCCGCCGGCAGGGGATCGGCGCATTGAAGGGTTGCGGTGGCGTGGGCGATGCCATTGTCCGGGAAGTTTTCCAAGGTGAGTTGGTTTTCCGCGGAAACTTCCTGTTCCCGTCCGTCCTGGGTGGTATAGGTCAGACGATAGGAGACGGTGCTGGTCTCTGGCATCCCATAGTAGTAGTCATACTGATAGGAGAGGGTGGCGGGCCCTTCTCCCAGGGTCAGGGGCTCGGAGGCGACCTCCTGGCCATCCACATACCAGGTGCCGGTACACACCTGCCCAGACTCTGGGGTGTCCACGGTGGCGGTGGCGGTCAACGTCTCCCCGGCGGCCAGAACCTTGGGCAGGGAGACTGTGATCTCTGCATCTGCCAGCCCCAAGTCCTCAAAGGTCTCCAACTGAATGGGGGCAGAGGCTTTTTGGGAGAAGTCGTCTCCGTCATGGTTGGTGTAGGTGAGGACAAACTCCACCGTAGCGTCCAAGTCCAGGTCGTGGGTGTAGTTGGGGACGAAGGCGGAGACGGTTTCCGTGTCCTCCCCCAGAATGAGGGTGGTCTCCTCCATGGTCTCCCCGTTGAGATACCAGGTGCCGGTGCACCACTTGCCCACGTCGGCCTCGGAGAAGTTCAGATGGGCGGTGGCGGCCAAGGTCTCTCCGGCGTCCAGGTGCTCTGGGACGTCCAGGTCAATGGAGACGTTGTGGATATCATAGTTCTCCCAACGGACCAGGCGGTTTTTGGGGACGGTGAGAGTGTAATACCGGGTCTCCAAGGTGACCTCTGTGACCCGGCCGCTGCCGCTGACGGTATTGTCCCGCCCGGCCAGCAGGAGGGCCTCCGCCTGGCCATTCATCCGAATGGTATTGTCAGTGCCGAGAATGGTGATCTGGTCAACGGTGCATCCCCGGGCTACGGTGATTTGATTGTCGCTGCCGGAGACCACCAGAGAGTCCAGGGAACTGTTTACCGTGATGGTACGGCCGCTGCCGGTGACCTCTAGAGTATCGGCGGTGCCGGTGAAGTCTACGGTTCCGGTGCCATCTCCCACCACCAAGGTGCCTAAGGTGTAGGTTTCCGGCAGGGACAGGGTCACGTCCCCTGACCGGGCTGCCAGCACCAGCCGGTCCAAGTGGCCGGTGCCCTCCAGGGACAGGCCCTCCAGTACATCCGAGCGCACCGTGACCGTGCCGGCGGTGACGTTGGTCAACTGGATCTGGGAGACGCTGTGGTCCAGCCACAGATCCCCGGCGGTCAGGTCAGCCAGGGCAGTGTCCCCAGACAGGACGGCGCCGGTGTCCGTCTGGCCGGTGTAGCTGCTGGAGGGGAGGTACTGGTCTGCCAGGCGGTAGAGAATGGTGACAAACTCTGCCCGGGTGAGGGGACGGTCCATTTGGAGCTCGCCCTCACTGCCGGTGACCAAGCCGGCCTCCACCAGGGCGGCGGCCGCCTCGGCGGTGTCCCCGGTGAGATACTTGGTGTCTGGGAACTGGTCCAGCACGGAGAGGTCCGGTTGGGTGGGCATCAACTGAAAGGCCCGGGCGAAGAGGAGGAAGGCCTCTCCCCGGGGGATGGGCTGGTCCAGCGTGTCGGCGAAGCGCTGATCCAGCAGACCGGCGTAGACGGCCTTGGCAATGTCTTGGGCATACCAGGCCCCTTCGGGGATGGGAAAGCCGGAGGTGTCCCCTTGGCCGGTGACGTGGAGCACCCGGCAGAGGATGGTCACTGCCTGGGCGGTGGTGAGGCTGCTGTTGGGGGCCATGGTGGTGGTACTGCTGCCTTGTAGAATGCCGTCTTCATAGGCCTGCTGCAGGGTGGCTTCCGCCCAGTGGCCTTTCACATCGGTGAAACCCTGAAAGGCAGCTTGTGCAGTGGTGGCCATCCCCAGGACCATGGACGAGGCCAGGACCAGGGACAGCAGTTTTTTCATGGGTTGTTTCATCTCTCGTTCCTCCCGTGTTGGAGTCATTTCCAGGCTTGTCCAGAAGGCATCTGGAAGCCTCTGCCCTTAGTGTACTGGATTTTCTAAGAAAATGCAACAGGAAGTAGGGGGTCCCCTTCCCCGCTTTTTGGCAAAACAGCACAGCGTTTGACGCTGTGCTGTGAGGAAACCGTGTTAGGGATGAGGATCCTGGCGATAGCTGTAGGAATTTAACCGCTGCCGCTGGGCCTTCCAGTCTGGAAAAATATGTGCCAGACAAGCGTAAAAGGCCTTGGAATGGTTGGGGTGGACAAAATGGACCAACTCATGGCAGACCACATAGGCGACGCAGTCAAAAGGGGCCTCCACCAGTTGCCGGGCAAAGGTCACCCGCCCTTTGGCGGGGGAGCAGCTGCCCCAGCGGGAGGTCATGGACCTCACACGAATCTCTGGCATCGGCACCCCAAAGGGGGCCAGTTGGGGCTGGTATTGGCGGCACAGCTGCGTGGTAACGGTAAGGCAGGTCTGCTTCAGAAAGGCCTCCATAGCCCGCACCCGGCGCTGAGAATCCTCAGGGACCGGCAACGTGAGGAGAAGGTGAGAGGGCGTCTGCCGAACCTCAATCTTAGGACCTGGCTGGAGGCGGAGGGGATAGGGATTGCCCAACAGGTAGACCGTATCCCCTGGACCGTAGGTGTGGGGTTTCGGGCGCAGGGGGGCTTGGGCGGCGAACTGGTCCAGCGCCCGAAGGAGAAAGGCAGAACGCTGGCGGAGCGCTGCGTCTACCGCCTCCGGGGAGACCCACGGCCCTGCGGAAACCCTCACAGACCCATCGGCATGGACCCGGATGTTGATGTTTTTCACGGGCTTCTGGGTTAGCTCATAGGGGATGGCCCGCCCCTCCAGGAGAAGGGTGCGCTTCACCCTTGGAGGCTCCTGGGCTCCAGCTGGAGGAATGCCTTGACCAAGGATGTCTCTCCCCGTTTGATTTGTACAGCCAACTGCTCGCTGGTCTCCTGGCAATAGACCTGGAGTTCCTCCCCTTCCACGGCTTCGCTGACGTAGTGGACGTCAAAATCCCGGATGCGGTGGGTGTTCCAGAAGGAGGAGGGGCGGGTGTCCAGGATCAAGCGGACGTAGTCCGTGTTGTTCATATGCTGGTTCATATCAGTGTCAGAGGTGCGGACCTGGTGGCGAAGGGCCAGGTCCTCTTCCCCCAACTTCAGCTTGGTGCGGCAGAAGGGGTCGGTAAACACCGGGGCAGGCCAGGTCAGGTCCCGGGGGAAGGGGGTGGTGTCCGTCTTGCGAAGGGCGTGGGTGGTGACGTCGATGGCGCAGGTCTCTTGCCGGGCGCGGAGGAGGGGCGTGCCGTCCATTCCCTCCAGCAAGAGGTTGAGGTGGATGGCCACCGGGGAGACCTTCACCGGGAAGGCGGTGAGTTTTACCCGGTCCATCCACCGGATGGGGCCGTCATACCGCAGCTTGGTGCGGGCCACGGCCCAAATCACCTGGTGGGACTGGGACAGGCGAATGGCGTCGCATTGGTAGGTGTAGAAGAGCTCCGTCATGGCGTCCTGGAGCAGGAGGGTGGCCTGGGTCAGGCCCAGCTCACAAAAACGGTCGGAATAGGTGGAGGTGATGAGCAGTTCTTTGGTATAATGATTCTTCACAGGGGTGCTCCTCTCGCGGTTCTCCCAAGACCGGCGGGGAAAAGAGTTTTCCTTGCCTTCGGGTGGGGGATGGGATATACTGGCGGTGGAAAAAAGTCCAGGCACTGGGGCCAGAAGGGATTTCTTCCTAATTTGATTCTTTTGTAGCTTAGTTTACAACATTTTTTTCAAGGAGGCAAGGGGGGCCTGTGGCAGAAAATTATACATATATTGTGAAATGCCGGGACGGGACCTTGTACACCGGCTGGACCAATGACTTGACCAACCGTCTGCTGGCCCACAACGCGGGAACCGGCGCGAAGTATACCCGCTCCCGCCGCCCGGTGGTGCTGGTCTACCAAGAGCGGTTTGCCACCAAGGAGGAAGCCATGCGCCGGGAATGGGCGATCAAACAGCTGACCCGGGCGCAAAAGCTCCGCTTGATCGCGGCGCACCCAACAAAGAAAACACCGTGCGGAACCCCTTAGGAGGCTCTGCACGGTGTTTCTGTTTTGGAAGTGGTCTCATACTTGGGCCAGGAGCGGCTCCTCTGGCAGCAGCGGCTGGGTGGTTTCCACGCAGGGACGAATGGCATGGAACTGAAACTGGAGGGAGGTTTTCCCCAGGAACTGGTTTTCCTCCACCACACCCAGCAGATCCACGGTGCCCGGGCAGCCCAGGTCCAGGTAAGCGGCGGTGAGGTCAAACCCCACTGCGTCAGAGACTTGGCCGAAGAGTTTCAAATGCTCGTGCCCCTTCCCCATGAGGCGATAGCACTGTCCCCCTCGGGTTTGGAGGCGGAGGCCCCGCAGGGCCAGCACCGGCTTTTCTGCGCCGGGACCGTACGGGGCGTGGGCTTTGAGCACCGAAAGGACGGCGGGCAGGTCAGCCTCGGTGACATCCAAATCGTAGTACAGCGTGTCATCGGCGGCTGGGGGGCGCTTGTCCTGGGCCCACTGGGTGATGGCCTGCCCCATGGGGCCGTACTGCCCCTCAGAGACGGTGATGCCGGCTGCCCCGGCGTGGCCGCCGGCACTTTCCGCGAAGGGCGTGACCACAGGGATCAGGGGGGAGAGGTCAAAGTCCCCATAGGTCCGGCCGGATCCCCGGAGCAGGCCAGGGGCACTGGCAATGTCGGAGAAGACGAAGGCAGGGCGTTGGTGGGCCTCGCTGAGCTTCCCGGCGACGATGCCCACAATCCCCTCCGGGATTCCCTGGCATCGGACCAAAAGAATGGGCGCTTCCTCCTGCACGGCGGCGGCTTCCTCCACCGCCGCCAGCCACTGGGCCACCAAGTCCTTCCGGCGCTGGTTGATGGCCTTCATCTTGGCGGCGTAACCAGCTGCGGCAGTGGGCTCTGTGGTGATGAGTGCTTTGAGTACCGAAGCGCTTCCCGCGTCAAACAGCCGGCCTGTGGCGTTGAGGATGGGGGCCGTTTGGAACTTGATGGTGTCCTCCGTATAGGGGCGGGGGGACAGGTCCAGCACAGACTTGAGGCCAGGGGAGAGCTGGCGGTACCAACTGTCCCGGTTGATGACGGCCAGCCCCGACATGACCAACCGCCGGTTGTCCCCTGTGAGGGGCATCACATCGGCCAAGGTACCCAGGCAGGCCAGCACCAGCAGGTCGAAAAAGAGATCTTTTTTCTCCTGGGAAGACTCCTCTCGGCACAGGTACTCGGCCAGTTTATAGGCCAGCCCGGCGCCGCAATAGTGCTCATACCCGTTTCGTTCCGGATGCAGGTGGGGGTCCACGATGACGTCGGCGGGGGGAATCTCTGCCTGGGGCAGATGGTGGTCTAGGATCAACACCACATTCCCCGCCGCCTTGGCAGCCTGGATGGGCTCCACAGCGGCAATGCCGTTGTCCACGGTGATGAGGAGGGAGTGGGAGATGCCCTCCACCAGGGAGTGGGTGATTCCGTAACCGTTGGTAAACCGACGGGGGATGATGGCCCGGGGAGAGACGCCGAAATGATGGAGCAGTTTTACCAGGATGGCAGTGGCGGTGACGCCGTCTGCGTCATAGTCGCCGACGATGACCACGGGCATGTCCCCTTGAAGGGCGCAGCGGACGATGAGATCGGCTGCGGCAGGAATCCCGTCGATTGCCTCGGGGGGGACGGGGCAGGGGGCGAGAAGTTCCTCCTCGCTGGCCTCTGCCCGGGCTAGGATTGCCTCTAAGATGGTGGTTGCGTTGCCCCTTTTTTGCCATACCTGCATGTTGTATCGCGCCTCCTGGAAAACGGTTCATTGCTATTGGGTGGAAGTGTTCACCAGTATACTATGGATGGGGGCCCAGGTCAATGGGGCTGGCAGTTCCCGCCCCCGATGGGGGCGGGAACCCTCCCTTATCCGCTGCCGGAAATCACCTGCTGGGGCGTTTGGGTCACGAAGGTCTCAAACAGCCGCACGAGGGTCTCCCAGGTATTCCCATCCAAGACCCCGGTTTGGGGGAGGTTGGCGTGGCGCTGTATCCAACGGAGGTTGGCGGTGCTGTCCTGGTCCAGCACGCCCGTGGACGGGGTGGGGATGACCTCGTCCAGCACTTGGGCCAGGGCGCGAAACATCCCTTGTACATGGACCAGGGAGGCGTGGCGCTGGCCCGGATGAATGGGCGCAGCGCCCTGGGAAAACAGGGTCACAGGACGGGGCGGGGTCAGCTGTTGGGCCGCTTGGAGATAGGCCGTTTGAATGGCATTCCAGTTTTGCTGGTCCACGACGCCAGTGACCGGGCGGCCATGGACTTTTTGGAAGGTCATCACCGCGGCTAGGGTGTCTTCGTCAAAGATGCCCGTGGGGCGGAGAAAGGGAATGGCACGGTCCACATGGGAGATGGTGCGGAGCATCTCCTGCAACGTACTCACAGGCCCGCGGAGAAAAGCGGGAGAGGGGGTGGGGGTCATGGGTTGCTCCTTTCTTGGTCGCTGTCTGTGGAGCCCAGCACCAGGGGAAAGCCGGGGAACTGTCCCGGGTTGGCGGCAAGGTATTCCTGCAAGGTCTCCGGTTCCACGGTCTCCCCGGAGGGGCTTTGGTAGGGGAAGAAGTCGGGGTTACTGAGGACGGTTTGGTCAATGCCCAGAAAGCGGTCCACAATGACGTTCCAAGTGGCCTCATTGACCACACCGGTCTGCGCCAGGCCGGCATCCTGCTGGAGGGCCTTGACTGCGGCCAAGGTCTCGTCTCCGAAGATGCCGTCGATGGTGAGAAAGGGGATGGTGAGGTAAAACTCGGAGAGGATGGACAAGAGGTATTGCAGCAAGGAGACGGCTTCTCCCTGCTGGCCGTAATAGATGGCTTCCTCATAGGTGAATCCTAACTGAAAATAGGTTTGCCCTTGGCTGACCAGTTCCGATAACCGGAGAATTCCGGTGTATAGATGCACCATCATATACCAGGTGGACTTGCCAATGATGCCATCCACGGTCAGATTAAAGATGTGCTGGATCTCCCGTACGGCATCCTCCGTGGCGGCATCGAACACTCCGTTGACGTCCCAAATCTTAGGAATGGCGGGGTAGGCCGCTGCAATCTGGTTGGCCATAATTTGGGCGATACGGACGTAAGGGCTGACGTCACCCAAACGGAGGGGGACGCCGGGATAGGAGTATTGGATGTTTTGAATGGGAGCGTTGTTTACAATTTCTAAGTTTTCCCCATAGTAATGCTGCAAGATTTCCACGGAATTGTATCCCTCCTGCGCCAGGTGTTCGCTGCCCCACTGGGACAGGCCATCACAGGTGGAGGTGGTGCCGTTGCAGAAACTGGCGGCCAAGGGCTCTGCAAACCCTGGACGGCGGAGATAACTGGTAAAGAGTGCATCCACCAAGGTGCTGACGCTTTCAAAGATATTGCGCCCTTTGATGAATTTTTGATCATAGGCAGTGGACGCGGTGATGTTAAAATCATACCCCTGGCTGGGGTAGAACTCGGTATATACCCGGTTCAGGGCAAAGGAAACCTGCGCCAAGATGTTGGCCCGCAGCGCGGAGACATGCCAGGTGGGATACACCTCGCTGGAAGCGACGTTTTTGATGTAATCCAGGAACGCGACGGTGACGTTTTCCGCGTCGCTGTCTGGGGTGCCTAAGTGCACTGTGATGTAAGTGGGAACGTAGGGGGTGACAATGATGGGCATACGGTCCCTCCTTTCCTATAGGTTCTGGGGGGTGATGTCCACCCGGGACGCTGGCCGGCCGGTGGCCTCGGCCAAAGGGACCAGCGGTAGATCCTGGATGCTGGTGACTCCAGAGAAGATCTGCACATTCTGCACCAGCAGCAGCTGGTAACCGGGGCACTCCACCCAGACGTCACACAGGGAAAAGGGTGCCTCCTGTCCGGGAGACTGGCTTTCCCAGACGTCTGGCGTCTCAATGACGGTGGGCAGGGTGTTACCGCTGCGGTCGCTGGACTGGATGTTCAGCAAATGCTGCCGGCCATCTTGTCCGCGCTGCACGATGGAGACGGCGGCGTCCTCCACAGGCAGTTGGCCGCGGCTGGTGAACACCCGGGTTTTTAGGATGCCGGATTGTGGCATAGAAACGACCTCCTTTCGCCCCAGTGTATGCCAGGCCCAAACTTGGCGTGCGAGATGATTGACAACATCGAGAAGATTGGGTACACTGGAGCCATTGAAACATGCGCGCACAGGAGGGTTTTATGAAAATCACCTTTCTCTATCACAGTTCGTTTTTGGTGGAACTGTCCGGCTGCACCCTGCTTTTTGATTGGTACGGCGGTGAAGTGCCGGACTATGACCGGAGCAAGCCGCTGTATGTTTTTTCCAGCCACCACCATGGCGACCACTATGCGCCTGAGATCTTTGCTCAGCTGGGGATGGACAATGTCTGGTACGTTTTGGCCAACTGCATCCGCCTCTCGGCCAAGCGGAAGGCCGCTTTCGGGATAGAAGACAGCCATATTTTCCGCCTGGCAGCGGGTCAGCACCTCTCCCTGGGAGGTCTGGACATTCAAACCTATCGCTCCACCGATGCCGGCGTGGCTTTTCTGGTGGAGGGGGAGGGGAGTACCCTCTTCCACGCAGGGGATCTCCACTGGTGGCACTGGGCCGAGGAGGACGATGCCTGGAACCAGGCCATGGAACGGGACTTCAAAAAGGAGTGCGCCAAGCTCCAGGGAAAACAGGTAGACGTGGGCTTCTTCGTCCTGGACCCCAGGCAGGAGGGGGACTTTTGGTGGGGGTTTGACTGGTGGATGCGCACCATGGACGTCAAACACGCCCTGCCTATGCACAGCTGGGAGGACTTCTCCTTGGCCCGAGCCTTGAAAGCGCTTCCCTGCAGTGCCCCCTACCGGGACCGAATCGTGGAGATTACGAAAAACGGACAGGTGTTCCAATGGGAGGACTGACCGGCTGCCGCATATACGTACGCACAGGCAAAAACACCGCAGAGGAGGACAATCTATGCCAAACCTTCGCATCATTCCCAAGGAGAGCTATCCTCGCCGGGCCCATCTGGACTACTTTTGCGCCATGGCCCAGCCCTATGCCGGCCTTACGGTGCCGGTGGACATCACCGCTTTCCTTCAGGGAGTGCAGCAGCAAGGGCGGCCCTTTTTCCTCTCCTTCCTCTACTGCGCCTCCCGGGCGGCCAATCGGGTTCCAGAGCTCCGCCAGCGACTGCGGGGCACGGAGCTGGTGGAGTATGATTTCTGCCCCACCTCCCACACTGTGGCTCTGGAAGATGGGACCTATTGCTACTGTGCCCTCACTGCGGACCGACCCTTTGGGGAATTTCTGCCCTATGCTATCCAGGCTCAGGAGGCAGCCAAAGCTCAACGAAGCCTGGACGATGGGGAAGCAGATATTGCCCTATCCCTCCTGTTTGTCTCCACTCTGCCGTGGGTGTCTTACGAGGCCATTGTCCAGCCCACCCCCACCCCGGCAGATACCAATCCTCGGATCACCTGGGGAAAGTTCCGGCAGGAGGGGGACAAGATCGTTCTGCCGGTGAGTCTCCTCTGCCACCACGGCCTGGTGGACGGGCTGCACATGGCACGGTTTTATGCGGCCTTGGACGCCGAATTGGCTCAGTGGGTGGCCGGACAACAGAAGTAATGTCGCAGAAAAAAGAAACCCGCCTGGGTACGCCAAACAACGTTCGGCGCGCTCAGGCGGATTTCTTCAGAAAAGAGGATTTGGAGGAATCAACTGTCAGCGTTTGGTTACTGGTATTCCAAAGGGAAGTGCTTAATAGGCCTCCTTGAACTTCCGCTCATAGGCCTCTTTCAGCTCATCCCGGAAGTCGGGGTGGGCAATCTCGATAAGGGCCCGAGCCCGCTGGCGGAGGGTCTGCCCCCGGAGCTGGGCGATGCCGTACTCGGTGACTACATAGTGGGTCTCAAACCGGGAGAGGGTGATGGGCCGGCCGGCGTCAAACTGCTCCACAATCCGGGAGGCCTTGCCGCCCATAGCGGTGGAGGGCATGGCAATGATGGACTTGCCCCCCTTGGAGAAGGAGGCGCCCCGGACAAAGTCTACAAACCCGCCAGCGCCGCTGAAGATTTTGTCGGCGCTGATGGAGTCCGCGGCCACCTGGCCGATGAGATCCACGCTGAGGGCCGAGTTCACCGACACCACGTTGTCGTTCTGCCCAATCACCCTGGGGTCGTTGACGTAGTTGACGGGGAAGATCTGCAGTTTGGGGTTCATCCGGGCGTACTCATAGAGCTCCTCCCGGCCATAGAGGTAGGTGACCACGGAGACGCCGTTATTGATCTGCTTGCGGCGGTTGTTGATGTTCCCCGATTTCAGCAGGCCCAAAGCGCCGTCGCAGAGCATCTCCGAGTGGACCCCCAGGTCATTCTTGTCCCCCAGGAAGTGGAGGATGGCGTCGGGGATGGTGCCAATGCCCAGCTGGATGCAGGCGCCGTCCTCAATGAGGCTGGCACAGTTGCGGCCGATCTGCTCCTCGATCTCTCCCACGGGAAGGATGGGGCGGAGGAAGAGGGGTTCGTCACACTCCACCGCCAGGTCGATGTCGTCGATGTGGACCAGGGTGTCCCCATAGGTCCGAGGCATGTTGCGGTTGATTTGGGCGATGACCAGTTTGGCGCATTCCGTGATGCATTTGGTATAGTCTACCGTGACGCCGTAAGAGCAGTACCCCTTCTCATCGGGAGGGGAGAGGGTGATGAGGGCCACATCAATGGGGATGATCCCCTCATAAAACAGCCGGGGGGACTCCCCAAAGAGGTTGGGGGTATAGTCAGCCCGGCCTTCGTTGACCGCATCCCGGCTGCCGGGGCCGGCAAACAGGGAGTTGTGCCAAAAGTGGCCGGCCATCTCCGGCTTGGTGTATTTGCAGGGGCCAAGGGCCAGCATATGGACGATTTCCACATTCTGATAGGCCTGGTAATTGTCGATCATTGCGTTGACCAAGGCCTGGGGTTCCCCCACGCTGTGGGCCAAAGCAACCCGGTCGCCGGAATGGATGTACTGCACTGCCTCTTGGGCTGTCACGAACTTTGCCATATCACGATTCTCCTTCCTGTCCTGTGGCACTGGCGGCGGGACGCCGTCTGCTCGATAGTTGCAGTATAGCCGCCAAGACGGAGAATGTAAAACGCGGAATCTTAAAACCCGGTATCGAGAAAATTCAACCTTCCTCCCGCTCTCCAGCGCTCTGCTTTACATGCTGGAGAAACTGCCGGGCAGCAGGGGAGAGTGCGTGGGCATTCTTACAGGCCACCCCGATCTGCCGGGTGGCGGGGGGGTCCAGTTCCCGGACCTCCAGGTGGTAGGGGGCGTTTTTCAGCAGAAGCTCTGGCAGGATGCTGATGCCCAGCCCCTGCTCCACCATGGCCATGACGGCGTAGTCATCCTTGGCCGAATAGGTGATCCGCGGCGTGTGCTGGGTTTTGCGGAAGAGCTCCCGGGTGTCGTTGTCCAGGGAGTCCAGCCGGAGAATGTAGGGGGACTGCTTCAGCTGCTCTACGGTGACCCGCTCACAGGCCGGGGCCTGGTTCGGGGGGAAGATGGCTAAAATCCGTTCTTCCAGAAGTAGGGTGGTCTCAAAGTGTCCGCTGGCAGGCAGGCGGAGAAAGCCCAGGTCGATCCGCCCCTCACTGAGCCAGCGCTCGATGTCCTCGTAGCTGCCCTGGAGCAGTTCAAAGGTGATGTCCGGGTGGCGCTGGGAGAAGGTCTGGAGCAGCCGGGGCAGCAGATGGACCGACACGCTCAGCCAGGTGCCAATGCGCACCTGCCCCACCTCCAGCCCGTGGAACTGGGCGGCCTGGCGGAGCAGCTCCTGGTTCTGCTGGCAGACCGCCCGGATGGCGGGCAAGAGGGCCTCCCCCTCGGCGGTCAGGCGCACGCCGAACCGGTCCCGGGCCAGGAGCTTCAGACCCAACTCGTCCTCCAGTCCGGTGATGATGTGGCTGATGGCCGACTGGGTGTAACCCAGAACCTCCGAAGCCTTGGTAAAGCTGCCCAGGTCTGCGGTCTGCAGCAGGACTTCGTATTTCTTAATGCTCATAGGCAGAGTCCTCCTCAACGGGGTGTTTTCCCACAGTATACCATAGAATGTCCCCCTTGTCCTGGGGGTAGTATGAAGGGTTTTGAAATCGAGTTTTAAAAATGGTCGTTTTACAAAGCCCGGCGGGGGAGACTATACTGGCCTTAAGAAAGCCCGGCGGCCCTGCCGGGACGAAACCGACGGGAGGATTGACCATGCAGAAGCAAACGACCCAGCTCACATCCAAACAGTGGGTGGACCAGATGCTGCGGGAACACTACGAAAAGGCCCGGCAGGCCAAAGCCGAGGGACGGCTGGTGTGTTGGAGCACCTCCATTGCCCCCCAGGAACTGCTGACCACCATGGACATTGTGACCATGTATCCGGAAAACCACGCTGCCGCCATCGGCGCCCGGCGGGACACCGAGCCCTTCATCTCCTACACGGAGCGGGCGGGCTATTCCTCCGACCTGTGCTCTTACGCCCGGGTGAACCTGGCCTATTCGAAGATCCAGCACAGCGAGGCGGAGAACATGCCCATGCCGGACTTCCTCCTGTGCACCACCAACATCTGCCACACGGTGATCAAGTGGTATGAGAACCTGTCCAAGGAGCTGAACATCCCCCTTATCATGTTTGACACCCCCTTCAACCACACCGATGAGGTTCAGGACCACAACGCCAAGTATATGAAGGGGGAGCTCTACGCCATCATCGACCAGCTGGAGGAGATCACCGGCCGGAAGTTTGACTACGACAAGCTTCGGGAAGTCATGGAGATCTCCAACGAGACCTGCTATTGGTGGAAGAAGGCCACCGAGAAGGCCGCCGCCCACCCCTCCCCCCTGGACGGGTTTGACATTTTCAACTATATGGCCATCATCGTTTTTGCCAGGGGCACCACCGAGGCCCGGGACCTCTTCCACCTCTGGCATGACGAACTGGAGGAGAAGATCCGCAACCACCAGGGCCCCTGGAAGGACCAGGAGGAGAAGTACCGGGTCCTGTGGGACGGCATCGCCTGCTGGCCCTACCTCCGCTACACCTACAAGACCCTGAAAAAGCTGGGCATCAACATGGTGACCTCCACGTATCCCAAGTCCTGGACGGTGAGTTACGAGACGGGGGACATCGAGGGCATGGCCCGGGCCTACTCGGCCAACGTCTACCCCAACCGGAACCTGAACTATGACGTGGCCAACATGGTGAACCTGGCCAAGAAGTTTGACCTGGACGGCATCATCTTCCACTCCAACCGCAGCTGCAAGCTCATGGACTTCCGGCAGTATGAGGTCCAGCGCCGGGTGCTGGAGGAGTGCGGGGTGCCCTCGGTGATCTTCGACGGGGACCAGACCGACCCCCGCCTCTTCTCCGAAGCCCAGTATGAGACCCGCATCCAGGCCCTGGCCGAGATGATGGCGGAGAACAAAGCCAAGAAAGGACGGGCGGCACAATGACAACACTGCAAACCATGATCCAGGACCTGTGTACCGCAGGGGCCAACCCTCAGGCCACCATCCAGACCAGTTTGAAGGAGACCGGGAAACCTGCCGTGGGCTGCTTCCCCCTGTTTGTCCCGGAGGAACTGATCTACGCTGCCGGGTTCCTGCCGGTGGGGATGTGGGGAGGCATCTCTGCCTTCCAGAAGTCCAACCAGTACATCCAGAGTTTCGCCTGCTCCATCATGCGGGCCAACCTGGAGTTGGGCATGTCCGGGGTCTACGATTTCTTGAAAGCAGCCCTCATCCCCTCCCAGTGCGACACCCTGAAGTGCGTCTGTGAGAACTTCAAGGTGGCGGTGCCCAAGGTCCCCGTCATCGGGGTGACCATTCCCCAGAACCGGACCATTCAGGCTGCCCACGGCCAGCTGCTGGATGAGTTTGACTATCTTGCCCAGGCCCTGGCCAAAGTCCAGACTCCGGACTGCCAGCCCATACCCTTGGAAGAGGCCTTCGCCATCTATGAGGACTACCGTGCCGCCATGATGGCCTTCCTGGACGCGGTGCCGGATTACCTCAACACCATCACCCCCAAGGTCCGCCACCTGATTTTAAAGGCGGCCTGGTTCATGGATAAGAAGGTTTACACCGAGAAGATCCGGGCCCTCACCGCGGCCCTGCAGGCCCAGCCCAAGGAAGTCTTTTCCGGGAAGAAATTCCTGGTCACCGGCATCATGCTGGACTCCCTGCCGGTGCTGGACCTGCTGGAGGAATTGAACGTGGCGGTGGTGGACGACCTGCTCTGCCACGAGTCCATGCAGTTCCGCACCCCCACCCGGGAAGGGGGGACCGTGGCCTCCAAGCTGGCCTACCGGTTCCTGGACCTGAAGGGGGCCTCCCCCCTCTATGAGCCCAAGAAACCCCGGGGCAAGTGGCTGGCCCAGCTGGCCAAGGCACGGGGGGCTGACGCGGTGTACTTCTGCCTCATGAAGTTCTGTGACCCAGAGGCCTTCGACTATCCCTTGGTAAAGAAGGACCTGGAGGAGGCCGGGGTCCCCCTGCTGAGTGTGGAGCACGACCAGCTGGTGGAATCCACCGAGCAGCTGCGCACCCGGATCCAGGGCTTTTTGGAGATCAATCTGTCCTGATACGGGGCAGGAAAGGAGCAAGTTTCGGATGTATTTGGGATTGGATATCGGTTCCTCCTCCTCTAAGGTGGTCCTTTTGGGGGAGGCAGGGGAGATCTTAGCGGCTCAGGTGGTGAACCTAGGTACTGGAACCAAGGGCGTTCATCAGGCCCTGGAGGCCGCCTATGCCCAGGCAGGGGCGGGGCCGGAAGGGGTTCGCTACGCCGTGGTCACCGGCTATGGCCGGATGACCTACCAGGGGGCGGACAAGCAGATCACAGAGATCAGCTGTCATGCCAAGGGGGTGCGCCATCTCTCCCCGGAAGCCCGCACCATCGTAGACGTGGGTGGGCAGGACACCAAGGTCATCCGCCTCAACGACCAGGGGGGCGTGGAGAACTTTGTCATGAACGACAAGTGCGCCGCCGGCACCGGCCGGTTCCTGGAGGTGATGGCCCGGGTGCTGGACTGCCCCATCCAATCCCTGGCCCAGCTGGCGCGGGCAGGGGAGGCGCCGGTGTCCATCAGCAACCTGTGCACCGTGTTTGCCGAGTCTGAGGTGATTTCCCACCTGGCCGCCGGGGTGTCCCAGGCCAATGTGGCCGCTGGGGCCATCCACTCCATCGCCACCCGCATCGTGGGCATGGCCGGCCGGGTGGGTGTGGAATCCCAGGTGGTGATGACCGGGGGTGGAGCTCTCAACGGGGCGTTGGTGGATGCCCTCAGTCAGTCCCTTCACCAATCGGTCCAAGTCCTGGGGAACCCCCAGGTGATGGGGGCCCTGGGGGCCGCCGTGTTCGCCCGGGAGTTTGCCCAAAAGCAGGCCGCGCAGGCCATTGTCTGAAGCCCTTTCGCCATGGTTCTAAAATCAAAGTGGAGCAAGCCAGGGACGGCAGCAAATGTGCTGCCGCCCCTGGCTTTTCTACCCCTTTGGAAAACACGCCGTGCCTAGGACCGATGGCCAACCGTTTCCATAAGCGCGTTGAAGTCGGCCCGGTCACGGAGAAAGGCATATTCCTCGTGAGTGGACAGTTCGAAACAAAACGTGTCTGCTAGTCTGCTGGACAGGAAGGTGGATCCGCCGGCGTCGTCTGCGCTGGCGTACAGGGGATGTGTCTGGGGATCCCATGTCTCTTTCATGGCAGGCAGCATCTGGGAGAGGATGGCGAAGCAGGCATCGCCATCCTGCGCATCTAAGGCAATCTGCAGGCGGGCGTTGTAGCGCATCCAACCGGGGAAGCAGAAAAGGGAGGTTACGGTTTCGTACAAGTCTGCCAGGGCCTCCGCCTCTTGCGGGCGCTTTCGCAGCAGGGCCCATTCCAGCTTGTTCATCAATGCCGTTTGGATCTCTGTGACCCCGTGTAAGATGCGGTGTTCCCAAATCCCCTGTGCCTGCTCGTATTTCCCCTGGCGCTGGTAGAGAATGGCCAACTGCTCCTCCTTGTCGATGGGGGAATCTGGGAGCGTTTGGATGAGCTCCTCCGCTTTGGAGAATTCCCCGCGGTTGCGCGCGTAGGAAATCAGCATGCCGACGGCAGTGTCCCTGACTTCCTGGGTGTCACTGCGGGCCAACCGCTGATACCATGTTTCTAAGGTGGTCTGGTACTCCTCGGGCTGTTGGACTGGGTACAGGGACAGGGCGCCCTCCAGATAGAGCGCGGCGGAATACAAGAGGGCCTCGCACGTGGGGTATTCCTGGACCTTGTCCCAGGCGGCCTGGAAGGCGGCTTGGTACCCCTGTTCCTGGACCATCTGATCCAGATGGTCCACAAAGGTTTCGATTTCCACGTCAGACAGATCCTCCTGAAAGGACAGAAGGGTGTTCAGGTCGGTGCGCAGCAGCCTGGCCAGGGCGGGCAGCAGGGTGATGTCGGGGTAGGTGCTCCCGGTATCACATAGTTAAAGATATTGGTGTCATTCAATCAATTTTGCCGATAAAGCGGTAGAAGATTTCTACCTCCTGTTCCCG
>ERZ827471.428-NODE-428-length-38104-cov-5.434072_pt1 | contig 38104 bp, 32 predicted proteins | sample MGYA00519772_ERZ827471 | MGnify/ENA primary metagenome ERZ827471 (study PRJEB31778, sample SAMEA3449315) | human gut metagenome | biome: human gut; feature: human-associated habitat; material: faeces | place: United Kingdom | collected 2010/2012 ...
TTCTGTCGTGCCCTCGCACACGGTCTCGGCGGCGCCGGTCATCAGCAGCTGTCTGCCGGGCAATACCCGGATGGTCAGCACACCGCCGCGCAGCTGCACATGGATGTCCTCGCCTGCCGGGCAGATGCCAAGCTCGGTCAGGGCCGCCACGGTGGCGCAGGTGCCGGTGCCGCAGGCCCATGTCTCGCCGCTGCCGCGCTCCCACACCCGCATCTTCAGGTGGGTGGCATCCACCACCTGCACGAACTCGGTGTTGATACGCTCCGGGAAGTTTGCGTGGTGCTCAAAGGCCGGACCGATCTCTTCCAGCTTCAGGCTGTCCACATCCTCCACCACGGTCACACAGTGGGGGTTGCCCACACTGATGCAGGTCACATGCCACGTTTTGCCGTCCACGGTCAGTTCTTTGTCCACAAGCGGTTCTTCGCCCATGTTCACAGCAGGCAGGCTGGCAGGCATGGCACTGTAAGCGCCCATCTCCACCTGCCACAGGCCCGCACCCTTGTGGGTGACGGTCTTCAGGCCGCTGAGGGTATCAATGGCAAGGGTCTCTTTGGCAATGCCGTGGGTGTACAGCCATTCAGCCACACAGCGGATGCCGTTGCCGCACATCCTGCCCTCGCTGCCGTCTGCGTTGAAAATGCGCATCATGCCGTCCGCACCCGCCGTCTGCGCAGCACAGATGCAGATGATGCCGTCCGCACCAATGGAAAAATGCCGCCGGGACAATTTTTCGGAAAGGGCTGCAATGTTCTCCGGCACACCGCTTTTGCGGCAGTCCAGATAGATATAATCGTTAGCGCAGCCCTGCATTTTGGTAAATGAAAGCTTCATGCTCAAAACTCCTTCATGGGACTTGTGGTCAGTCCCTATAAACTCGCTACTCTATAATGATAAGAAACCGGGGCGCTCCTGTCAAGCGAAAATGCACCTTTCCGGCAATTTTTCGCAAAGGAATCTGTCAGAATGGAAAACAGGGCTTGACAATACGCATGGCATGGGATATAAAAAAAGAGAGAGTTTTGTACAGTCCGGGGCCGCGCAGCATCTGCGGGTGCATCCGTCACGGCAGCCGCACGCACGGCACCGGTGTACAGGACAGGCAAAACAACTGCAAAAAGGAGACCACAGGAATGGATACTTTTGAAAAAATCCGTGCATTGCTGGCGGAGCAGCTGGATGTTGACCCGGCAAAGATCACGATGGATAGTGACATCATGAGCGATTTTGAGGCCGACAGTCTGGATATCGTGGATATGGTGATGACGCTGGAGGATGAGTTTGGCATTGAGGTGCCGGACGATGCCATCGAGTCCCTGCGCACCGTGGGCGATGTGGTAAACTTTGTGGACAGCCACGCGCAGAACTGATTCAGTCAAAAAGCCCTGCCTTCTGGTGCGGCACCCGGCCGCACTGCATGGACGGGGCTTTTAATATGGTTCGTGCGGAACGCAAGCCGTTTGGCGCACGGCCTTAGGAGGAAAAAGCAAAAATGGCAAAAGATTCAAAGAAGCTCGTACAGGCGATCACCAGCCAGGAAGAGAACTTCGCACAGTGGTACACCGATATCTGCGTGAAGGCAGAGCTGGTGGAGTACTCCAGCGTGAAGGGTTTCATCATCCTGCGCCCCTACGGTCAGGCCATCTGGGAGCTGATCCAGAAGGACATGGATGCCCGCTTCAAGGCCACCGGCCATGAGAACGTGGCAATGCCCGTGCTGATCCCGGAAAGCCTGCTGCAGAAGGAGGGCGAACTGGTCAATGGCTTCGCGCCGGAGGTGGCGTGGGTCACGATGGGCGGTTCCGACAAGCTGGAAGAGCGTCTGGCCGTGCGTCCCACCAGCGAGACCATGTTCTGCGACCACTGGTCCCGCGTGCTGCACAGCTACCGTGAGCTTCCCATGAAGTACAACCAGTGGTGCAGCGTTGTCCGCTGGGAAAAGACCACCCGCCCCTTCCTGCGCAGCCGCGAGTTCTGGTGGCAGGAAGGCCACACCATCCACGAGACTGCCGCCGAGGCTGAGGCTGAGACCCAGCAGCAGCTGAACTGCTACGCAGATGTCTGCGAGCAGGATCTGGCCATCCCCGTGGTGAAGGGCCGCAAGACCGACAAGGAAAAGTTTGCCGGTGCCGAGGCCACCTATACCATCGAGGCCATGATGAAGGACGGCAAGGCCCTGCAGAGCGGCACCAGCCACTACTTTGGCGATAAGTTCAGCAAGGCTTATGACGTGACCTTTACCGGCCGCGACAACCAGCTGCATCATCCGTTCCAGACCAGCTGGGGCGTTTCCACCCGTCTGGTGGGCGCTATCATCATGACCCACGGCGACGACGACGGCCTGATCCTGCCCCCGGCAGTGGCCCCCATTCAGGTGGTCGTAGTGCCCATCGCAGCCCACAAGCCCGGCGTCTCCGAGAAGGCTGCTGAGCTGGCCGAGAAGATCAGCAAGTATGCCCGCGTGAAGCTGGACGACAGCGACAATGCCCCGGGCTGGAAGTTCTCCCAGTGGGAGATGAAGGGCGTGCCTCTGCGTCTGGAGATCGGCCCCAAGGATCTGGAAAAGAATCAGTGCGTGCTGGTGCGCCGCGATACCCGCGAAAAAGTCTTCGTCTCTCTGGACGAGCTGGAGACTGCGATCCCCGCACAGCTGGAGGCCCTGCGCAAGGACCTGTACGAGCGTGCTCTTGCCAACCGCGAGAAGCGCACCTGGGCTGCCACCACCATGGACGAGGTGAAGGAGCTGGCCAAGGCAAACACCGGCTACATCAAGACCATGTGGTGCGGCGACCTTGCCTGCGAAATGAAGATGAAGGAAGAAGTCGGCCTGTCCAGCCGCTGCATGCCGTTTGAGCAGGAACACCTGAGCGATGTATGCCCCTGCTGCGGCAAGCCCGCCAAGACCATGGTCTACTGGGGCGTGGCGTACTAAGCTTTCCTTTTGATAACAGCATAAAAGCTCCCGGAGCATTTCGATGTTCCGGGAGCTTTTTCTTGTTTGCAGAACTCCTTCCGTCATCGCCGGCGCGATGCCACCGCCCTCGACGAGGAAGGCTTGACCGCGCAGACAGGCTCCCTCTCTGAGGGAGCTGGCGAGCGAAACGAGACTGAGGGAGTTTTACCGGTCAAATGTGGTGCTCAACGTGGTCTCCCAGCTTTCACCCGGGGCAAGGCAGGCGGCAGCGGCACGCTGGCTCCACTGCTGCGGGTCAGTCTCGGCGGCGGGCAGGCTGTGCCACGGCTCAATGCACACAAACCGCACCGGCTTTGCAGGGGCCGACCAGATGAGCGCGTAGGGGTAGCCTTCCACATTGCAGGTGATCTTGCGGCCGGTGCCCTTCTCATAGATGCCAATGGTCTTGGTGCGCAGGCCCGCCATGCAGAAGCTGTCGTTTGCGAACAGATCATCTGTCAGCTGGATGGCCTGCTGGTTTTTCCACTGATAATAGCACTTGCCAGACAGCAGGCCGTTCGGACGGGCATCCAGAATGACCGGGCTTTCCGGCTGGTCGAACCGGAACTCGTAATCCGTGGTGGTGTGCTGTGCATCAAAGGGGATGTTGAACGCCGGGTGATAGCCGATGCCAAAGCGCAGCTCTTCGGTGCCGGAGTTGCGCACCGTCAGCGTATGGTGCACGGTCTTGCCGTCCAGACGGAAGGTGCTGGTGAGCACAAAATCAAAGGGGAAGCGTTCGGCTTTGATGGCATCATCCGAGCGCAGCTCCAACTGGATGGTATCGCCCTCGGCCTTGAGCAGGGTGTGCTCCATGTCGCGGGCAAAGCCGTGCTGACCGCCCTTGTACGTTTTGCCGTCCACCTCAAAGGTACCGCCGGGCAGCTTGCCCGTCCACGGGAACAGAATGGGTGCGTGGCGCTTCCACACAGCCGGGTCGGCCTGCCAAAGCAGCTCTTCGCCTGCGGCGTTCTTCAGGCTGACAGCCTCTGCACCGTGGGTGTCCACGGTCAGGGTCAGAAATTCGTTGTGAATGGTTGCCTGCATTTTCAGTATCTCCTTTGTCCTTCTTATTTTCCGGGGTCTTCTGCTTCCAGTATACTCCCCCGTGTGCCAAAAATAAAGTCCCGCCCAGTTTCAGCAGGGCTGTGCCAGCGGCAGGGTGACTGCAAAGGTAGTGCCGTTTTCGCTGCTGCGTTCCACGGTCACACTGCCGCCATGCAGCACGGTGATCTCCCGCACAAGGGCAAGGCCAAGCCCAACGCCGCCCATCTCCCGGCTGCGGGACTTATCCACCCGGAAAAAGGGCTGGAAGATGCTCTCCCGGCAGTCTGCGGGGATACCCGGGCCGGTATCTGCAACGCGCAGTACAGCGGTCTGCTTTTCCTGTTGCAGGGTGACGCGCACCGCACCGCCGGGGCGGTTATACTTGATGCCGTTTTCCACCAGATTGAACACCAGCCGGTAGATCAGCGCATCGCTGCCCACCATGCCAAGTTCCTCGCAGTCCTGCTGCAAAGAGATATTGTTTTTCTGGGCAAGGGGGGTCAGGTCGGTCAGGATCTCCTCCACCAGCGGCGCAAGGGCGATCTGGTCGGTGCGGGAGACTGATTGCAGATTGCTCATCTCTAATAAAGTGCGCACAAGAGCGGTCAGGCGGTCCAGCTGCTCCCGCAGAGAGCGGATCAGCCCGGCAGTTTCGGCGTCCATGGCCGGGTGCTCCTCTGCAAACAGTTCCAGCTTCGTCTGCAAAATAGCCAGCGGGGTGCGCAGCTCGTGGGCGGCATTGCCCGCAAACTGCCGCTGCAACTCAAAGGACTGCGCCAGACCATCCAGCATCCGGTTCACCGACCGGCTCAACTGCCCGAATTCCTGCACAGTGTTTTCGTCCAGACGGGTGGTGGCGATGCTGTCCTGATCGACCTGCTGCGCCTGCTGCGCAAGCTGCTGTAACGGTTTCAGCGCTCTGCCGCTGACAAAATAAGCAATGGCAGCGCTGACGATGGTGACCACGACGGTGATGCACCAGCCCTTGCGGCCAAAGACCACCTTTGCATCGTAGACTTCCTGCGAAAAATGCGCCAGCAGACTGGACATTTCCTCCTGCGGGATCTCGATGGTCAACGGATCCGCACTGCCGGGCTGGTACTGCATCATAAAGCCGTTGAGGGCATCCATGCCGGTAACGCCGGTGCGGTATAAAAGCAGGTTCATGCACACGCAGGCGCAGGCGATGAGCAGCGCGGTCAGCAGGGTGATGCGCCATTGCAGGGACAAATGTTTCATTGTACCTCGCCTCCGATCTCGTAGCCTTCCCCGATGCGGTTGCGGATGGGGTCGTAGCCCAGCGCCGCCCGCAGCTTTTTGCGCAGGGCAGAGATATGCACCCGGATGGAGTTGCTGAAGCTGTCTACACTGCCATCCCAGACGTGCTCGATGAGTTCTTCCTGACTGACCGGGCGTCCCTGATGCAGCAGCAGATATTCCAGTACGCCGCTCTCCTTCCGCGTCAAAGCAAGGGTCTGACCGTCCACAGCAGCAACGCGGCTACGGGTGTTGAAGCTCAGCCGTCCGCAGCACAGACAGACGTCTTGCTGAATAAATTTGCGCCGGGTCAGGCTGCGCACCCGGGCTTCCAGCTCTGCAAGGTGAAAGGGCTTGGAAAGGTAATCGTTCGCCCCGGCATCCAGCCCCTCCACTTTATCTGCGATTTCACTGCGTGCCGACAAGATCAGCACACAGGTCTCAAGGTCGTGCCGGCGCAGAGTGCGCAGCACCTGCATTCCGTCCACCTTGGGCAGGTTGAGGTCCAGCAGTACAAGGTCGTACCGCTCTGCTGCCAGTGCCTCCAGCGCGGCCTCGCCGTCTGCACAGGCATCCACCTCGTACCCGGACAGCCGCAGCTTTCGGGCAATATCCTCCCGCAGGGAGTGCTCGTCCTCTACCACCAAAAGGCGCATCTTTGTTTTCCACCTTTCCCATAAAAATTGCGTTTTTTCTTCATTATAACAGATTATAGCAGACGGTGTTAAGATTCGTGTTAAGATTTTCTTAGCAGAGATTTTATTACGCATGGTGTATACTGATGCCATCAAACAACAGGAGGCTATGATGTTCATGACAAAAAAACAGGCGCAGCTGCTTTTGCTTGCCGCCGGGGTTCTGATGCTGCTGTTCGGCTTATGGCGGGGCGAGGCAGACACCGTATTTTCAAAAGCCATCCGGCTGTGTATGGAGTGTGTGGGCATTGGATAAGAAAAAGAAAAAGCTTTCTCCCCTTGCCCGCTTCCGGGGCTTTATACAAGCCGGGGCTACCCTGCTGACCAATCTCCACCTACCCAATTTTGCAAAAGGAGCGCTGTATCAGGGCGGCGGAAAATACGTCTGCGTGCCGGGGCTGAACTGCTATTCCTGCCCGGGCGCGGCCGGTGCCTGTCCGGTGGGAGCATTCCAGGCGGTGGTGGGCTCTTCCAAGTTCCGCTTTTCCTACTACATTACCGGCATCCTCATCCTCTTTGGGGTGCTGCTGGGGCGGTTCATCTGCGGTTTCCTCTGCCCATTCGGGTGGTTTCAGGAGCTTTTGCACAAGATCCCATCCCCCAAGCTTTCCACCAAAAAGCTGAAGCCGCTGCGCTATTTAAAGTATGCGGTGCTGCTGGTCATGGTGGTGTTGCTGCCTTTGCTGGCGGTCAATGAGCTGGGCATGGGCGACCCCTTCTTCTGCAAGTATCTCTGCCCGCAGGGCGTGCTGGAGGGTGCCATTCCCCTCTCCCTGACCAATGCGGGCATCCGCGCTGCGCTGGGCAAGCTGTTCACATGGAAGGCCTGCATCCTGCTGGCGGTCATCGTGGGCAGCGTGGTGTTCTACCGCCCCTTCTGCAAGTGGCTGTGCCCGCTGGGCGCGTTCTATGCGCTGCTGAACAAGGTCTCGCTGTTCCAGATGCGCGTAGACACCCACAAATGCGTCTCCTGCGGAGCCTGTGCAAAGGCTTGCAAGATGGACGTAGACATTACCAAGACCCCCAACCACGCCGAATGCATCCGCTGCGGGATGTGCATGAAAGCCTGCCCCACGGACGCCATTCAGTACAAGTTCGGGCTGGGGGACCAATCAAATACCGAAACAACAAAGGAGTAAAACCATGAAGATCCATCGTATCGCCGCACTTTTTCTCAGCCTTGTGCTGGCTTTCAGCCTTGCCGCCTGCGGGCAGGGCGCATCTTCTGCATCTTCTGCATCCTCTTCTGCCGCTTCCTCTGCGGCAGCAGAAAGCAAAACCGAGGAGCAGCTGCTGGCCGAGGAAAACGAGATCCTTTCTGCAAACGATGCTCTGTGGGAGAAAGTGTTCTCATCCATGGACAAAAACGTGACCGAAACCACGATCAGCGCCAACTACGGCGATTTTCTGCTCAGCGCTGTGGAAAAGGCCAAAGATCAGTTCTCGGACGAGGAGTACAAGACCCTGACCGCAGATGCCGAAAAGATTCGTGCCATCGAGGAGCAGATCGCCGCTCTTGCCCCCGCAGAGGATGCCGCTTCCAGTGCCGCCGCACAGGGCACCGCCTTCCCCAAGTTTGAGGGCAGCGATTTAGAGGGCAACCCGGTGGACAACAGCCTGTTTGCGGGCAACGCCTTTACGGTGGTGAATTTCTGGTTCAACGGCTGCAAGCCCTGCGTGGAGGAGTTGGACGACCTGAACGCCCTGAACGAGAAGGTCAAGGCACAGGGCGGTGAGGTCATCGGCATCAACACCGAGACGCTGGACGGCAACCAGCAGGGCATTGATGCCGCCAAAAAACTGCTGGAGACAACGGGCGCAAGCTACCGCAACATCTACTTTGCCTCCGGCAGTGAGGCCGGCAAGTTTGCACTGAACATCATGGCCTTCCCCACCACTTACGTTTTTGACCGGGACGGCAACGTTGTGGGGCAGCCCCTGCTTGGCGGCATCGACAAGGAAGAAAACCTTGCCGCTCTGCAAAAAAATATCGACGCCGCCCTTGCCAAGGACAGCGCCAAATAAACCTTTCTCCCCTGCCGCCTTCGGGCGGCTTTTTTATTTGCGGTGTGCATTGCCATGCACGCCCGGGTGCCGGACGGAATACGCTGTGAGAGAAGCGATACCACTTTTACAGCAAAGGAGCATCCGCCTATGAAAAACACCGGCATTCTACGCATTCAGGCTTTCGGTGCCCGTCAGTCCTCGCCCATCGAGGGTGTTCTCGTCACCGTGTCCGGCAACGGCTTTACCGCTCAGCGTATCACCGACGAGACCGGCACCGCTGCCGACCTTTCCATTGAAGCCCCCTCCTGTGCGCTGTCCCTGCAGGAGGACAACACCATCCGACCCTATGCCGTTGTGGACCTGACTGCCGCAAAGGCAGGCTTCCGCACCGTGCGCATTCAGGGTGTGCAGATCTTTGCCGGGCAGGTCACACTGGCCCAGCCGGAGATGATCCCTGAGACCGAAGAGGATCGCGACGTGGTAAACCCGCCCATAGTCATCCCGGAGCATTCACTGTTCACCGGCGATGGCGGCAGCGGCCCGGACCCCATGGAGAACTGCGTGCCCCGGGTGCTGGACAGAGTCATCATTCCCAAAAACATCACGGTGCATCTGGGCAAGCCTGCGGCATCCGCCCGCAATGTGACTGTCTCCTTCCGGGATTATATCGCCAATGTGGCGTCCAGCGAAGTCTACCCTACCTGGCCGGAGCAGGCCCTGCGGGCCAACATCCACTGCCAGATCTCGCTGGCACTCAACCGCATCTACACCGAGTGGTACCCCAGCAAGGGCTACACCTTCAACATCACCAACTCCACCAGCTACGACCAGTACTATGTGCATGGCCGCACCGTGTTCGATGTGATGGTGCGCATCACCGACGACATCTTCAACACCTATATCCGCAAGACCGGCACCGTAAACCCCTACTACTCTGAATACTGCGACGGTAAATCGGTCACCTGCCCGGGTCTCAAGCAGTGGGGCACCGTGACGCTGGCCAATCAGGGCCGTAACGCCTTGCAGATCCTGAAGTATTACTACGGCAACGACATCGAGATCATCCGCACCTCGAACATCCAGTCCATCCCCCAGAGCTACCCCGGTTCGCCCATCCGGCAGGGCGACAGCGGCACAGCGGTGTTCACCCTGCAACGCCAGCTGAACCGCATCACCAAGGACTATCCCTTCCTCGGCCTGCTGACTGTGGACGGCGTGTTCGGGGCCAAGATGGCCGCCACTGTTAGGGCGTTCCAGAAGCAGTTCAACCTGATCGCCGACGGCGTAGTCGGACGACAGGCATGGTACAAGATCAGCTATATCTATGTGTCGGTCAAGGACCTTGCGGAGCTGACCAGCGAGGGCGAGGTGTCCAGCGGCACTCTCTCGGACGGCACATGGGGCGGCACCGTACTGCGCACCGGCTCCACCGGCAGCGCCGTGGAACAGCTGCAGTTCTGGCTGAATACGCTGGCACAGTATGAGTCTTCCATCCCATCGTTAACAGTGGACGGCGTTTACGGCACTGGAACGGCCAACACGGTGCGGGCCTTCCAGCGCAAATACGGCCTGACCGTGGACGGCGTGGTGGGCCGTGACACATGGACCGCGCTGTACGACCAGTTCCGCAGCATCCAGTCCGACAACGGCACTCCCAATGCCTACCCCGGCACCGCCCTGCGGGAGGGTGCAAGCGGACAGAATGTGCGGCTGGTGCAGTTCTGGCTCAAGATCGCGCGCACGGTGTACTCGAACCTGAACAACATCACGGTGGACGGCAAGTTCGGCAGTGCCACCACAGCGGCAGTCAAGCGGTTCCAGACCTACTTTGGCCTGACCAGCGACGGTGTGGTGGGCCGCACGACATGGAACAAGCTATACGAGGTGTACAACGACATCGCCAACAAGCTGCTGTCGTCCAGCCTGCGCCCCGGCGAGTACCCGGGCGTGCTGCGCAAAGGCTCTTCCGGCACAGCGGTGCGGGAGCTGCAGTTCTACCTCTACCTCATGAGCGCCTACGAGAGCAGCATCCCGGCCATTGGCATCGACGGACAGTTCGGTGCTTCCACCGAAGCTGCCGTGCGGGCCTACCAGCGCTTTGCGGGGCTGACTGTAGATGGCATCGTGGGACGTACCACATGGAACAGCCTGTACGACAAGGCGTCCACCCTGCGGACATCCGGGCCGGTGGTCACCCTGAAACGCCTGCCCTACCCCGGTACCCCGCTCACAGTGGGGTCTTCCGGCAGTGCAGTGCTCTACTACAGCCTGCTTTTGCAGTGCATTGCCTACTACTTTACCGGTGTGGAGAACCCGCCCCTCTCCGACCAGTACACCGACGAGACTGCCACCGCCACCCGCAGCGCACAGGAGCTGCTGGGCCTGCCCGAGACCGGCATTGCGGATGCCGACACATGGACAGCTGTGGAAGCGCTGAGCCTGCAGCTCGCCGCCGAAATGCCCAACCCCGACCGCAGCATCGGGCATGGCCCGGTCTACCCGGGCCGGGCCATCGGCGCAGGCAGCGTGGGGCCGGACGTGGCGCAGGTGGAGACATGGCTGAACGGGCGTTCCTGCCTGTACTGCACCGAGGGCTATGTGACCGAGAACCGCCGCTTCGGCCCGGAAGAGACTGCCGCCGTCCGGCTGGCACAGCAGCGGGCCGGGCTGCTGGTGACCGGCACCGTGGACCGCGGAACATGGGCCGCGCTGCAGGCCCAGAGCTGCCCACACTGCAGCAAGGAGGAATGAGCGATGGCACGACTTCTGATCTACGATGCCTACGAGAACAAGGTATACACCTATGCAAACCTGAACGAGAACGACCCCATGCCCTACAGCACCGGTACCACCCTGCGGGTGCGGGAATTCCGGGGCAAATCCGCCAGCCCCACCTTGTGGACCACCATTGCGGCCATGGAAGCGTGGAACCTGACCCGCCGCAAGTACGGCAAGGGCATCCCGGTGGGATATGCCTTCCGCCGCATCTGGGAGGGCGGCCACGGCACCCGCAGCCAGCACTACGCGGGCGTATCCTTTGACGTGGGCCAAAGCCTGACCCGGACCGCCCGCACGGCCATCTACAACGCAGCTCGGGGCACCGGGGCATGGGGCTATGTGGAGCCGCTGAGCCAGACCCCCACATGGGTGCACATGGACCGCCGCTACGGCACGCCCGCCTGCAGCGGCACCACCGCCGGGTATCCTACCCTGAGGCGGGGAAGCCGCGGCTGCTATGTGATGATTCTGCAGGACGCGCTTTCCACGCTGGGCTACCAGACCGGGAGCCGCATCGACGGCATCTTTGGTGCCCGGACGGAGGAAGCGCTGAAAGGCTTCCAGCGGCGCACGAGCCTGCGTGTGGACGGTGTGTGCGGCTGCAACAGCTGGAAAAAGATCAGCACCGCCGTCATCGGCGTGGGACGGACAAAAACGACAATCGATTAGCAGAAACTCCCCCAGTCACCTTCGGTGCCAGCCCCCTCGGAGATGAGGCCTTTGGCAAAACCGCAAGCTTTTCCTCTTCGCCAGAGGCTCCCTCATTGAGGGAGCTGGCAAACCCAAAGGATTTGACTGAATGCATTCCCCCGTGAAACATCCTTCGCTTCCCATCACCGAAAGTTGAAACTTTCTCCCCCATCTGCCCTTTTCGTTGCGCGGTTTGGAAAAACGTGCTAAAATAGCTCTATTATTAAAATGGTTCATGTTGAAAACAAGAGGATTTGAGGGGTATTGTATCATGAAATTTTCCAAACGACTGGACTTGTTCGGCGACGAGATCTTCGCCGCACTGAACGAACGCAAAGTAGCTCTGGAGGCTCAGGGCCGTACCATTTATAATCTGAGCGTCGGCACGCCGGACTTTGCGCCCGCCGAGCACATCCGCAAGGCCATGATGGATGCCGCTGCCGACCCGCAGAATTGGAAGTACAGCCTGCGCGACCTGCCTGAGCTGCTGGATGCCGTGTGCGGCTACTACAAACGCCGCTTCGGCGTAGAGATCACGCCGGATCAGGTGGCCAGCTGTGCGGGCAGTCAGGAGGGCGTGGGCCACATTGGTATGGTGCTGTGCGACGAGGGCGACACCGTGCTGCTGCCCACTCCCTGCTACCCGGTGTTCATCGCGGGCAGTCTGCTGGGCGGCGCAAAGCCGTGGTATTACCCGCTGACCAAGGAGCACGGCTTCCTGCCTTATGTGAAGGACATCCCGGAGGATGTGGCCCGCAAGGCGAAGTATATGATCGTCTCCCTGCCCGCAAACCCGGTGGGCAGCGTCGGCTCCCCGGAGCTGTACGCCGAGCTGGTGGCCTTTGCCAAAAAGTATGATATTCTTATCATCCACGACAACGCCTACAGCGACATTATCTTTGACGGGGCCGTGGGCAACAGCTTCTTCAATACGCCGGGTGCCATGGATGTGGGCGTGGAGTTTTTCAGCCTGTCCAAAAGCTTCAACGTCACCGGTGCCCGCATCAGCTTCCTTGTGGGCCGGAGGGACGTGGTAGCCGCCTTTAAAAAGCTGCGCGGTCAGATCGATTTTGGCATGTTCCTGCCGGTGCAGAAAGCCGCCATCGCCGCCCTGACCGGCCCGCTGGACATGGTAAAAACGCAGTGCGGCCTGTACCAGCAGCGCCGCGACGCTCTGTGCGGCGGCCTGCGTTCCATTGGCTGGAATGTGCCGGACAGTCACGGCAGCATGTTCGTGTGGGCACCCATCCCGGCAAAGTACGCAAAGAGCATGGACTTCTGTCTTGACCTTGTGGAAAAGAGCGGTGTGCTGTGCACGCCGGGTTCCAGCTTTGGCCCGCTAGGCGAAGGCTACGTGCGCTTTGCCCTCACCCTGCCGCCGGAGCGCATTGCCGAGGCGGTGCAGTCCATCAAGGCAAGCGGTATCCTGAACTAAAAAAAATGGGAACGTCCATGCGGCGTTCCCGTTATTTTTATGCGTTCACAATATTCTCTCCCGCGCCATCCAGCCATGTGCGCAGGTTGTTGGCAGTAATATCCATCAGCCGCTGCAGGGCTTCGTTGGTGGCCCACGCGATGTGCGGTGTCAGCAGGGCATTCGGCAGGCCGCGCAAAGGGCTTGCCTGCGGCAGCGGTTCAGTGCCAAAGGCATCGGCACCGTAAAAGCCAAGCTTCCCGTTTTTCAGCGCATCGGCCACGGCCTGCTCGTCCACCAGTGCACCGCGGGCGGTGTTCAGCAAGATCATGCCGGGCTTTGCCTTTGCAAGGGTGGCCGCGTTGATCAGCCCCCGTGTTGCAGGTGTTGCCGGGCAGTGCAGGCTGAGCACATCGCTGCGGGCAAGCAGGGTGTCAAGATCCACGAATTCCACACCGTCGGCTTTGTACTCCGGCCGAACGGTGCGGGTGCACACCAACACCTCCATGCCAAAGGCCTTGGCAATGCGGGCGGTCTGCCGGCCAATGCTGCCGTAGCCATAGATGCCAAAGGTCTTGCCCAGCAGTTCCACCTGCGGCAGCAGACCGTAGGCCGCAGGCTCCTCGGTGCGCCATTGGCCGTCCTGCACAAGGCGATGGTAACGGTCGGCGCACTGGCAGATGGCCAACAGCAGGCTGAAGGTCATCTGTGCCACACTGTAAGTAGAATAGCCCGGCACGTTGGCTACAGCCACGCCATGGCGGCGGCAGGCCTTCAGATCAAGGTTATCCGTGCCGGTGGCAATGATGCCCACCCACTTGAGCTTCGGGCACTGGGCCAGAACGGCTTCGTCGATGCGACACTTATTCAGGAACACGATCTCCGCATCCCCGATGCGCGGCACCACCTCTTCCTGCGCAGTGCGCCCATAGCGGGTGATGTCCGGCACAAGCGCCTTCACACCCGACCAGTCCAGATCTCCCTGCTGTATGGCATAATCTTCCAGAACCACTGCTTTCATTTCAACTTCCTCACTTTCACATCATACGGGATACAGTGCCAGCACGGTGCCCTGCGGGCTTTCGCGGCTTTCCAGCGCGGCATAGCCTCGAGCCAGCAGGATGGCAATGTGCACCCGGTCGGCCAGCGGGAGCCATATCGGCGGCACATTCTGCGCAAGGCACCCGGCCTGCAGCAGGAAACACGGTGCCAGACTGTCCAGCGGACGGATAGCCCGCAAAGCAAACCCCTGACGCAGATACAGCGGGATCAGCTCTTCTGCCGCACATTCCACCACGGCCCACCGTGCCCGCTGCCGGGCAAGAAACTCCTGCCGGGCAACAGCCGCAGCCAGCAGCGGCGCAAGGGTCTCGGCGGCATGGCCGTCCGGCCCGGCTGCCGGGGTCAAAAAATATCCACCTGACGTGCGGTTCCAGCCCAGAAAGCGGCGCAGCGCAGCCGCCACTGCCACATCGGCATCCATGGGCAGCAGGATGCACCCGGCTCCCGGCACACCGCGTGTACTGTACATGCCCCACGCCTCGCCTACCGTCAGCATCCGCAGCACCTCGCTGCGCGGACGGTACACACTGCTCACTTCGCTCTGCGCCAGCTGGCAGAATTCCTCCGCCGAAAGCCGCCTTACCTGCCGCGTGCGCGGCGGATCACAAACCTGGATCATTTGGTTTCCCCCATTCTTTTTCAGTATGCATCCAGCATACCGGACCGGGGGCGAGAATCGGCGCGAAACAGGGCCGCTCTTTTTGTTTTACAGATCCAGCGTTACATCCTCGCTCAGCACCTGACCAATGGGCTTTGCAATGCACAGGTCGGCTTCCGCATCTGCCCCGGTGGGCTGCATGTTGATGACCACCAGATGGTCGCCCCGGAAGTACCGGATCAGTCCTGCCGCCGGGTACACCACAAGGCTTGTGCCGCCGATGATCAGGGTATCCGCATGGCGGATGGCGTTCACCGCGCCGGACAGCACCTCCTCGTCCAGCCCTTCTTCATACAGCACCACATCCGGCTTGACGATGCCGCCGCACTCGGTGCAGCGGGGCACACCGGTGCTGTTGGCAATGAAATCCACATCGTAGAACTTACCGCAGCGGGTGCAGTAGTTGCGCAGGGTGCTGCCGTGCAGCTCGTACACCGTGCGGCTGCCCGCCGCCTGATGCAGGCCGTCGATGTTCTGGGTGACGACCGCTTTCAGCCTGCCCTCCCGTTCCAGCTTTGCCAGCCGCAGGTGGGCCGCGTTGGGCTTTGCCCCCTTCACGATGAGCTTATCGCGGTAAAAACGGTAAAACTCCTCCGGATTCTCCTCCCAGAAAGTGTGACTCAGGATGGTTTCCGGCGGGTAGGCGTACTTCTGATGATAAAGTCCGTCCACACTGCGGAAGTCCGGGATGCCGCTCTCGGTGGAAACGCCCGCCCCGCCAAAGAACACGATGCTGCTGCTTTTGGCAATGATCTCTTCCAATGCCTGTACCATAACAAAAAACGCCCCTTTCGCCGGATGTACATTTGTGTTAAGATAGCTTCAGTATAACACAAACTCACAGGAAAGGAAGCGCAACTTTTGAACGTCTGGTATGTGAACAGCATTCTGGGAACCTTCCGGCTGGAAGAGGGAAACGATGCCATCTGCGGGCTGACCCTCTGCCCGGACGGCGTACCGGAACTGGAACCGCTGCCCCGCAAGGTGTGCGAGACACCGCTTTTACAGGAAGCCGAGGAGCAGCTGAACGAATATTTTGCCGGGGCGCGCAGGGAATTCGATCTGCCGCTGGCCCCCAAGGGCACCCCCTTCCAGAAGGCCGTCTGGGCCGAGATGAACAAGATCCCCTACGGTGAGACCCGCACCTACGGCCAGCTGGCCGCCGCTGTTGGCAAACCCAAGGCCAGCCGTGCCGTGGGCGGTGCCTGCCACTGCAACCCCATCGCCATCCTTCAGCCCTGCCACCGGGTGGTGGGCAGCACCGGCAAGCTCACCGGCTACGCCTATGGCGTGGAGATGAAGCAATATTTGCTGGAGTTGGAACAGCAGGAGTATTTTTATGATCGGAATGCCCTCCGCGTTCGCTCTGGGCATTTTCAGCGGAAAATTTATTTTATATTTGTGTTTCAGAAAAGCCTGCGGGCTTTTCTGAAACACTTTTTCACCGTAGGGTCGCTGTGGGAAACTGCATCATACACAAAAGAGCCATTGCACATCCATTTTGTGCAACGGCTCTTTATTTTTCACTCCGTTTTACTGTGCACTGTAAATGCTGCCCATCGTCCAGGAATTATCCGCGCTGTACTTGGCGTGGTTGCGCAGGTAGGTGACCCACGCGCCGTAGCCGTTGCCTGCAGAGAGATGCACGCCATCCGGCGCTGCAAGCATCTCCTTCAGGTTGCCCTCGCCGTCAGCAAGGGTCTCCCACAGGTCAAGGTAAACGCATCCCTTGCTGGCGGCCAGCTGAGCCAGCTGCTCGTTCACACCGCGCAGCACATCCGATGCAAGGCCGGGCTTTTCAGCAGCTGCCGAGGGTCGCACCGGCGGGATAGACTGCACGTAGATCACGCAGTCCTCGCCCAAAGCCTCGCGCAGCAGATCCAGCATCTGGCCATAGTAGGCAAGGAAGCGATCCGAAGCGCCCAGCGTGGTGAGGGTGTTAGTGCCCAGCAGGATATACAGCTTCTTGGGCCGGGCAGCGGCCAGCACATCCAGCGCTACCTCCTGCCCGCGGGTGGGGCTTTTGACTGCGCTGCGGTTCACAATGGCATCCGGGCCAACGCCTGTATAGCCGCAGATGAGTGCCCCGTCCAGATTGATCTGGTAATCCGAGAAGCCCACCGTCAGACTGTCGCCCAGAAAGGCTGCGTCCGCAAAGTAGCTCAAGTCCACCTGCCCGCAGCTGGGCTGGCGGATGACGCTGGCATCATAGGCTTTGACGGTGTAGGCCCCAGCGCTCTGCTTTGCAGGGCCAAAGTTCTCCAGTGTGACGGCCTGCCCACCGGTGCTGCCATCCTGTGCAGCACTGCTGCTATCCGCTTCGCCCTGCATGAGCAGCGGTGCCAGAATGTTCTCGGCAATGCCGCTGGCGTTGGTGGACGGGGTATCGTCCGCGCCCTCTGCGCCCTTTTCCAAAATGGCCGTGATGGCGTAGGATACCAGCAAAATGGCGACCACTGCGCCCAGAAAGCGCAGCTTGCCGCTGACTGTACCGCGCCGTGCCCGGCGCGGCGCAGAATGATACTCGTGTGAAATGCCCATGGTTTTTCCAGCTTTCTCCATTTTTCCCGCACAGAAGGGGGTTTTATCCGCCCGGGGCTGTGCGTTTTTTATTTTATCATAATTTTTTTGCCTGTGCAACCAATTAGGTCTTGCATACAACAGGCAAAACAGGTACAATAAGGATGTGGTAATTTTGCACATTTTACAAAAGGGTGTGCACATGCCGCAAACTTTTTTGTATCACTTGCAGCATCCGGTTTGTTTGCCGCACGGTCTGCGGGCAGTGCAGGGCCTTTAGACCAAACCCCACTCTGGCGGCGCGGAAGCCGGAACCTGCAGCGATGTACAAATGATAAGAATGAAATTTGCAAAAGGAGGTACTCATGGCCAAGAATGTGATCATTGGTCAGAGCGGCGGCCCTACCGCCGTGATCAACTCCAGTCTGGCAGGCGTGTACAAAGCCGCCTGCAGCCTGGGTGCAGACAAGGTGTACGGCATGAAATACGGCATCGAAGGTCTGCTCAAGGAAGAAATGCTGGAGCTGAACGTCCTGCTGGACGACCGCATGAGCATTGAACTGCTCAAGCGCACGCCTTCCAGCTACCTTGGCAGCTGCCGTTACAAGCTGCCGGACCCGGATGTGGACTCCACACCCTTCATCAAACTGTTCACCCTGTTTGACAAGTACGACATCTGCGCGGTGTTCTACATTGGCGGTAACGACTCCATGGACACCATCGCAAAGCTTTCCCGCTACGGTGAGCGCGTGGGCAGCAGCGTGCGGTTCATCGGTGTGCCCAAAACCATCGACAACGACCTGTGCCTGACCGACCACACCCCCGGCTACGGCTCTGCCGCCAAGTACATTGCCACTATTTTAAAGGAAGTCATCCGGGATTCCTCCGTGTATGACATCCGCAGCGTGACCGTGGCCGAGATCATGGGCCGACATGCGGGCTGGCTTGCCGGTGCGGCCTGCCTTGCGGGCGGCGACGACTGCGAAGGCCCGGATCTGATCCTGCTGCCGGAGGTGCCCTTTGATCAGGACAAGTTCCTTGCCAAGGTGGACGAGCTGCAGCGCCGCAAGTCCAATGTGATCATTGCGGCCAGCGAGGGCGTAAAGACCGCCGACGGCACCTATCTGTGTGATCTGGTGTCCACCGCAGGCCAGCTGGATGCCTTTGGCCACAAGGCCGTGCTCAGCGGCACCAGCCGTTATCTCTCCGACCTCATCCACGACAAGCTGAACTGCAAGAGCCGTGCCATCGAGTTTTCCACCCTGCAGCGCTGCGCCAGCCATCTGGCCAGCCGCACGGATGTGAACGAAGCCTACGCTGTGGGCGGTGCCGCAGCCGCCGCAGCCTTTGCGGGCGAGACCGGCCGCATGATCGCGCTCAAGCGCATTTCCGCTTATCCCTACCAGTGCATCACCGAGTCGGTGGATGTGCAGCAGGTGGCAAACCTCGAAAAGAAGGTGCCGCTGGACTGGATCAGCCCCGACGGGATGCAGGTGACTGCTGCCTTTGAGGAGTACGCCCGCCCGCTGATCCTGGACGAGGTGACCCCCGTTTACGTCAACGGCACCCCGCGCCATATCCGTCTGTAACCCCTTTTCCCGCGTCTGTTTTCGTGCATCCTGCACGTAATATTATATTGCCGAAACAGAAAAACAAAAAAGGAGAAATCATCATGGGTAAAAATGCAATCGTTGGTCAGTCTGGCGGTCCTACTTCCGTCATCAATGCAAGCCTTGCGGGCGTCTTTGAGAGCTGCAAGAGCCGCGGCGCAGAGATCGTTTACGGTATGTGCAATGGCGTTGCCGGTCTGCTGGAGGAGCGGGTGGTGGATCTTTCCACCGTGCTGACGGACGATCTGGACATCGAGCTGCTCAAGCGCACCCCGTCCAGCTTCCTCGGCAGCTGCCGCTACAAGCTGCCGGACTGGCATGAGGACGAGACCGTCTACAAAAAGCTGTTCGCCATTCTGGAAAAGCTGAACATCGGCTACTTCTTCTACATCGGCGGCAACGACTCCATGGACACCATCGGCAAGCTGGCTGAGTACGGCGAGCGCATCCAGAGCGACATCCGCTTTATGGGCGTGCCCAAGACCATCGACAACGACCTGATGGTCACCGACCACACCCCCGGCTACGGCTCTGCTGCCAAGTACATCGGCGTGGTGATGAAGGAGATCATCCGCGATGCCACCGTGTACGGCACCAAGTACGTCACCGTGGTGGAGATCATGGGCCGCAACGCCGGCTGGCTGACCGCTGCCGCCGCTCTGGCAAAGAGTGACGACTGCGAGGGTGTGGACATGATCTGCCTGCCCGAAGTGCCCTTCAATGTGGAACACTTCATTGAAAAGGTGCGCGTGATGCAGGAGAAGAAGCCCAGCATTGTGATCGCCGTTTCCGAAGGCGTGAAGCTGGAAGATGGCCGCTACGTCTGTGAGCTGGCCGACGATGTGCACGCAGTGGATGCCTTTGGCCACAAGGCCCTGACCGGTACCGCACGGTATCTGGCAAATGTGGTGGCCCGCAATCTGGACACAAAGACCCGCTGCATCGAGCTTTCCACCCTGCAGCGCTGCGCAGGCCATCTGACCAGCCGCACCGACATCACCGAAGCCTATCAGGTGGGCGGTGCTGCCGCCAAGGCGGCCTTTGAGGGCGTTACCGGCCAGATGGTGGCCCTGAAGCGCATCTCCAACAGCCCGTACCAGTGCACCACCGAGCTGCACCCCATCAGCGAGGTTGCAAACCTCGAAAAGAAGGTGCCGCTGAGCTGGATGAACGCCAACCACACCCAGATGACCGATGAGTTCCTGGCTTATGCCCGCCCGCTGATCCAGGCCGAGCTGACCCCGCTGTACATTGCCGGTCTGCCCCACCACATCTACATGAAGAATCAGAAGTGATCTCTCCTGCATTGATTTTTCTCAAGGCATGATGAAAGCCCGTCCGAGTTTTAGGCCCGGACGGGCTTTTTGCATTTCGGTATTTTTCGCTTTAGAACATCAGACCGCTGCGCCGACTTTGGGTGCGCCGCCTGCGATCTCCTCTGCCGTCAGAGGCTTTGCCTCCACCGGGGCATTCAGGCGCTCCTTGGCCACTGCCAGCATCAGCTTGATGCGGTTTTCCTGATTGACCTTGGTGGCGCTGGGGTCGTAATCGATGGGGGTGATGTTGGCACTGGGGTACAGGGCGCGAATCTTGTTCACCATGCCCTTGCCCACGATGTGGTTGGGCAGGCAGCCGAAGGGCTGGGCACACACGATGTTGCCGTAGCCGCCCTGCACCAGCTCGATCATCTCGGCAGTCAGCAGCCAGCCCTCGCCCATCTTGGCACCCAGCGAAATGATGCCCTTGGGCTTTTCCACCAGCTCCTTGAAGGGGCCGGGGGCGTAGAAGCCTGCGTCGGCCTCAGCCTTGAGCATGGCGCGCTCGATGCTGTCCAGCCAGTTCAGGAACTGGTCAATGCCGATCTTCACCGCCAGCTTGCCGCCGTACAGGACGTGATCCTCGCCCATGTTGAAGGCGCAGTACTGCACAAAGCCCATCAGGCCCGGGAAGTTCACCTCGCAGTCCTGACTTTCGAGGAACTTCTGTAGGTCGTTGTTGCCCAGCGGGCTGTACTTGACGTAAATTTCGCCAACCACGCCCACCTTGACCTTGGGCACCCGGGTAACGGGGATGGCAGCAAAGTCCTTTGCGATGAGGGGGAAGGTGTGCTTCATCTCCTTGGAGGTGTAGCCCTTGCCTGCCAGCAGCACGCGGCCCAAGCGTTCCACCCACAGGTCTACCATCTTATCGGCAGCCCCCTTCTCGTTCTCGTAAGGTGCCACCTGATTGCGCAGAGCGCACAGCATGTCGCCGTAGAAGATGCAGGCCAGCGCACGGCGGGCCAGCGGCAGGGTCATCTGGAAGCCGCTGTCCTTTTCCAGACCCGAGAAGTTCAGGCTGGCCACCGGGATCTGCGGATAGCCCGCCTTGACCAGTGCCTTGCGCAGCAGATGAATGTAGTTGGAAGCACGGCAGCCACCGCCGGTCTGGGTGATGAGCAGCGCAGTATGCTCCAGATCGTACTTGCCGCTGTTCAGCGCGTCCAGAAACTGGCCGATGACCAGCAGAGCCGGGTAGCAGGTGTCGTTGTGGACGTATTTCAGGCCCAGCTGTGCCACGGCACTGCCGCAGTTGCCCAGAATTTCGCACTTGTAGCCGTCGTAACGCAGGGCGTACTCCAGCAGGCGGAACTGGGTAATGGCCATGTTGGGGATGAGGATGGTATGGGTCTTCTTCATCTCCGGAGTAAATTTGGGATAATTGTATTCCATAGGTTCCTCCTATGTTGCTTTCTTAAAAAGCTTTTTGCTCTATCTCTATTTTATTCTGCCTTTTCTGCGGCCACCTCGTCGCGCTCGTCCAGAGCGGCGAACAGACTGCGCAGGCGGATGTTCACGGCACCCAGATTGGTGATCTCGTCGATCTTGAGCTGGGTGTAGAGCTTGCCGCCCTCCTGCAGGATCTCGCGGGTCTCGTCGGTGGTGATGGCATCCACGCCGCAGCCGAAGGACACCAGCTGCACCAGATCCATATCCTTCTGGGTGGTGCAGTACTTGGCGGCGGCATACAGGCGGCTGTGGTAGGTCCACTGGTTCAGCACACTGGTGGGGAACTTCTGCACTCGATTGGAGATGCTGTCCTCGGTAACAACGGCAGCACCGTGGCGGGTGATGAGGCGGTCGATGCCGTGGTTCACCTCGGGGTCCACATGGTAGGGGCGGCCTGCCAGCACGATGATGCGCTTGCCCTGACGGCGGGCTTCATCGATGATCTCGCTGCCCTTCACGCGGATCTTTGCCATGTGGGACTCGTATTCCGCATAGGCGGCATCCGCTGCGGCCTGCACTTCCTTCTCGGAGATACCGCCAAAGTACTTGGGCAGGATGTTCTTTGCCATCTTGTGCACAAAGTCCTTAGGGCGGTGGATGCCCACATAGTCATAGATGAACTTGGTGCCCTCCAGCTCCGGGCAGTTGCCTGCCAGAACCTCGGGGTAGTAGGCCACCACCGGGCAGTTATAGTGGTTGTCGCCCAGTCCCTCGTCCACATTGTAGGTCAGGCAGGGGTAGAAAATAGCGTCCAGCTGCATCTGGCTCAGGGCCTTGATGTGGCCGTGGCTCAGCTTTGCCGGGAAGCAGGCGGTATCGCTGGGGATGGTAGCCTGACCGGCGAGGTACAGGCCGCGGCTGGACACTGGGCTGGTGTGCACGGCAAAGCCAAGCTTTGTCCAGAAGGCCCACCAGAAGGGCAGCAGCTCGTAGAAGCCCAGACACAGCGGGATGCCGATGGAGCCGCGCTTGCCGGCCACCGGCTTGTACTCGGCCAGAAGCTGCTGCTTGTAGGCGTAGAGGTTCAGGCTGTCGTCGGCGCTCTTGCCGGTCACGGGCTTATCGCAGCGGTTGCCGGAGATGTACTTGCGGCCATCCGCAAAGGTGTTGACGGTAAGCTGGCAGTGGTTGCCGCAGCCGCCGCACTTGACGCTGACCACCTTCTGTGCAAAGGCTTCCAGCTCCTGCTCGTTCATCATGGCAGAAGCAGTCTTGTGGGCCTTCTGGCTCTGGCGCAGGCCGAACAGAGCCGCACCGTAAGCGCCCATCAAGCCGGCAATGTCCGGGCGGATGACCTCCACGCCCATCTCCTTTTCAAAGGCGCGGAGCACGGCTTCATTATAAAAGGTACCGCCCTGCACCACGATCTTGCGGCCCAGCTCTTCCGGGCTGGATGCGCGGATGACCTTGTACAGTGCATTCTTGACCACGCTGATGGACAGACCAGCCGAGATGTTCTCGATGCTTGCGCCGTCCTTCTGGGCCTGCTTGACCGAGCTGTTCATGAACACGGTGCAGCGGCTGCCCAGATCCACCGGGCGGTCTGCAAACAGGCCAAGGCTTGCAAATTTCTTCACGTCATAGCCCAGTGCCTGTGCAAAGGTCTGCAGAAAGCTGCCGCAGCCGGAGGAACATGCTTCGTTCAGGAAGATGTTGCTGATGGCACCATCTTCGATCTTGAAGCACTTCATATCCTGCCCGCCGATGTCGATGATGAAATCCACATCCGGCATAAAGTATTTTGCAGCGGTAAAGTGCGCCACCGTTTCCACCAGACCGTAATCGCAGCGGAATGCGTTCTTCACCAGCTCTTCGCCGTAGCCGGTGGTGGTCACGCTGGCCACCTGCAGGCCCGGGTGCTCCTTGTAAATTTTGAGCAGCTGCTCCCGGATGAGGGGCAGCGGGTTGCCGAGGTTCGGTTGATAGTTGGTGTAAAGGATCTGGCTCTTCTCGTCCACCACCACCAGCTTGACGGTGGTGGAGCCGGAGTCGATGCCGATATGCACCGGGCCGCACTGCGCGCTGAACGGCACACGCGGCACACTGTGGGACATGTGGCGGGCATGGAAGGCCTCATACTCCTCCTTGCTGGCGAACAGCGGCGGCTCGCTGGCGTAGGTGGCAGTGGCAGCATACTGGTCCAGCGCATCGGCCACCTCAGACAGAACGAAAGCCTTGTCGGCATAGAGGGCAGCGCCCAGTGCCACATACAGCAGGCTGTTCTCCGGGCAGGTGCCGGTCACGTTCAGCGCTTCGTCAAAGCTTTTGCGCAGCACGCTGCTGAAGGTGAGCGGGCCGCCCAGATACAGGATATTGCCCTTGATGGGACGGCCCTGTGCAAGGCCTGCAATGGTCTGGTTGACCACGGCCTTATAAATGCTGGCAGCAATGTCCTCGGTGCGGGCACCCTGATTGATCAGGGGCTGCACGTCGCTCTTGGCAAACACGCCGCAGCGGGACGCAATGGTGTAGGTGCGCTGTGCGTTCTCTGCTGCCTTGTTCATCTCGTCGGCACCCATTTTCAGCAGGGTGGCCATCTGGTCGATGAAGGCACCGGTGCCGCCGGCACAGCTGCCGTTCATGCGCACCTCGGTACCGTTGGTCAGAAACAGGATCTTGGCATCCTCACCGCCCAGCTCGATCACGCAGTCGGTGGCAGGCACAAAGCGCTTGACCGCCACGCGGGTGGAAAACACCTCCTGCACAAAGGGCACGCCGCAGCTGTCGGCCAAACCCATGCCCGCCGAACCGGAAATGCTCAGCAACGCCTTCTGACCGTGCAACTGCTCGGCATCGATGCGGCGCAGCAGCTCCTGCGCCTTTTCCAGAATATGGCTGTAATGCCGTTCGTATGTAGAATACAGCAGCGCATCATGTTCATCCAGCACCACACACTTGATGGTGGTACTGCCGATGTCAAGACCTACTCTCACGTTGTTTTTCCTCCTAAGGACAAATGCCGGAGGCAAAGCCCCCGGTGGACGGCAAAATCAATTTCTTTGCCGAAAATTAGTTTGTTAACGAATCATTTTGTCAATTCGCATACAAATGTATTATAATCCAATTTTGCGGCACAATCAATCAGCGTCCCTTATTTTACACAGAAAAAATAGTATTTTCCGCTCAAAAAGTTAAACATTTTGTGAACTTGTCGCTTTTTATGCGGCTGCACCGGTGTCTCGGCAAAGTTTTTTAACCTTTGCCAACAAAAAAGGACTGCCGCACAGGAGCATCTCCCCCCGCAGCAGTCCTTATTCATTATTATAATGCAATCATGCAGCATGCATCACAGCTCGTCCGGGTCGCCGCGCTCCGGCATGGTACGCAGCTCCCGCACCAGCATATTGCGCAGCTGGTACTGATGCTGCTGTGCCTGTGCCGTATCGCCGCCCGTATGCAGCTCTACCGTCGGCTCCGTTATGCGGTCGGTGCACAGCGGAATGGTCACCACTGCCTGTGTGCCCTTTTCCGGTGCGCGCTCCACCCGCAGGCCCCAGCCCATACGGCGGCAGCACTCGCGGCAGAGCAGCAGGCCCAGCTTTGCGCCGCCCAGAAAGCAGCGCCGGTTCTCCAGCCATGCATCCTCGCCTGCTTCCGGCAGGCCGCAGCCATTATCCATCACCGTCAACTGCCAGAAGCTTTCGCTGCGGCGCAGCATCAGCCGCACTTTGCCGCCCGCACTGCAGGCCCGCAAGGCATTCGAAAGCAGATGCAGGCACAGCAGTTCTGCATCATTGCGGTCCGCCATGACCCGGCAGGCTGTCCAGCCGCCATAGTCCAGCGTCAGTTCCACCCCAAGCTGCGCCTGCACCATATCGGCCTGTGCGGCGACCTGCTGCAGTAGCTGGCACAGGTCCAGCGGATAGAGCCGCGGGTCTTCCTCGGTGCGCAGAAAATCCAGCAGCGACATCACTTCGTTCACAGTGCGGTCCAGCCTTGCCGACGCAGCGCTGATATCGTTCACCGCCTGCCGGGTCTGCTGGTCGGCACCCACATGCGCAAGGTGCTGGTCCAGATATTCGCAATTGCGTCCGATCAGGCCCAGTGCATGGAAGCATGCCTGTTCCACATCCTTCTGCGGGATTGCCTGCGCGGTCAGTGCACCCGCCTCGTTCTGCCGCATCTGCTCCATACCCTTGCGCCTCCTGTGTTTTATGCTCAGTCGTCCTTCTGACGCTGAAGATAATTCTTGACAGTGTAGATCAGTTTACCAGTGGTAGGTTTCTCGTCCGCAAATCCGCTTTCGTCCTTGAAGCGCAGCCACTTGGCCGAGGGCTTTGCTTCCAGCTGGTCGATCATACGCCGGATGCCGCTGTCCACAGCAGAGACCGACACATCGTACTGCTCGCTCACCGCCTGCAGGATCTCCTTGCGGATGGCCAGCTTCTGGCTGGTGCCGTACACCACGCCCACCGCACAGGAAAGATAGTTGCAGTTCACGTCCGGCAGCTGGATGCCCCAGCCCTCGTACAGTTCCTGACACTTGCGTTCCATGCGCTGGCTCTGCCGTCCCGGCAGGCGGTACAGCTCCCACAGCAGGTTCTTCAGTTCGGCATGGCCCACATAGCAGAATCCATCGCCCGATTCCAGACAAATGGCACTCGTATTCTGCCGCCTGCCCTCATCAAACAGAACAACATTCGGTTTGGGATCCATGCTGCGGATATTCATTAAAAACTCCAGCCCGCTCATATCTTCCAGCTGGCTGCAGAGGATCACAACATCAAACTGACGGCCCTGACGCAGCTGTTCCAGCAGACGGCCGCCGTTCTGGAAGCAGGTGCACTCCAACGCAGGGCTTTGCTCCTGCAGGTAGTTCTTTTCCACCCGCAGCTCCTTGCGGTCGTAGCTTCCAAGGGCGATCTGCAGCGTTTTTGCTGTGTGCTCACTCTCCACGCAACGCGCCGCCTTTCTGCCTGAGCTGTTCTGTATCGGTCAGTTCTTCTACCACATCCTGCCAGATCTCCGGCTGGACGCCATTCTCACACAGATAGCGCAGGATCCGGTAGCAGAACTCTGGTGCAGCTGCAATGTAGCAGCTTTGCATGTACTGCCGGTTCCCGGTACGGCAAAGCGTCAGGCAGCAGCCGTTTTCGTTGCCTGTATCCATTGAGTATACCAGCGTATATGCTTTCTGCAACCCGTCGATTGCCGAAAACTGACGGATCATAGGTGAAAATGTACGTTCCATAATTTTTCCTCCCTTGCTACAAGGTCCTGCGACGTTTTCAAGGCATTCCTTGTTTTTCTTATCTTATTTTAAAGAGCAGAGAGGGCTGGTTCAATCCTGAAAAAGCGTCTAAAAACATCAAAATCACATTCGTTGCATTTTTTTGTCGCGTTTTTCTGCGCCGCGACACATTTTATTTTGTGCTTGCGGTTCATCGCAGATTTTTTGCGTCGTATTGGCAGTGTAATTCTGCTTTTGCGATGCTTTTCTGTTTTATCAGGATCTTCCGCTATTAAAATAGCACGACGGCGACGCAAATTCAACCTCCACGTCAATTTTTCCTTTATTTTCCTGTTTTTCTGCCTCAAAAGCCAAAAATACCGGTCCGGTCAAAATTTACGTTGAAATATACACAGTTTTTTCATATTGTTTCGGTAAAATAGAAATGTATAACGCCTTGCTGCGGGTCCTGTATCCGGGCAGTTTATTATAATGTACAGCGGCAGCGTTCCTGCGAGGATGCGCCGGAAAGGCTCACACATGCTCCAACTCAACCACATCAAGAAAGAATACAAAACCGGCGATCTGGTGCAGAAAGCACTGGATGATGTCAGCCTGAACCTGCGGGACAACGAATTCGTCGCCATTCTCGGCCCCAGCGGTTCCGGTAAGACCACCCTGCTGAACGTCATTGGCGGTCTGGACCGCTACGACAGCGGTGATCTGATCATCAACGGCATCTCCACCAAGAAATATACCGACCGCGACTGGGACTCTTATCGCAACCACACCATTGGCTTTGTGTTCCAGAGCTATAACCTCATCCCGCACCAGACAGTGCTTTCCAATGTGGAGCTGGCGCTGACCATCTCCGGCATTTCCGGTGCCGAGCGCCGCAACCGGGCCACCAAGGCGCTGGAACAGGTAGGTCTGGGCGACCAGCTGCACAAGCGCCCCAGCGAAATGTCCGGCGGCCAGATGCAGCGTGTGGCCATTGCCCGCGCACTGGTCAACAACCCCGACATCCTGCTGGCCGACGAGCCGACCGGCGCACTGGACAGCGACACCAGCATTCAGGTGATGGAGCTGCTGAAGGAGGTGGCCAAAGACCGCCTTGTGGTCATGGTCACCCATAACCCGGAGCTTGCAGAGCAGTATGCTACCCGCATCGTCCGCCTGCGGGACGGCGTGATCCAATCGGACACCGCACCGTTTGCGCCGGATGATTCCGCTCAGGTGCCGCCGGTGCACAAAAATCTGGGCCATTCTTCCATGTCGCCGCTCACCGCTCTCGCGCTGAGCTTCAACAATCTGCTCACCAAAAAGACCCGCACCCTGCTCACCGCATTTGCGGGTTCCATCGGCATCATCGGCATTGCGCTCATCCTTTCGCTCTCGGCCGGTGTGAGCAATTATATCCAGGAGATGGAACGCTCCACCCTTTCGGAATATCCGCTGCAGATCTCGACCACCGGCGTAGACCTTGCCGCCCTGCTGGACCCGGGAAGCTACACCAGCGCCGTTGCCAACAACACCAATGTGGGCGCCACCAGCGCTTCTTCCACCCCGGAGGGCATGGTCACAGTGCGTGAACTGCTGAGCCAGCTGACCGAGGATAATTCTTCCGTCAATGACCTTGCCTCCCTGAAAAAATATCTGGACAGCGACGAGTGCACCATCTCGGAGGATGCTGCTTCCATCGAGTATTCCTACGGCATCGCACCGCTGATCTACCGCCAGAACAAGGACGGCACCGTGCGCCAGATTTTCCCGGACAGCAGCCTTTCTGCGCTGAACAACACCACCTCTGCCGCCGGCATCGTCTCTTCCATGACCAACCAGAGCGTGTTTACCGAGATGGCCGAAGAGCCTTCGCTGTACGAAGATCAGTACGATGTCAAGGCAGGCCGCTGGCCGGAAAGCTACAACGAGGCCGTTCTTGTGCTGAATTCGGATGGCAGCATCAGCGATTACGCTCTTTATATTCTGGGCATTGAGGACGACAGCGTGATGATGCGTTTTCTGCAGGAGTACGCAAAAAACAAGAACACACAGGCTCCCACCGGCTACGGCACCTACCCCTACGATACCTTTGTGGGCCTGAAATATAAGATTGTTACCAGCTCGGACTATTACGTTTATGACGAAGAACGCCAAATCTGGCGCAACCGCTCCGACGATGAAGCGTATGTGGAGCAGCTTGTGGAAAACAGTCCGGATCTGACCATCGTGGGCGTAGTGCAGCCCCGCGCAGATGCCAGCTCCACCATTCTGCCCATAGGCGTTGCCTATACCCATGCACTCACCTACTACGCCATCGACCATGCAGCCGAAAGTGAAGTGGTAAAGCAGCAGCTTGCCGACCCGGAAGTGAACGTGCTGACCGGCGAGCGCTTTGATGCCGACCAGCGCGAAACCGATCTTGACATTTCTTCCCTGTTCTCGGTGGATACCGATATGCTGAAGGATGCCTTCCAGTTCGATGCAAGCAAGCTGCAGTTCGACCTGAGCGGTGCATTTGATCTGCAGGATGGCAGCTTTGACTTTTCCTCCATCCTTGATCCGTCCGCATTCCAGCTGGATCTGAGCGATCTGGACCTGAGCGACATCGACATGAGCGATGTGGAGCTGCCGGACATGGACGCGCTGGATCTGAGCCAGTTGTTTGCCGATATGGACCTGTCCGTCTCGGAGGATGCGCTGCAGAGCCTGATGAAGAAGATCATGAATGGCTATAAGCGCTATATCATCGGCAACGGCATCTTGAATCTGGATAAGATCGGTTTCTCTTCCTATATGGAGAGCGACCAGTTCAAACAGCTTCTGTCCGAATCCATGGGCGACCTGCTGGACACCACCGGCCTGCAGGAGCAGTTCACCGCTTCGCTGCAGCAGAACCTGCAGGGCATCATGACGAGCTATCTGCAAAGCTACTCGGAACAGCTGAGCCAGAAGCTGGGCGAAGCTCTGCAGACCAAACTCACCGCTGCCATTCAGACCCAGATGAGCACCGTGATGCAGCAGCTGATGACCCAGCTGACCACTCAGTTCAGCCAGCAGATCCAGTCCGCCATCCAGAACAACATCGCTCAGCTCAGCAGTCAGGTGGAAGATGCCCTGAAGATCGACCCCACCGTGTTCCAGAGTGCCGTGCAGGTGAACATGAGCACCGACGACCTTGTGGATCTGGTCAAGATGAACCTGCAGTCCAGCACCACCTCCTACAGCAGTGTTCTTGGTGCACTGGGCTATTCGGATTATGCCAAGCCCGGCAGCATCTGGATCTACCCCAAGAGCTTTGAGGCCAAGAACCGCATCGTGGACAGCCTGAACGCCTACAACGCCGCCATGCGTGCGCAGGGCGAAGAGGACAAGGTGATCGTATTCTCGGATACGGTCGGCACCCTGATGAGCGCCGTGACCAAGATCGTGGATATGGTCAGCAATGTGCTGGTGGCCTTTGTTGCCATCTCGCTGGCGGTTTCTTCCATCATGATCGGTGTCATCACCTATATCAGCGTGCTGGAACGCCGCAAGGAGATCGGTATTCTGCGTGCCATCGGTGCATCCAAGCACAATGTCTCCGAGGTGTTCAATGCCGAAACCTTCATTATCGGAATGTGCTCCGGCGTGATCGGCGTGGGCCTGTGCCTGCTGCTGCTGATCCCCGGCAACATGCTCATCCACTCCATTGCAGGAACCACCAGCGTCACCGCTGTGCTGCCGCCCAAGGCTGCACTGGTCCTGATCGTTCTGGCTACCCTGCTCACGATCCTTGGCGGTCTGATTCCCGCCCGCAGCGCAGCCAAGTGCAACCCCGTCACCGCCCTGCGTTCTGAGTAATTTTCTTTCTCGACAAGCAAAAGGAGTCGCTGCATCACGCAGCGGCTCCTTTTTTGATGTCCGGTGCTTTATCTCAATTTCTCGTGTAATTCCTCATGCAGTTCCTCGCGCTCTTCCTTCAGTTCCTGCTTGAGAGTCCGGTCGATCTCCCGTGTCTCCTGCCGGATCTCAGCCAGATCCTTTTCGATCGCAGGGTTTTCTTCGATTTCTTCCCGGATGAACATGAGCGCAAAGCTTACCAGCAGCAGCCCGCAGGAGATCCAGATGGTCTTTCCTGCCAGCCGCGCTGCGCCCATGCTTCCAATACCGGCACCCACCGCGAACAACAGAATGATGCCAAAATAACGCATCATCCGGTCCTTAACTTTCGGTTCATGGGTCTTGCTCCAGATGCAGAATGCTTCCACACCGCTGCGCAGGTCACCAATGCACATGGTGCTGGCAAATGCATAGCCGTTCACCTTGCGGAACGCCTGCACCTGCATTGCGCAGGAGAAGGAAACGATGGCGTTTGCCAGCAGGTTTTGCTCCTGTGGCAGAAAGCCAACAATGAACAGCAGAAGCACTTCGCCCAGCACCACCAGCTGCCGCCAGTGAAGCCGCTGCATGTTGCAAAAGCTCTCCCGCATCTTTTCTGCCACCAGTACGCCCAGCGCAAAAGCACACAGAGGAACCAGATAGTGCAGCACCCGATCCCACTGACCATCCATGATATTGGAACTCAGCAGCACGATGTTGCCGGTCTGTGCATTTGCAAACACCTTACCGCGGAACAGATACGTATAGGCATCCTGCAGCCCGCCCGAAAGCGAAAGGAACACCGCCGTCAGGAAGGACTCTGACATCTGCCCATGATGTTTTGTTTTCATATTACCTTTTCCTCTCTTTTCGTACCCTATTATAATATATTTTTACAGCTTGGTCCATATCAGTTTTACATATCCGGCATGTGTATTCCTGCGCTCTGCCAGCGCCGAAAATACGGCCCGTGCCCGGCCCGCACTTTGCATTCCCTCACAGGTTGTGTTAGAATAAGAAAAAAGCTTTTCCAAAGGAGAACTTCCTTATGCCGAATATTGTCGAGATCACAGACCTTTCCGCACCGGAGCTGGATGTCTATGCCCGCCTGACGCAGGCGCAGCTGCGCAATCGTCTGGAACCGGAAAAGGGCATCTTTATTGCCGAAAGTCCCAAGGTGGTCGCCCGCGCGCTGGATGCCGGATACACACCGCTCTCCCTGCTCATGGAGCGCAAACAGATCACCGGCCCGGCTGCCGATATCCTGACCCGTTGCGGTGATGCCCCGGTGTACACAGCCGACCGCGAGACCCTTGCCAGCCTGACCGGCTTCGAGCTGACCCGCGGCGTGCTGTGCGCCTTCCGCCGCCCGCTGCCGCGCAGCGTGGAAGAGGTCTGCCGCAATGCCCGCCGGGTGGCCGTTCTGGAGGGCATTGTGGACTCCACCAATGTGGGAGCGATCTTCCGCAGCGCCGCTGCACTGAACATGGATGCCGTGCTCGTTACTCCTTCCTGCTGCGACCCGCTGTGCCGCCGTGCCGTGCGTGTGAGCATGGGCACCGTGTTTCAGGTGCCCTGGGCGCAGATCGGCACCACCCCCGCCGACTGGCCGGAAAACGGCATTGCTCAGCTGCACAGTCTTGGCTTCAAGACTGCTGCCATGGCTCTGAGCGACCGCTCCGTAAGCATTGACGACAGCGCTCTTTCCGCCGAGCCGAAGCTCGCCATCGTGCTGGGCACAGAGGGTGACGGCCTTGCCCACAGCACCATTGCCGCCTGTGACTACACCGTAAAAATCCCTATGTCCCACGGCGTGGATTCTCTGAACGTTGCCGCTGCCAGCGCTGTTGCTTTCTGGCAGCTAGGCAACCGCTGAGCGATGCTTTTTGGCCCCGCCCAAAATACTTGACAAATTTCCCGAACAGAGTTACACTTACAGGGTCATCACATGGGCCTATAGCTCAGTTGGGAGAGCGTTCGGTTCGCATCCGAGAGGTCAAGGGTTCGAATCCCTCTAGGTCCACCAATTTGCCGCATCGTTTTGTACGATGCGGCGTTTTTTATGCCTAAAAAACTTTGGCAGACCGTGCCGGGCTCCGAACCCTGAAGTCGGATGCGAACCGGGCGGGGTCATCCATGTACTTTTTGAAAATCCATCAGTTTCACGCTTCTTTCTTTGCATTTTGCAGAGTTCTGCGGGCAAGCGCATCGCTTTTATGCCCCCTTCTCGGAAATTTCTTCAAAAATTTCCGCACCATCGTAGGTTGATACCGCCTTGAGCTGTTCCACCTGCTCGAAGCTGGCGTTCAGGGTGATCGAGATCTCATAGTCTTTTCGGACGCGAATCTCCTTGATGAATTGCTGCAAGATGGCACGGCGTTCATCGTGGTTGGCGGTGTCGTAAACATCCGCCCATGTAAATAGCTCGTTGCAGATGTAGTTGCTACGCTTTGCTGTTTTGGTGGCTTCTTCGTATTCTTCCTGTGCCTGCACGAGCTGCTTTTCCAGAGTTTCCAAAGCCTCTCTTGCCTCGGCTACCAGTGTGCCCAGCAGTTCTTTGTCCAAGGCACTTACGCCCCGGATGACCAGAATGGTTTCGGCTTTCAGGTCGTCCAGCTCTTTCTGCTTGGCTTCCAAGTCTTTCTGGATTTTCTTGATTTTCTTCTGGATGCGGGCGGCATCGTTGGTCTTGACCGATTCCAGCAGCTTCTTCCGGGAAACCTCGCGGAACTGTGCGAAGATCTGCCGGACAACTTCTTCTACAATGGAATCCAGCTTGGAAACACCGTAGCCGGACTGCCCATCGCAGTCACCCGGATGCCGAATCTTATAAAAGCAGCTATACCGCGGCCGGACTTCTTTCACCGTATGCCCATCGGCGTAGGTGTGTGTCCGTCCGCTGCTGGTCAGGCTCAAGCGGTTGCCGCAGTGACCGCAGTAAACCAGCCCGGTCAACAGGGCTTTGGAACTGGTGCCCAGTGAAGTGCCGCCACGCTCGCAGGTGCGTGCCTGCCGCAATTCCTGTGCCTGTTCAAACAGCTCTGGTTCGATGATGCGGAGCTGTGGGCACTCGGTTTCCACTGCACCGTTGATGAGGTATCCCGTGTATCCTTTATTCTTGATCATCCGAACGATGCTGGTGTTGGGGATATTTTTGTTGTTCCGTCCTACGACTCCCTGTTCATAAAGATAGTGGCTCATCTTCTGTGCGCCGTAGCCCTCGTAAACGTACTTGTGGAAAATCAGCCGAACGATCTCAGCTTCCGCTTCGTCAATCACAAGGTCACAGACCTCTTGATTTTTCTTGTTCACCCGGCCAAGACGGACACGCTTGTAGCCAAAAGCCACGGTGCCGCCTGTATAGTGGCCTTCCCCGGTGAGCTGTTCCAGCCTTGTGCGGGTACGGACAGAGGTTTTCAGACTTTCGCCGGATGCCTGCCAGTAGCGGATGTAGTTCATCAGCTTGTCCACATGGGTGTCAAATCGCTGCTGTCCCTCGTTCACGCTCCAGACTTCGATGCCCTGCTTCGTGAACCATTCCACGATAAAGGGCGTTTCATCATCACGGCGGCCGAGACGGTCAAACATGAACACCAGCAGGATGTCAAACTTGCCCTCCATCGCGGCCTGTTGAATTTTCTGGAGTTCATCACGGTCTTTGGCAGACTTCTTAAAGCCGGAAACGCCTTTCTCGGAAAACTCCTTGACGATCTCCCAGCCCTGACTTTCTGCAAAGTTGCGGCAGGCTTCTTTCTGCATGGGGATGTCGTCTTTCTCGACCTGTCCCTTTGTCGAAACACGGTATAAGGTATAGACACGTTTTTTCATTTCAATCTCTCTTTCTTTGAGTGAGAAAGGAAAAATCAAACGTGTTTCGTCCATATTTTGTTTTCAAGGTTCAGTTCGATTTTATCTTATCTCACGCATTCAAGGAACACAAGGATGTCAGGCAGCGGTGTGCCCTGCCGTGCGCAGGATAGTGGTTTGCAGCAGCTTCTGGATCGCATCCAGACAGTCCGTATCCGCAGACGCATAGGTGATTTTGACCTTGCAGCCTTTGACGGAAAGAGTTTCGGATTTAGCGGTGGTATCGCAGATAGCGTTCATAGGCCTCCTTTCTCCATACCCATTGCGGCGGCGAATGGTTGTTTTTACGGTGCGCTCGATGTTCCGCAGCACCTCCCGGCTCATGTCGCTGACGGCTGCGCCGAGGGCGTAAACACTGTCTGGGGTGGAAAACTCGTGGATGGCTCGGAAGTCGTCCTTGTCGAACCACCCGGCTGGCTCAAATCCGCAGCGTTCCAGCAGCGTGTAGGTGACGCTGATGGCGGCGGCGGACTTGAACTGCATCTCCACCCCGGCTTCATCATAATCCATTAGCAGCGAACCGTCAACGATGGCGTGGATATCGCCACCGTTGTTGTCCCAGTAATCCGCCACCAGTTTCCCGGCAACATCTGCAAGCTGCTGGCTGACACGCTCTCCGCTGATGCCGTAGGTGGCGGCGAGCATTTCTGAAACCGGCTGCACCAAATCGGGACCGAGCTGCCACACCTCCGGGTCACGGGAATTGCGGCGCACCCCGGTGTCGCTTACGTCAAAGACGTAGTGCAGGCGCGGGAATCCGCTGGATTCGTCCAGCAAGGCGATGCCCTTAGAGCCACGCCTGACATAGCGGTTCATCCGGTTGCGCCAAATGTCAAATTCGGCGCAGGCGGTGGCATCCGGGCGCTGGGCGTAGATCATGAGCTGGTCTGCAAAGGGGTACTTGTACAGCCGGGATGCGGTGGTCAGGTAATCCGTCCAACTTTCCCAGTACCGGGTTAAGCCATTTGCCGTGCGCTGGGCAAGGGCAAGGTATTCTTCGGTTTTGCTTGGCATTTTGGCCTCCTTCTTTAGATTTTAGGGTATAAAAAGAGCGGACAACCGTTTTGGAGTTGCCCGCAAATAGTTATTCTAGGGAGAATGCTTTGTAAATTGAAATTCACTTTAATCTGATGTCGGTTATACCATCATAGTTCCATTTAATAATCATCCTTAATAGATTATCAATTATTTTATCAATCAGTTCAGAGTAATTTTTCAACACTTTGGAAGTCAATTCGTCTGATTTCTTGAGTTCTGATGAATCGGCGTTGCGAAGTTTATCAATGAAAATCAAACTGGTATTTATTTCTCGCAAATAATTTAGTTCCATTACATCAAATACATCACTATGATTTGAGTACAAATTTGATAGATACGAAGCGGCTTTTTCGCAAATGCTGTAAATCTCAATCCAGTTATCGCTGCCTTTGTTCTCTAATGCTAGATATTTTTCAGAAAATTCATTCAGAAGAAAGGCAGCATCGAATAAGATTGCTTTCTTTTTCTCTAGTGATAATTTATCCTGTCTTTTTTGAATGAGCACAGTTACAACCACAGACGAAAAGATTCCAGTATATATAGAAGTAAATGCATCTGTGACTGTGATATTCGTATCTTTGTCAAGACCGATAAGCAAAACAAAAACAAGAGTGAGTATCAGCCATTTTAAGCAAGTCGGATATATAGAGTTTAACCATTCCTGCAAACTCCAATAAATTTTAAGCCTACGGTCGTTGTCTTTGCGTTCTTTCATTAGCGTTTCTCCTAAACTGAACTTATTAAGTTTGAGTATACCACAAAATTGTCCGGGATAGGAGAAAATATGTACGTCGCCCGCAGGCGGCAAAGGTCAGTCCGGGGGAAATTCCAGTTCGGCAAACTCTGCATCGGTCAGCAGTTTCAGCTTTTCGATAACGCCCTCTGACAGTTCCAGCAGGGCGGTCTCATCGGGCATCAGGTAGCACTGCATCAGCCGCAACTCGTGGATAAGCCCCAGCCGGGTGCCGGAGTTGTAGAGCATCATCAGCATCAGTTCCTCATGGTTAAAGTTCATGTCCATCCCTCGCTTTCCGGCAGACGGTGGGATTGCACTCCGGGGCAGCGCACTTCTCCTTGAGGTTTTGCAGAACAGAAAGGCGCTCCGGCTTTTTATCCAGAAACCCCGGCAGTTCCTTGAAGCCGATGCTGTCCACATAATGCGCCGAGATTTTCCCATCCTGATTCAGCATGATTACATCGCTGACCGACAGGCTGTGCCCATGATAATCCGTCGGGCGGGCGCAGTTGAATTGCTGATACAGTTGCTCCAGCAGTTCGGCCTGTGGAACGCTGCGCTTTCCTTCCGGGAGGTTACCCCGGTACAGGATCTCGTAATTCTCAACGGAGGGAGCGATGTTCTGCTTATTCAGATAGCGCATGGCGGCAAATCGGAGCGCAGGGTCTGCATCCTGTTGCAGCTGCATGACCAGATAGCAGTCGTGGCCGCTTTGCTGGAATTGCCTCATACGGTATGACTGTATCTCATTTCGGTCTGCAAGTTTCTGCGCAAACTCCTCCTGAGTGAGTGGGATGCAGTCCTTGTTCCGTAGGTTGTGGGTGTACATAATTTCGTCCCGCACTTCCTCGATCATCAGTTCGGGCGCGTCAATTTTTCCACGCTCCAACAGGCAGCAGTCGCCCTGATAGAGGGCGTAATTCCATGCGCCGTCCTCTGCCTGCACAGTGAGATAATAGTCGTATTCCAGATTCCACGCCCGCTGCTCCTGCTGTGTCAGCGTTTCCGGCTCCACGATGGCATGGCTGCGTGCCATGCGCTCGGCAAATTCGCAGATGTGCTGCACCGATGACCCGATCTTCATGTGGTAGTCATCGAGATACTCGACCACCTCGGAACGCTGGTGCCCATCCGGGTAGGTTATCTGCACAACTCCGCCGTCCGGTACCCGGAACAGCTCGTTGTACTGCGGGTCAATGAAACGCACATCATTGTCCGGCAAAGAACGTGGAGCCAGATTCCGACGTTTCCGAACCCCGGAGCGAAACTTCTCCAAAGTGGTGACGGCAACGTTCTGAATCCTCCCCACAGGCTCATCCTGATGCTCTGCCAGATAGTACGCACGGGCGGTCTCGACGCGCCGTTGGGTGTTGCCCAGAGCTTCCCGCGGAATCTGCCCTTCCTCCACCGGGAGCGGGCTGTTTTTGTCGAAAACCTCGTACCCGACACCTGCGAGATTTTCCCGCAGATGCAGATGCAGGTCAGCTTCTGCCCATCTGCCATCAGGGTGGTGCTGTGACTTTCCAGATAGGTCTGAAAGCGATAAATGTCCTCCACCGTCAGGGATACGATGGCTCTGTGCCCATCGGTGCGGTAGAAAATGACCGGGCCGGTCAGGTACCGCTTGCCTGCCAGCTTGAGGACCTGCGCCGGATTGTAGCTGATAAACAACGGTGCGCCTTTCACGGAAATCAGGGCATCGTCCTCGTCAAAACAAGGCAGAACGGAAGGGGCATCCTCCTCCACGATAATGGTCAGTTCCATGTCCGGACCGATGGCGGCAAGGTAGACATTCTCGCTTGCCATTTCGGTCAGGCAGGATGCCGCCTGTTTCAGCATGGTCAGGATGTTCACATCCACCGTGATCTGCGGAGCATGGGTTGCGGAGTGAAAAGGAATCGTGTTGTTCATAGGCGTTACCTCGTATAATAAAATAGTAGTATTTATAGACCGCTCTCCAGCGGAATGCTACA
>ERZ827471.431-NODE-431-length-37875-cov-3.373480_pt1 | contig 37875 bp, 38 predicted proteins | sample MGYA00519772_ERZ827471 | MGnify/ENA primary metagenome ERZ827471 (study PRJEB31778, sample SAMEA3449315) | human gut metagenome | biome: human gut; feature: human-associated habitat; material: faeces | place: United Kingdom | collected 2010/2012 ...
TTCAAAGTAGTGACACTTCTGGAATTCATGAGGGAGAATCCGGATTTCAGTTCTTATTCTTATAAAGAGTTCTTATTCTTCTGTATCGCCTAACTCAACCGAATTCTACCCACTTCTTTTTAGTACCGTGCTATAGTCTAAAAAAACAGAGAAAATCTCCCTTTTGAGTTTCGTGGTTTTTTGAGACGAAACAGGAAAAAACGTATCCTTTTTTGGAGTATAGCAATTTGAGCTTTTTGATTATAAAAAAGCAGAAGAAATCACCGTTATTTTATTATTTGGAGGAACTACAAATTTGGATAATTTTGTAAAAATCGACACCGAGCTTTTCGAGAAAGGATTACACCGGTATAGCAGTATTTCAACAACAAAAGAAGATTTAAAAACGCTACAGAACAACTTGGCGATTCTTATGACGATAAAGTATTTCAAATATGCTAATGCTCCATACTATGCTTTTTCCCATGAAGATCTATGCAAATCACTTGGTTTGTCTATAATCTCTAATGATAGTCCGGCTATTGTAAGAAAGCATTTCAGACACTTCCTGGGTTCTTCATTTTCCGGATACAAATTTGAAGTCATACTATATCGAAAACGCTTCGATAGCCTTATCTGCGTAGAAGAAAAGGAGACATTTAATGGTGGAAAGTTTGGCAGAATTTTCTTTTCTGAATTCGAAAAAATCATGAGGATTGATTATCCCAGCAAGCCATTACTCCTTTGGGCATTTGCTTTTATTGCTTCGCAAATTTTCAAGCGAAGCCCTGATGATGACCCCTCTATCTTTCCAGAAGCCTATGATGTCACCTACGAAGAAATTGCAGAACAATGCGGTGTATCCAAAATGACTGCCATCAAATTGATGTCTCTCCTTGAGGAAAATCAGCTTCTATGCGTCTACCACTCCAATACCGCTACTCGTTTTGGAGATCAATTTTTTAAAATTCCTAACATCTATGCACGGTTTGGACAAGAACAGGAGCTTAAATACAAACTGGAGCAACTGGATTCCAGAAAGGAAAAAAGAAAACTCAGAAAGGGCTCTAAGGACAACGCTGCCAAGGATAATAGTAAACCAAATACCAGCACCAATGATGAAGACAACCCTTGGGGTGATGATAAGGTTTGGGGGGCTCCGCAGCCGGCGTGAACTTCTCCAGATTGGTTGTCCCGCGACGCGCATGCTCTGGCGTCAATTCTATGGCTGTTGCACGGCGCTTTATAGCGGAAGGCATAAATCCCTACTTATTACTTCAAAAGCAAAAATACACTTGAATTTACAGGAGGAAAAATATAAACATGACACTTTACACGAATTCAAAGCCCAGTGTAGAAGAACAGGAGACTCATTTGTACATTGATTCCAGTGAAACATGGCTCGCTGACACCACAATCAGAAAAGACATGACAAAGTTTAAGAAACAGGGTTGGGAGATCGTAGATGTCACCTGCCTTACTGGTACTGACACCGTTGTTGGGATGCGCTTTCGTGCTCCCCGACGCGCTCTTACCGTTGGTAAGGCAGTAAGAAACAGACCTGCGCTGACGGATGAACAACGCCGCGCGGCTGCTGAGCGCATGGCGGCTTGTAGGCGTATGAAGGACACGGAGGTTCGCAAGGTTGTATAAAAATTCACTCATATATTTTGACAACGCCGCAACGACGCCCCTCTCCCCTACAGCGTTCAGCGCAATGAAACCGTGGCTTACAAGTGAATATGGAAATCCGTCATCGTTGTATAGCGCCGGGCGTAAGGCCAAAGAGGCACTTGAGTGTGCGCGTGCAATGATAGCTTGCACCATAAATGCAGAACCTGATGAAATCTTTTTTACGAGCGGCGGCACTGAGGCAAATAACTGGGCGATCGATATGATCGGCACTCATGGGGATATAATCACAAGTAATATTGAGCATCATGCTATTTTGAATGCAGCGCATAATCGATTTGAGCGAGATGTGAAAGCGATTAAATTGATGACAGATCGCCACGGACATATTGTTCCACCAAATGAATCCGCAACGCGATCGCTAGTCTTGCAAAACAAGCCTGTAATGTGCTCTTTTATGTTTGTAAACAACGAGATTGGTACCGTTCAAGATCTTCGTAAACTTTTTAAAGCCTTTAATGGATACGGTCTAATTTACCACACGGACGCAGTTCAGGCGGTTGGACACATCCCAGTGGATGTAAAGAAGCTTGGGGTAGATATGCTCTCAATGAGCGCTCACAAATTCAATGGCCCGCGCGGTATTGGTGCGCTGTACGTCCGTAATGGAGTGCCAATGTATCCCATGATTTGTGGAGGCGGACAGGAACGAAAGATGCGAGCTGGAACTGAGAATGTTGCAGGAGCTGTTGGGATGGCTGTTGCTTTGGATGAAGCCGCTCGATTTATGGACGAACGTATGGCACACATAGACTCTTTGAAACACAGATTCGTTGATGCGTGCACAAAAAATAATATTCGATTTGTCACAACGTTGGATGATCCATTTTCAAACAATACAGGCATTTTAAGTGTGCGATTCCCTGAAGTTGAGGCTGAATCCCTATTACTTCTGCTTGATTCTTTTGGGATATGTGTCTCTACTGGCAGCGCATGCGATTCAAAGTCGGTTAACATTTCTCATGTCCTTTCCGCAATTGGATTATCCGACACAGATGCACGCTCTACCGTCCGCTTTAGCTTTGGCCATCAAAACACCTTTGAAGAAGTTGACTACGCTGTTGATGCATTAGCGAAATGCATCGACATGATGCGCAGTGTTAATACGGTATAGCGCATAACATATATAGGTGGTGATGTTTTGATTAAGATACTTGTTATGTGCGTATTGTATTTGTGCGCGGTTTTAGTGATAGCGAGATTTTGTGCTATTAACGATCGAAATTACTGATTGGAGGTCACAGAAATAAGCAAAGAAAAATTCAATGGAGTGTACATTCTTGGTATAGACGCGAAAGACATTTATTTAAGCAATCATTACTTGAATACTCCTGACAAAACAGGATACCGCATTAGAGGAACGAACGGCGCAATTTCTACAAGAAAGTTCGTTAATACTCTTGATTACTCTCTTGATCTTATTAAGCTTCGCGAGATTTATGAAAAAGTTTATCGCAGAATCAATTTTGGTTGGAATGTCGGCGATAAAGAGTATACGCAGTATGTTATCAACGTCACGTTTAAATATTCCGTAAAAGCCTATAATCGAATCCGAAAAGGCCTATACATAAAGAACGGCTGGAGTCCGCATGAAATAGCCTTAACAGATTGCGTAGATGTACGTAATGGAGAGCTTGTTGCTATACAAATCGATGCCGATGTTAATGAACCAATTTGCGATGATTTGCTCGGCAATTATTTCTGGTTTTGTGATGGACAATATCATGTAAAACAAAATGTAAAAACAGAGGTTGGCGTTGCAGCCTTGCGCAAGGAGCTTTATGAAAATGGCTTCTATTGCGATGGGATTCATTATGTGCGCTTTAAAAGGTCATCCGGATCGAGCCGTGTTGGCAAATGTCTGTTTATTGACGAAAAGCTTTACAGAGGGATGGATAAATGGGCACACTGCGGAATCAAAATTAAAGATGGACAGGAAATTGACCTGGCTGCCTGGGAGGCATACATTGCACTTACTACGAGCAGTATTATAGACACAATAGAAATCAACCCTGAAAATATCCTTGTAATCGATGATTTTGAAAGTGTGTTCTCGGATGATGTCATAGCGACACGAATCGACGATAACGGACGATTGATCTCGAAACCGGAACAAGTCGAAATCAAGAATTCAATTTGGGATGGGCAATCATTGCTCGATTCAGAACTTTTTACCGGATATGATCGCTATGGTATGTTGCTTTTGCGCAACCGCTTCTTTAAGAGCGCCTGTTTTAATACAAACATCCAGTGGTTCTTCCGCCAAAAAGGAATTACGTCTGTCAGTCAATTGAACGGATATACAATTGCCAAACGGATCGAAGACATCAAATTGATTACTACACCTAGCAGTATTAAATACTTGAAGTTCGGTTCTCTTCAACAATGGCTCGATAATCTGGACCCGATTTTCGGAATTGTTAAGCATGAAAAGCCAACGCACTATTTTGATGGACGTTTGGTGCAAACACATTATCAATTGATCAACTCTCTCCAGCTCACATACGAAGAAATGGAGGAATTTCTAAAGCCGTCAATTGATTATATCCATCTTTTAAACACAGAACCTGCAGTGATTAGAAATCATATCAGGTACCCAAGTAAAGATGACTGGCACCTTCCTATGACAGCTTTGGAAAGCAAAAACGATATCGTTTACAAATTGCTCGGTTTAAACGAACGTTTTTGTGAAACGAAATTATATTCAGAGTTCAGAAGAGATTTGGTAAAGTCTTTTGTGAAGAATTTAAAATGTGGGCACGTTCTTGTAAACGGAAATTATTCCACATTGCTGGGTAATCCTCTTGAAATGCTTTATAATGCTATCGGAAATTGGAACGGTGAAAGTATGCTTGGGATTGGGAATGTTTGTTCAACGCGCTTTTGCGATGGGCAAGAGCTGCTTGGGTCTCGCAGTCCGCATGTTACAATGGGAAACATATTGCTCACAAAAAACGTTCGCGATGAAGAAATTTATAAATATTTCAATCTGTCTGACGAAGTAATTGCCATAAACTCAATCAATGAAAACATTCTATCAAAACTGAACGGGTCGGATTTCGATAGTGATACTATGCTTGTCACTGATGATAAAGTTCTGATAGAAGCGGCAAGAAGAAATTACAATAAATTTCTTGTCCCAACTAGCCTGATATCATCTAAGAAAACAAAACGTCAGTATACTAATTCTGAAAAGGCAGATTTGGATGTTAAAACTGCGGTTAATAAGATTGGCGAAATAATCAACTTGTCGCAGGAGATAAATACATTGATCTGGGACATGCTGAACTCTGGCACTGCGTTTGATGAAATTCTTCCACTATATTGTGATGTCGCACAACTTGATGTAATGAGCGGTATCGAGATTGATCGCGCAAAAAAAGAATTTGTTGTTGATAATACGCTTGAGTTGAAATATCTCAAAGAAAAGTATAACCGACGCGATGACAATGGACGCTTGATCAAGCCAAACTTTTTCGGTCACATTTCTCGTCAAAAAGGATACTACAATCCACAAAAGAAGAACTATCAAAGGCATAACACTGCGATGGATTATCTGCAGGCAGTTATCGCTACACACTGCAAGCGGTTTAGAAGCGCTGATTTACTAATGCCATTTTCGTATATTCTGAATGATTACCAGTACATACCAAGAATGATAAACTGGAATCAGGTTAATAGAATTATTCGATTGGTACGCGAGACGAAAAGCGATATCTCTTCTATATGGGCTGCTTATATGGAGCACTGTCAATGTAGCGAAAACAGTTCTTTGTCAACTACAGATGAAGAATACACGATTACCAAGAAACGAGTTGATGAGGCTCGGCAGAAGTGTATTGATTACATTGCTGAGATAAAACTAAATTATTCAACCGTTTATTATTCACTTAAATTGTTGGACGAGAAAGCATACAGAGATATTTCCTATACTATGTTTTCGATTTTGTTCGGGGTCCCCAATAAATCATTCTTTAGGGCAATCCGTAAGAGTAGTGAACCCGTTAAAGAACTGATGCTAAACAAATCCGGCTCAATTGAAATATATGGCTTGCGATATTCAAAAGTATACTGATCGTGAGGCTCGGAGTTTTCCGGGCCTCATTTTTTTACAATTTTAGGCCATTTTTTTATGCATAGGTTTTTATAAACCCGCATTGCAGCAAGGTTTGTTGGCATTTCTATAACGACTTAATATGGTAGGGATACGATAATTGTGTTCTTACACATCACTTCGGTTTTTTCCAAAGGCCGAAAATAATAACAAAGGAAGAAGATATTTGATTTCAATCAACAAAGACGAGGCTCTATATCTGGCCAAACTATTTCCGCCAAAGAAAGTTCGCGATATGTACACTAGTGATTTACACATTGAAAGAATGGTGCGTCGCACTAAGAATCATTTCTTGTGCACTGAAATTAGTGCTGTCACGAACGCACTAAAAAAATACCGTGGGCTTAATGTTACACAAACAGAAAAGATAAGGTAGTCAAATTGGCAAGTAAAGTAAATAAAAAATTCGGACTTGATATCACCGGCACTATTGATCTTGATTCTCTCGACAAGGAGCACGACGTACTTTTTGAGGTTGAAGGTCTTTCTGAACCGGTAAGTTTGGCTGAACTCGCAGATGAGTTCAATGGTAAGGAAGTCAAGCTTAGCATCGCATTTACAGACCAACTTGGCTAATGGTGAATCCAATGTACAACAATCGACGCTACGAACACGAAAGTTTTGATGAATATTTCGTGCGTATTGGTGATGCGGCAAGAAGACACGAGATCACATGGATCGAGGCCGCAGACTATTTAAATGCTGCAAGCGGTGAATGCCTTGGTGAATGCGCATATCGAAAAAAGTATAAAGCGTTCTATGCCGGCATGCTGTTTGAGCGTGACCATCGTGTAAAAAATATCAACACGCGCATTCTTTCCATATCGGACTTGCACATTCCATTTCATAAACCAACTTCTGTATTTGATAAATATGCTGGCCGCGTGGACATTCTTCAGTTAAATGGTGACATAATTGATTGCCAGGCACTATCGAGATTCCCCAAGGTATATCGTAAAAGTCCAATGGAAGAAATCTTGATTGCTCGCGAATATATTATCGAATTGATAGAACGTATTGAGCCGCGCAAGGTCGTTGTAAATTATGGCAATCACGATCTTCGATTTCAAAATTATCTGGCCAAAAATCTTGATTCAGACATTCTTGAGCTGATGCCCAAGACAGCTCTTGAGCTTATTTTAATTGATGGTTTTAACCATTACAACAAAGAACTGCATACCAAAGTGCATTATGATGCATTACGTGACGTATTCGATGGATCAGTTGAGATCGTGTACAACGATGCCTGGTACTCTGTGATTGGTGATGTGATTTTTTGTCACCCACTTGCCTATTCATCCGGCATAATGGCTACAAGTGAAAAAGCACGTAGATTCTTTAAGGACGAAGGATACGAATTCGGTTGTCTTGTTATGGCACATACACACCATACTGGTAGCTATGATGTTGGAGATATCGTGATGTATGAGCAAGGCGCTGCGTGTGAAACATCAAAACAGAATTATTCCGATGGTAAACTTTTCCGGACACAGAAGGAAGGCTTTATTTTTTTATGTCTGGATATGGATGGGAAGTTAATCCAGGACGCAACTGAATTGGTGAAGCTAAATTAAGAAATTCAATTGAACATATGGGGGGGATTGCCATGGCCGTTATAAGCAGCACTCCCGATAGGATAACACCGTTAAAAAATGATATCCGTAGTCCTAGATGCACTACATGCGGCAAAACATTCACAAAACAAGCTGGCAATTTTCCAGCATCGCAAAGTCCGATATACGCTTGCAACAATCATTTTTTGCCTGTTTGCAAAACATGCATTGATAAGCTTTACGAACACTATTGTGCCGTGCTTGGGAACGACGAGGATGCAATCCGGCGCATATGCATGAAATTTGATATTTATTATAGCAAAGCGCTTGCTGAATCATCACGTAAAATTGCTGTAGATAGAAGCCGTGTTCATACATATATATCGCGCGCAAACCTTTCACAATTTAGAGGAAAAACTTACGACACAACAATTGATGAAGAATCCAGACAAGTAATTGAATCAGTAGAAGAGGTAAAGGAAAGCGGTGTAAAAATTTTACAACGCACTGTAAAATTCTTTGGTGTCGGTTTTTCTGAAGATGAGTACAAATTTCTTCAGGATCAATATGATGATTGGACGGCACGGCATGAATGTCAGACAAAATCTCAGGAAGAAATCTTTAAAGCAATTTGCATTGCGCAGCTTAATATACAGCGTGCCAACATTTCCGGCGATCAAAAAAAGCTGGATACATCTATGAAATTATTTCAGGATTTGCTCGGCGCGGCTAAAATAAAACCCAATCAAATCAAGGGCGATGTAATTAGTGATCAGCAAACATTTGGTACGTTAATTCAAAAATGGGAAACTGAGAAACCGATCCCAGAGCCAGATCCCGAATTTGCAGACGTTGACAATATCCGAAAGTATATTGGCACATTCTTCTTTGGGCATCTCTGTAAAATGATTGGTATTAAGAATTCATATTCTGAAGAATACGAAAAATATTTAAAGCAATACAGTGCTACGAAACCTGAGTTTTCAGATGATGCCGTAAACGAGGACATCTTCAATAAATTAACTGGTGATGCCGATGGCCAGTAAACGACTATCTCAGGAGGAAATTGCGAATCAAAAAGCTGAACGCATCATGAATGGCGTGGCGACTTGGTGTTCTTATTATAGGGCCAACCCACATCGTTTCTGTAAAGACTATTTAGGCTTGAACCTAAAGCTGTTTCAGAAAATTTTGATTTTCATGATGAACATTTCAGATGCGTTTATGTTCATCGCTGCTCGTGGCCTTGGTAAAACATATCTTACAGCAATTTATTGTTGTGTGCGTGCCATTCTATATCCCGGCACAATTATTTGTATTGCCTCCGGCGCTCGCTCACAGGCAGTTGGAGTGCTTGAGAAAATAACGAACTTGTTAATGCCCGATTCTGGCAATCTAAGATTTGAGATTGAGACCTCGGTTATCAACCAACAGATGGCATTTATCAAATTCAAGAATTCGTCGATGATAAAAGTTGTAACCGCAGCAGATAGCGCACGCGGTAACCGCGCACATATTATTATCGTTGATGAATTTCGGCTTGTATCCCGCGAAGTGATCGATAAGGTTTTGAAAAAATTTCTTACTGCACGCCGGCATCCAAAATTTCTTGACAAGCCCGAATACAAAAATCTTCCCAAGGAAGAAAACAAACAGATTTATATGAGTTCCGCGTGGTATAAAAGCCATTGGTCTTATGACAAGCTTCGAGCATTTTCCGCAAACATGCTTGATGATACAAAGCAGTACTTTGCATGCGGTTTTCCCTATCAACTTTCTGTTAAGGAAGATCTTCTTAGCCTTCGATCTGTAGAGGACGATATGTCCGAGTCTGACTTCAATGAGCTTAGTTTTGAAATGGAAATGGGCGCTATATGGCTTGGTGATAGTGAAGGCTCCCTGTTCTCGTTCGATGACATTAACCAAAACCGTGAACTTACATATCCATTTTATCCCAAACGTGTAGCAAGCCTTTTGTCGGATAAAAAGCTACAACTTCCTGCGAAGAAAAAGGGAGAAATCAGAATTATAACTGCGGACATAGCCTTGATGAAAAGCACAAAACACGATAACGATGCTACTGCTATTTTCGTTACGCAAGCATTGCCAACCAGCGGCAACAAGTATTTAGTAAACGTTGTATATACAGAAAACCTTGAAGGCGGTATCACAAGCGAACAGGCTCTTATGGTACGCAGGTACTATGAGGAGTTCCAATGTGATTATATTGGCATCGATACGTCTGGTGTTGGTCTTGGTGTGTATGACACACTAATTTCAGATATTTATGATCCGTTGACAGGTGTTACATATTCCCCACTTTCCTGCTGCAATAGTGCCGAAATGGCTGATAGATGTCCAGATCCAACTGCGCCGAAAGTAATATGGAGTATTAAGGGCAATGCACAATTCAACTCAGACTGTGCAATTACTTTGCGCGAAGGTCTGCGCCAAGAACGAATCAAACTCCTTATCCAAGAGCAAAATTGCGACGAAGTGTTGCATACAGTTCGCGGATATGATTCACTTGATTTTATAGACAAACTTCAATTCAAGCTGCCTTATATTAACACATCTTTGTTAGTAAATGAGCTTGTGAATCTACAGTATGAGACCAAAAACAATGTCGTACGCGTATTTGAGAAAACAGGTTTCCGAAAAGATAGATATTCGAGTCTCAGCTACAATTACTGGATAATTAAGCAACTTGAACTAAAACTGAACAGGCCTAAGCATGAGCTGGATTTCAAATCCGGGTATTTTTGTTTTAGGCGACCAAAAATAAAATAGGGGGTGATGTTGTATGGCTGAGAGTGATGCGGCATCGCCCAAGAGACGTGGTAGGCCTCCTACTAGAAAGAATACTGCTGCTGAGGTCAGCAAAAGTTTCTCAGTGGATATGAATAAGCTATGGCGAACCAACTTCAGAGCCCTTGAAAAACTTATATGGCGCGATTTGAACAACAACCCGAAGTCGCAGACATTTTATAAATATACAAAAGATAATATTGTCGAGTATCTAAAAGATCCGCAAAAGAATGAAAAACAACTCCGGAACGCTGTAATCTACATGTACGGCGCGAGCTCGCATTTTCGAAGACTCATTCAATATTTTGTTGGCCTTTCTGATCTGTCGTATTTCATTTTACCTTATGGAATTGACGCATCGTCTGCCAAAGGAGATTTACGAAAAAAATTTCTGAAGGCAAGCGATTATGTTTCCAAGTTTGATATTAAACGGCAGTGTAAAGACATCTTGACAGTATGTTTGCGCGAGGATGTTTACTACTGTACTGCACGAGAAATCGGAAACAAGATCACGTTTCAGCAGCTGCCATCCGATTACTGCAAAATCTCATCGATGTCAGATAATGTTTGTAACGTCACTTTTGATTTCTCATATTTTGATGCCGACCAAGCACTTATTGACTATTATTCGCCTGAATTCTCCACAAAATATGCAGCATATCAAAAAGACCGAACGCAACGGTACCAAGATTTAGAGCCTCCATTTTCCTTTGCGATTAAATGCAATACAGAGATCTTGAATTATGCGATGCCGCCATTTGCAGGTGTGTTACGCAATTTATACGATATTTCAGATTATGAAGATCTAAAGTTGACAAAAACCGAACTTGAAAACTATGCTCTGCTTGTTATGAAGTTGGGAATCGACAAGGACGGCAACTGGTTGATGGATTATCAAAAAGCAGTTGAATTTTGGCAGAATCTTGATCAGGTAATGCCAGAAGAAATCGGCTCTGTTTTAAGTCCAATGGACATCGAAAAAATCAGTTTTGATAGAGCCGGAGGTACAAACGACACCGATAAAGTAAGTGATTCTGAAAACCATCTATGGTCAGCGGCAGGCGTTTCAAGCCTATTGTTCAATAACACCAAAGCATCAAGTGCTGCTTTGCTGCTCTCAATTAAGTCTGACCAAGCCATTACATTTTCAATTGTACAGAGCATTGAACTTGCATTGAATCGGATTTTTCAAAATCAGGCCGTTGGAAAATCGTTTAGAATTTCTTTTCTCGACATTAGCCCGTACAATCGCCAAGAAATGGCAAAGCAATATCTTGATGCAGCCAGATACGGATTTCCAACAATATCAATGTACTGTGCGTCAATTGGAATGCTGCCATGCGAAGTTGAAAGTCTTGCTTTCTTGGAGTCGGATGCTCTTGGTCTTCATGATAAATTGATTCCGCTACAAAGCTCAAATACTATGTCATCCTCTTCTTCAGGACGTCCGACTAATCAGTCTAAGGGTGAAGGATTGGACGATTCTGGTGAGCAGACTGCCGATAGCGATCAAAACGCTAATCGCATTTAAAAGGGGGTTCTGTAGTGGAAAGAAATTTTAGTATCCCCGTAACGTTCGCTATTATGGATGAAGTACAAGGTAAGGATACCAGATTCTTGAAAATCGTTATTGATGTACTTCATACTGGAAAAAACTTCAACGGGTCTATATTTGATGAAGATGTTGTGAACGATGCAATCCCGTCAATTAAAAACACACCAATTTTAGGATATATCTTAGTTGACGATGATGGCGACACCGACGATTTCGCCGCGCACGAATATAAAATCGTCAAGCAATCTGAGGGTTACAAGTATATGTATGATGGCTCCGCCTATGGAGTGATTCCTGAATCGTGTAACCCCAGATGGATCAATAAAGTTTGCGACGATGGAAAGCTTCGTAAATTTTTACAGGTTGACGCATTGCTTTGGACCAAATTTGAGCGCGCTGTTGAAATTTTCCAGCGCGACATTGTTAAAGGACAAAGCATGGAGCTTTCCAATGATTTTGAAGGAATCGAAAATCCAGACGGTTCATTCACATTTACAAAATTCAAGTTTGATGGATGCTGTATCTTGTCAACGTCAGATCCCAAAATTCAGCCTGCAATGATAAACAGCACGGCAATCGCCTGTTTCTCTGCGGATACTATTGCTTCTGAAATAAAAGAAAAGCTTGACGAATACGCTTCTATTATAAATGGTCGTAATGAAAACGGCCTGTTAAAATCCAAAGAAGAAGGAGGTATTTTTGATTTGAACAAAGAACAATTGGATATTCTGAGCAAATATAGCATCAAACCTGAAGCTTTGGATTTTAGCGTTGATGACACAATGAGCTTGGAAGAGTTTGAGAAAAAGGTCGCCGCGTTCGCTTCTGCTAATGAATCGAATGGCGATTCAAATGACGATGGCAATAGCGTTCTCAGTAAAGATGCCACCACCGATTTTGCGTTGAATGGTGCGTTTGAGACAGAGCTTAAAGAAGCTCTATGCGAAGAAATGATGGAAGATGAAGATTGGGGTAAATATCCTAAATATTCTTTCTATGATTTCGATCCTGAATTGTCTGAAGTTTACGCATATGATTACGCAGATTGGAAGATTTATGGTTTTACCTATTCCGTAAACGGCGACAAAGTAACTGTCAATTTCGCAAGCAAAAAGCGTAAAAAACTTGTAATTGCCGACTTTGACGAAGGAGATAAGGACTTGTCAATTGAGTCGTTGTTTACTGCAATTAAGAACAAGGCTGTAGAGAACGCTAACGCTACATTCATGGCCGAAAAAGAGCAGTTTGCATCTCAAATTAACGAACTCAATGGCAAATACGCCAAACTTGAAGGCGACTATAATACGCTTGTTTCTGAAAACAATGCTAAAATTGCTGCTGAGGAAACCGCTGCTAAAGATTCTATCTTTGAAATGTTCGAGAAGGAGCTTAGCAACGATGCCGAGTTCACGGCATTGAAAGAAAACGCAAATGAATTTTCCGCTACTGAGATTGAGAATAAATGCTTTATGCTGGTTGGAAAAAAGAAAGCTAATTTCTCCCGCAAAACGGAAAAATTTTCGAAAGTTATTATTCCCGAAAGCGTTCCCGTCATCCCCAACCCATATGGGGATCTTTTTGATTAATTAAGATTTGAGAGGAAGTAAATATTATGGCGAAACATTGTGTGGTACGTTTGGACAATATGTCTGGTACAACTGATGGCACTCTGCTCCGCAGTGTGCGTTTTAACAACGGCTCTGCCGATGCCGATATTGATAACGGTATGATTGTTAAGCTCGATTCGTTGCTTCCCAACGAACGTGAACTTTGGAAAGCGCTGACTCCTGAAGCTGCTACCCCCATTGAGGAGGTTGCTCTTGTGGCCACCCCCGAAGTAATGGCAGATGAGCGTCTGCGCAATTTGACTGATTTTTATAACACTGCCGGTTCAAACGCTCGTGCATACAAGTTGCATGCCGGCGACATTTTTTCTGTTACGACTGATGCCATCGATGGCACTGCCACTGTTGGGCACTTTGTCGAGCTGCAGGCCAATACGAAACTGAAGGATGTTGAGAGTGCAACGGGTGGCTCCACGATTGTCGGTAAGGTAATTCAGCTGGAAACTGTCGGTTCGCTTAATTACGCCGTCATTGAGGTGCGTCCCGGCAAAGGTGCCGCAGGCTAATAGCACTTTAAAGTCTGTTTAAACGAATAGTAATTACCAATCCCGCCAAATTACGGCGGGATTTTTGCGAAGGAGATGTAACAACAATGGCAGATATGAAAGCTATTGCTACACTTGCCTATGATTTGTATCACGGCAAGGTCGCCAAGGATTTTACGAATGGCAAGGATCCGGAGAAGCAGCTGCGCGAAGCGCTGATTGAGGCCAACGGTGGCAACAGCAAAATCACCGCTCGATCTTTGCGAGATCACGGCCGAGAACTTTTCGCCATGATTGAGGTGGCTGTCGAGCCCATTCTTCGAGAGGGATTCGAAGGCGACGAATTTTTCAACGATTTTGTTGAGTATGTAAACACCGCTGAGGGCGATCAGAATCTGTTCACGGCAGAAGACAATACTACTTTTATCGTTTCTGACATGTCTAAGGGGATTCAGACTCCGCGCCGTCAGCGCATCGGCGAGAAGACGGAAGTGACTGTTCCGACATCCGTGAAAGGCATTCGCATTTATGAGGAAGCCACTCGTCTGCTGGCTGGTCGCAGTGACTGGAATACCTTTGTCCAGAAACTGATGAAGGCGGTGAAAGACAACCGCTATGAAATGATTTATACCGCGTTCAGTGGCCTGAGCGCTTCTACACCTGGCCTTGATACTACCTATGTGGTGTCCGGTACTTATGAGGAAGAGAAACTTCTTGAGCTGGTGGCACACGTTGAGGCAGCCACGGGTATGACCGCACGTATTATTGGCACCAAGCCTGCCTTGCGTAAGGTAACGAGTGCTGTAGTGTCTGATGCGGCAAAAGACAGCTATTATAACGTTGGCCACTTCGGTCGTGTGGCCGGCGTTGATATGGTCGCTGTTGTAAATCACCATAAGGTGGGCTCTACTGAGTTTATCATTCCTGATAACAAGCTCTATGTTGTGGCAGCAAACGATAAGTTCATTAAGTTTGTTACAACTGGCGAGAGCTACATCGGAACCAAGGATATGACCGAGAACGCAGACATGTCTCAGGAATACGTATACCTTGAGGATACGGGTTGTGCAGTCATGATGGGTGCAAAGATGGGTATTTACACCATTTCTGGCTAATAAGACATGTATGGGGACGGCGCTGTGCTGTTCCCTATTTTTTTACAAAGGAGAGTTAATATTGCCACCGAGAACTAAGACTGAAAACAAACAGAAAAATCCAGAAGTCGATGTTATTAAAGCCACTGCATCCACTCCAACAAAAATCACGGCTGTTAAACCTAAGATTAAAAAAATGTCTCCAGATGAGCTTGTTGAGGTAAAAAGTAATTTTTACGGCACGCTCTTTTATAAATCGAAGGTCACTGGCTTTGAATGTGAGTGGAGTATTTGTGGGGATGTAAATCTTCTCACTATTGCTGAACTCCAGAATATGCGCAATGGGCAGCGTGATTTCTTCTCTGAGAACTGGGTAATGCTTGTTGGTGACAACGCAGAACAGGCTCTCGATTGGCTCCAAATTCGCAAATATTATAGCGATATCGTTGAGCTCGATGATCTGGATGAGGTGTTTACGTGGTCGCCTGAAAAGATTGAGACTGTCGTAACTAAAATTGCACGTGGGGCAAAAGACAGCATTGCAATGCGCGCTTATGATCTTATTGAATCTGGAAGTCTTGATAGTATCAAAACGATCAAGGCAATTGAGGCTGCTACCGGCTATGTTTTGATGGAGAAATAAGGAGGGCTCGTATGACTCCTTATAAAGCTTTTATTGATACATTCCTAGACAAGATATCGGATTACAAGCTTCTAAACTACGAAGATTATTTAGTTGATGAACTTGCCGTTGGGTATATGAAACGTGTATGCACGAAATTTGACAAAATATGCCAAGCTGATTTGAGCCAACAAGATGATAACGAATACGCCTTTTTGTCCGACGAAATAGATGATGAAATCATAGATATTGTGACTGACGGGATGGTTGTTGAATGGCTGCGCCAATACGTAAATAATTCTGACAACCTTGAAAACATTCTAAATACAAAAGATTTTACAATGTACAGTTCTAAAAATCTTTTGGCCGAGATTAAATCACTATATCAAGATGAGCAGAAAGCATTTACGAATTCGATGCGAGAATATTCTTACAATCACGGGGATCTTTCAAACTTACATCTGTAGTGAGGTGACGTGAGCAAAATGATTGATTACCGTATGCGGCTTGAAGCTATGGGTAAAACGAAGCGCGATAGGATTATTCATAACGCCAAACGAATGACACAAAAATTCGCAATTCACAATCCAGCTTATAAAAGTGTAACGATTGATGGTACTGATGATCATTTGACAATCATATCGACTCAAGCTGTATCGACAAAAACAATTGAAGCACTCCCCTCTCGTGATTTTAAAATAGGCTCAATTGTATTCTGGAATGGGTCGCACTGGCTTATTACCAAACGTGATGCAGAAAGTGACATCACTGTGCGTGGCGAGATTGAACAGTGCAATCGGCAGATCCGTTGGCAAAATCCAAGCACTAAAGAAATCCATGAGCGATGGTGTGTAGTTGATAAGCCATATTTTAGCAATCTTGAATCGAATGCAACAAGTACAGAATCAAAGCGCGAGTTTAAAATACAGCTTCCATATGATAATGAGAGTGCGTTGCTCGATGTCGATAAACGTTTTATGCTTGAAATTATAGGAAAGACGCCCCGTACATATCGATTAACGTCCGTTGACAGTATGACGGAGCGATACGACTACAATGGAGAAGCTAGTGGTTTTCTTGTAATTAATGTAGAACAAGACGCTTATAATCCCAAAACCGACAACTCTGAACTTATGATTTGCGATTATGTTACTGATAATTCTACTTCGGCTCCAGCAGAGAGGGAAATTTTTTATAGGGGAACAAAAGAGATCAAGGCCGGCGGACCACACAAAAAATTTGTTGCTACATTGAACGGAGTTAAAGAGCCAGCCGTAACATGGTCGATTGATATGGATGACAATCTGAAACAGTACAAAGAGTTGATTTCAGTTAACACGTCCGGCGGTGAACTGCTTATAAAAACTCCCAACAACACTTCATTGTACTATGGTGTCATTCGAATTACGGCAACATTTACTGATGGATTCATCGCAAAACTTGATACTAACATTGTTCCTTTAGTGTAGGTGATATTATGGCATACGGCAAAGAAATAGTAACCTACAAAAATCAGATTGCCTCTACAATTTTAAATGACAATGAAATCATATCGATGATTACAGAAATAATTCCGCCAGAGAAACCCGTAGAGGATTTGCTATATACATATATTTTCCCGTTTGATTATATTCCTGATGCTATCCAAGAAGTCGGTTGTTATATCTGCTATGAAATAGAGGTTCCAAAGGTTTCAACAGTAAACTATTTTTTCAAAGATGTTATTATAACGTTCAGAATTATATGCCATCAATCTGCAATGAAAACTTCATACGGAGCAACCAGAATTGATTATTTAGCTCACTTGATTGAGCTGCTGTTCAACGGTAATACGGAATATGGTTTTAACAATCTAGAACTTGTCTCAAGCGTACCTGGGCATATTTCGCAGATGCACCGGTGCAGGACTGTCCGATTTGCCACGAAGGACAGCAACCGATTGCCCGATGCTTGCAGCGAAGAGGAAGAATTTGATGGTTGAGATTGATAGGCTTTATTTGGAAAGCGGATTGCCATATAAACTTAATTCGACAGTATCAGTACGCCACCCACTACTACAAGACATATTGGGACTAGGAAGAAACGGAGAGTCGATTTATTGGGAATATGTCGGTAGAGTCATTGCTGATCCATATCAAAATATGGTTTGGTTAGATGATAATGGCATCGACTACGAAGATGTGGACTGCTTCGATGTGTTTTGCTTGCAATGGAAATATTTAAGCAATATATACTCTCAAAACAAAACAGCATTTGATCAAAGTGGGTTCAATCCGCTTATTCCAATTGCAGCTGCACTTGATTTTTTCTTGGGCGAGAATCATGCATATCGGCTAAGCTCATCAGGTAGCAATGACACATACATTGAAGATCCTTTTGTCAATGACTTTTCAATAAATAGAGAAGAATATCTTGCTTTTTCGACATTTGTGCAAAAAATAAACGGCATTTCTTTCGAGGGCAGAATAAAACCAAGAGATAAAACGGCAAAACGCATTCTGATAGAAGATATGCGCGATGAGATTAATCGCAAAAAAAACAAGCCGCAAACTGCAGGAACAGATGAGAGCTCTTCTTTTTTAGGAAATATGGTCGCATCTGTATTGCACGGCGGGAACGGAGCAATAAACACATTCAACTTTACCGGCGCTCCAATCTTTTCAATTGTATCGGCATATAAAGTACTTCACAAAAAAGAAAATATTGATCATATATTAACTGGAGTTTATTCCGGTACTGTGAAAAGTGATGTCTTAAAAAACACCAATATGGATTGGGCAACCTAATGCCCTTCTCCCATTTAATAAGAAAGGAACACAGCTATGAGATATGCATTTAAAAAGGCACGTGCGCTTCGAATCAACAATCTTGAGACCGACGAGCTTGAAGTTAGACTGGTTGACTTGAAAACAGTAACTTGGACGAATGGGCAGGAAACAGTATATGCCGAAGGTACCGATGGTGCTAAACTTGCGGCTTTTGATAATAACAAAGTTTCTACGCTTAAGGCGACCAACGGTACTGTCGATACTGGCTACCTAGCGATGGCGGTAGGCGCTGACGAGGAAGTAATTCAGAACGGCTCTGAGATTTCTCTGTGTGAAATTTATAAAGTAACCAATGCTACAAAAATTACACTAAACCATAAAGCCACTGGTGCCGTGGGCGCAGAAATCAAATTTATTTATGCAGTTGATAAGCAGAAAAACAAGATTGACACCTACGATCAGGCTGCTGAAGCGTCAGAAACAGCTTTTGCCTACGCCCCTGATACGAAAGAAATTACTCTCCCCACCGGAAAATTTAAGATTGGTGATCGTGTGATGGTCGAGTATCATCCCAAGTTCAGTGAGTACCGCAAAATTGTAAATGACTCCAATAAATTTTCCAAGAGCGGACGTATCGTTCTGGACGCATGGTTCCATGATATTTGCGACGATGTAGACGTCCCTCTTCAGGTTGTTATGGAGCGTGGTAAGGTCTCTGGCAATTTTGAGCTTGCATTTGGTGATCAGGCAGCTGTTATGAACGTTGAAATCGAAGGCATGACCGACACATGCAGCGATGAGACTCAAGCGCTTTGGACGCTCTATGACTATGATATGTCTAAAATTATTGATACCTAATTGATTGGTCGTGATATCAATGGACAGAAAACCTAATCACGTGTGCAAATATTCTAAATGCCATCAGAAGTATTATGCGTGCAATCGATCTCTTGACGGATCAACCCATTGGAAATCAATGTGCTGTTGTCCAGAACACTACCAAAAATATATGCAAGAGGTCTTTGATGCGCGCAACCCAGTTTCTGTTAGCGAAAAGAATAAAAAGCAGCGCGGACCCGCACATGATCGCGTCAACACAGATGCGGTACCTGCAAATAATGAATAAGGAAAATAGGGGCGATTTCCTGCCCCTATTTTTTTACAACAACCAATTTCAGTTTCACGAGGTGCTATTACGTCAAACAATAGATCGAAATTTAATGTGTCAGCAGATATTTCTAAACGCACATACAATGGCATCGTATTTGATTCCGTACTTGAAATGAAGTTCTTTAGAGATGTGGTTTTGCCCGGAATGGGAAGCGGCCAAATTGTAAGCTATGAACTACAAAAATCATATGAGTTGCAACCAAAATTCACCTATCAAGGAAAAACAATACGTCCTATTACTTACGTTGCAGATTTTGTTCTTGAGTTGCCAGACGGGCATAAATACGTGATTGACACGAAAGGGATGCCGGATTCAACGGCAAAATTAAAAGCTAAACTATTTCATTATAAGTTCCCCAATATAGATTACTATTGGGTTTCTTACAGCAAAATTGATGGTGGCTGGGTGACTTATGAAAAACTCAAGGCCGCAAGAGCAAATCGAAAAAAATTAAAATCCGGAGGAAAATGTTAGTGAGCAAGCAAACTGTTAATACTGTAAGCAAATTTATTGATAGCTGTGATAATAATTCAATTTACGAAATTAATATAGAAGGAACTGATGTAAAAATCAAGCGCAATCTTTCTCTTGAAGAACGCGCTAAGTTTGTAACACTAGCCGCTACATCATGCTTTGATGATGATGGGATGTATCTTCCCGAGCTAGAATTATTCTTCTGGCGTTATGCTATTATAAAGTTTTTTACCAACTTGGAACTTCCGACGGAGCAACATGACTTGGAGACCTTTTTGCTCAACTCAAACGCATACTGTGAGATTGAAGATCACATTGAGTGTGCTACTAGAGGAAGTTTGGATTTTGCGGTTAGTGAAAAAATCAACTATTTGAAAAGTTATTATTTGTCACAGCTCGCCCCAAATCCATTGCAAGAAATCGCTCATAAAACAAACAACTTTTTGGATTCCTTGCTTGAACTTAACTCGGATGAAAAAATCGCTAACCTCAAACTGATGCTAGAAAAGATGGATACTCTTAACAATAAACGTATCGCAGATACAGTCGCGGTGGAACAACATAGAAATGCTTCTTTATCCACTGTAAAAAACACGTCTAAATCAAATAAAAAGGCAGATGCAGATAATGGACAAATTACTTTTGAAGAAATCCTTGCTTCAAAAAAATAACTGCTAGTACAAAGTGATGTATTATGGCTTATAAGAAATATTGTGACACATTATACGGTGAGGGCAATGGATTAGACAACGAGCTTCGTAAGCGAGTTGAACTAGCTATGCGTAATGAAGTTTTTAAGGAAGCCCAATCGGCGATATCCAAGCATATTTCATCTGAAGTCTATGATGTTTATGATCCGGTTCTTTATGAGCGACGATATATTCTTGAAAAAGCCCCCGTAAACAAAGATTTATATGATGACGGCGATATAACGCTGAACGTTTTTTCGAGTGCTGAGCCGGCTCCATCTGTGCGCAATGTACCATATAATGGCCCAAAAGGGACCTTTGCACAGTGGATAAACGACGGATCTGTTAATAACATTTTCAATGACACACACTATGTGTGGGAAGACGAACGACCTTTTTATAAAAGAGCTGTTGAAGAGCTTGAGGCAACTGAAAGTTATAAACAAGCTCTGGCTGACGGTTTGCTCAGACGGGGTGTCAATATCACGTAACAGCTAGCCGTAAGAAAGCGCTTTGCTTTCTGTGGAGCTGTTGGCCCTGTAATGTGTATTATTCCAAACACAAGCCAGTCACGGTGTTATCCCGTGGCTGGTTTTCACTTTTATGCGGGTGACGCCCGCACTATTTAAGGGGTGAGGCTCAATGTTGGAAAACAAAAGTTTTTTTCGTGGAGGACAATATGGAAAATTGCCCTCAACATGAAGCACTTGAATTCAGAGTTAAGCAAGCAGAAAAGAAAATTGAACTAATTGATCATCAGCTCACCAATTTAGACAAAAACGAAGCGGTTTTTAATCAACGCATCGCAGATGCTTTGGAAAGTTTGTCTGCTTTGCCAAACGCTATTGATCGTTTAAACAAATCGACTACGGAAATGAAATTCAGCATGGAAGAAATGCAAAATGAGCTTACCAAAAACACTCAAAAAGTAGATCGGCTTGAAAACAAATTGGAAGAAGAAAAAGGTAAGTTTGATATTTGGGGATGGATAAAGTCGAACTGGCTTTTAATTGGGACGTCGCTACTGGTGATCGTTGCAGTAATTGGTGAACTAATCAAGAACATTATTAGGTAAACAGGGTCCGCTCCCCTGTTTTTTGTATTGATAGAGGTGATAGTGTGGCAGACGAACTGGGTATAAAGCTTAAAGCAAGTCTTGGCGATTATAGAGAACTAATTAAGGGGATCTCAAATCTCGAAAAGGAAATAAAACCTATAAAAATCAAATTGGATTTGGGAAATGCCAGAGAACTTGTTAACATATTAAAAAAAGCAACCAATCTAATGCAAGGAACCGGCTCCAGTTCCACCCATACCTCTGTTGTCCAAACTATCAGCTCAACCGATATTTCCCAGTCAATAAATCTACTAACGAGGTATTCTGTTCTGTTAGAGAGAATCAAATCGGCCAAATATGATGGTACTGGATTTGATTTTGGGAAATTAAAATTATCTGAACTAGAAAAATCCGCCTCTTTGCTGCAATCCGCGCTCGCAAGCGGCGAAACGGCTAGAGACGAATTAAATAAATTCAAACTTGATCTTATATCTGCTGAAGGTGCAATCAGGCAATTTGACGTAGAATTGGCTAATATGCGTGGCGACGAGAAATTTGCAAAAGATATTCAAAATGCAACAGTACAGCTTCAGAACTTGCAGAATCAGATGCTTTCTTATTTGAAGAACACGCCCAATCTGTCGGCTTCTACGCGAAATGCTATTCAAAGCAGATATGATAACATCACACAAATAATAAACAGCGGGACAGCAACCGATAAAAACGTTTTAGACGCACGTGACTTTTTCAGTGCAATACAGCGTGATGCAAAAATAGCTGGCGAAGAGGTTGAATCCTTCGGTGGTAAAATTCGCAGACTGTTTAGAGAACATTTCAATACAGCAGTTGCGATGGCGGGCGTACATCTTCTTCAAACTGCTATGCGTGAATTGTGGCAGAATATCCAAGATGTAGATGCTGCGATGACCGAATTGAAAAAGGTCACTGATCTTTCTGATTCTAACGCTTTGGAGTTCATGGATAAAGCTGCCGTCAAAGCAAAAGAGCTTGGCGCAAACATGAGCGGATATATCAATTCTGTTGCAGACTGGAGCCGCCTCGGATATAAACTTGACGATGCGGAAATGTTTGCCGATGCGAGTCAGCTTTATTTGAATGTAGGCGATGATGTGGATGACATAAATGAATCCACATCTACACTTATTAGTACGGTTCGCGCCTTTAAGCTGGAAGCAAGCGATGCGGCGGGCGTGGTTGACAAACTGAATGAAGTTTCTAACAATTACGCCACAAGTGCAGGAGATATTGGTGCAGCGCTTGCACGTTCCAGTGCGGCGTTGTTTGCAGGTGGAAACAGTCTTGAAGAAAGTATTGCGCTGATTACAGCGGCACAAAGTACTATTCAAGACGCCGAAAAAGTGGGCACAGCCTTAAAAACAATTTCCATGTATCTGCGCTCCACCAAGACAGAGCTGGAAGCTGCCGGTGAATCGACAGAAGGTATGGCCGATTCAATATCGAAGTTGCGTGAAGAACTTCTTGCTCTGACGCATGGGAAAGTTGACATTCAACTGGATGAGGACAGTTATAAATCCACATATCAAATCCTGAAGGAAATGGCCGACGCATGGCATGATATGACTGACATGGAGCGTGCTGCTGCCACGGAACTGATGGGTGGTAAGCGAAACAGCAACGTAATAAGTGCTCTGATTTCAGACTTCAGCATCGCAGAAGAATCTTTGCAAACGGCGCTGAAAAGCACGGGAAGCGCTGCAAGAGAAAACGAGAAATACCTTGATAGCATCGCAGGTAAACTCTCGCAGTTCGAAGCACAATTCGAATCTCTTTCTGCATCTGTAGTAGATAGCGGTTTTCCAAAGTTCTTTATTGAATTAGGAACCAACGTACTATCTGCAACAGAAGGGATTATTAACTTCATTGACGTATTTCCCGCGTTAATGGGGGTACTTAGTGGTGGGCTATCTCTCACTGGGCAAAAGGCCGGTAAAAGTAATATGCCCTCTTACGCCAGTTGTGATTTAATTGCGGCGTAGGATGCAACCTTTTGTTTCGTATAGGACTCAAATTGCTGGGATGGGCTAAAGATCATCTGCTACAATAGCGCAGAAATGACGCTATGAACGAGCCGAAAGGCGGAAACAAGTGATGATATTCGTATATGCTGAGATAAAAGCATACATATAAAACGTATGTGCTAAGTACGATAGATAAAATGTCCTATCAGCAGCCACATATCCAAAGGCCGCAAGTTTCCGGAGTGTGTGGCCGGAGCGGAAACTGGATTTATGGTTCAACGACTGGAAGAGTCGGGTGTCACAACGCCATGAAGTACAGTCTGAACATCCGGAGAAAAACCGGAGTGGTCATAAATGATAAACACAATCAGAAAGTCTGACAATAAAAAACATTGGATTTCTAACGCCTTTATGCCTGGTGACAAGTGCTTAGCCTCGTGGGCACTCTATTGACACATCTACAAGAATTGTGTATACTTCTAAATATAGGATTACAAATTACACTAAATTCGTATTAATAGAGCTTAGTAGGGTTTATTAAACTAAAATAATGGCTACATCTGGATTGGATGTGGCCATTATTTTGAGATTTGTGCAAACACTTAGGTTGTGACAACCTGCTAGCGCAAAATATCAACCTATATATGCCAAAGATAACTATGGTTTTCATCCCAAGTAGGCTATATGTATTTGGTAGTTTTCTACTAGGTGATTTTAGGTATGGAAAATAGCGAAAAAAAAATTAGCAACTGGGAAAAACTCGTTGCCGAAAGATTGATCGAAGACGTAGACGTTTAAACAAAGGGCGAAGAAAAAAAGCTGCGCGCCATAAACAGACTCCTTTAGTACAGTCACAACATGACAAAAAACGTCGTGCGCATGAACAGAGAATGGTTGCGCCAAAGCACCTTAGCATTTTGGAAAACGCGAACGAAACACTGCATTATTTTAATTCTGTGTATAGCGTGTTCCTAAACTGCAAAAAAGGTGGAGACCGTGTTTATTTTGATTTGTCTGGTGTAGAGTATATTACTGTGGATGCAGTGATGTATTTAATTGCACTTGTGAATAATGTGAAGCGTGTCAGTGCGTTTAATATTCCATGTGCAGGCAATGTCCCAGACAACGCAGAAGCACGTAATGTAATTACCCGTGTTGGATTTTATCAACATGTTTCGTCAGTACATACTCGTGCAGAAATGATGGATGATAAACAAGTCAAAATAACTAAAGGGAAAGATGCGAATGGTCTGCTTTCAAGCCAAGTTGTAGATTTTGTGCGTCGAACAGGCGGTAGCCACATGGAGGGTACCAAAAGATTGTACCCAATGCTAATTGAGTTAATGACAAACACCGCGCAACACGCATATAATGAGAAAAGCATAATGGCAAAAAACTGGTATGTGTTTGCAGAAAACGAAGGCAGCCGTATTCGTGTGGTCTTTTTGGATACTGGCGAAGGGATTCCATCCACAATTCGCAAAAACTTTTTTGAAGTTTTGAAATCCAAAATTATTGACAGTGACGCACAATTTATTGCGTCAGCCCTTCGTGGTGAATTTAGAAGCGAAACCAAAGAATCTCATCGAGGAAGAGGGTTGCCTGAAATCCGCACTGACGTAGAGGAAGCGATGATTGCAGAGATGCAAATTATTTCAGGCAGAGGGCATTGCAAACTTACTCCTGGAAACGAAATAGAAACTACGGCATTAAAAGAAGATTTGAAAGGTACGTTGTTTAGCTGGTGCTTTCAATAACAATAATACAACAAATATATTTAAGTGGAGGGTGAAGCAGTGAAAATTAAAATTGCTACAGAATATACTCAAACTCCCGGTGGTCGTTTTAAGGATGAAGGAGAGTTCTCAGGAGAAGATTTTCGTGACACGCTTTTAGCACCTAAATTCCAAGACGCCATATCTCACGATGAAAAACTTGTTGTGGATCTAGACGGAGGATATGGTTATGCTACATCTTTTTTAGATGAGGCATTTGGAGGATTGGCGCGTGCAACAAAAGATCCGCGTGTTATGGATATTGAATTGATTTCTGATGACGAACCACGGCTTGTAGAAAAGATTCACGAATATATGAAACAGGGTCTTGGAGGAAAGTGACTTTGTGAAAAAGCAAAGACGATATGAAAAATCCGAATTTTGGATATGTGGTGTGTTTATTCTTGTTCTGATAGTAATAGGCATACACAATTATCGCACAAATGAAAACTTTTGGGAAATGCAATTCTCATCTGTGATGACATTGCTTGTCGCGGTACTAATTTCATATTTATTTACACAACGGCGGAATGACAGACGCAAGCAAAAAGAGATTTTGCTAAAACTGCTGGAACTGATCCAGGCAATTACTGAAAATCCCACTTCCTATACAATCTCCCCCGTGAAAGAGAATTGGGAACAGGAAAGGCAAAATATTTTAATGGTAAAGCGTCGATTAAGCAATCATATAAGAATGTTAAAAAAAGAGTCCGTTAATTTTGGCGTACAAGAAAAAGCTGATAAAATTGACGAAGTATTCCAAGACTACGAATTGCTAATCAGTGAAAACATTGACAAAATGAAAATTTTATCAGAAAACAGAACTGAGTTGCAGCGATTGTTAGATTCTATTTCGAAATATGCATTTGAAATCATGTTCGAATTATACAATTGACGAAAAGACAGTTGATATTAATAGCAAAACCGCCTAGCAATTTCACTAGGCGGTTTTTTAATATTTCAGAAAACATCACCATTTTTTACTACTCAGTTTTCTGTATGGAATAATTACTTGTCCTGTGGTGGGTTCCAACCAATATGCAACGGTGCATTCGGGCCAATTGGGACATCCTGCAAAGGAACCTTTTTTACTATTGATTCTTCTTAGGTGTGAGCCACATTGTGGACATTTGTAATCGCTCGCCGTTTTTAATGGCACTATTTTATTTTCTTTTTGAAAATCTGCCTCGCGCTGTTGAAGCGTTTTTTTGAAATCAACATAGTGATTTATACGACTTGATGCCAAGCAAAGTATTTTTGAGCCTTCCAGGTTTTCACAGCTAAAGCAATATTCACAGTACAAACAGTCAACCCATCGAGATGAATAAACATTTTTGTACATGTTCTTTTGAGCTGGGCACAAATATCCGCCCTCGAACTCAACTGCTGGCAATGCAACTTTATAGTATTTTTCATAAGCTTTATCAACTGCTTTATTTCTTATCCATTCCCGGTATATTTGAGGCGAAAATAGAATACGGTTTATCATTTGGTCCGTAAGCGTTGATTCATCTAAATCTATATCTATCATCAAAATCGATATATTTTTTTCGTATGCATGACTTTTAAGTGCCTCTATATCTGGCGCTTCGTAAAAAAGATTAAAATTTAAAACAATTTGAAGTTGGAAGCTGTCTTTGTATACTAGAAGCGTTGGAGGGAATTGTTTATCTTCGCACGCATACGTGACATCGGTGATATCAAGAACTTTGGCGGATGCAATCAGCTCATCTTCCTTGTATGAATCAAATTTCAGCACTGCGTCCGGAAGGTAAATCTTACGATGTTTTTGAATGGCTTTGAACACAGCCTGATAAACTGCTACTGCCGGACCAAAAACACAATCGTATTTTGTCTCATGCGCAAAATGATGGCTTCGCTTTTCGCCTTTCCTAGCAATAAGCCTTGTGTGGCAATATGGACAAATGCTGTTACAGGACAGTCCACTTGGTACATCCTCAATTGAATGTAGCTCACCTGTTGCTGTGTCAATTCCCCAATAAATGCGTCCACGTTTCAGTTTTTTAATATTGCCCATAAAGATCACCTTCAGAAATATATGAACGGTGTTTGCGCTTTTCTCTTGCTTATGAGCACATTATAACATAATTAATGGGTAATAAATGGGACAGTATGCGGCATTGATTAAGCAATGATAATCTTAGAACATCAATCATACATCTCATCATCATCTTCTGGATATTCATCACCAATAAAGCTATCCTCGCTAAAAAAATCGTCTCCTATGAGACTATTACCTTCTTTAAAGATATCATCAAACGCTTGCTTGTAGTGGGCATACCCATCTAATCCATCGCCAAAGTACCCATAGTCTTTTGACATAACACACATCCCCTACTTGTATTTATTCAAACTCATTTCAATCGCTCAACAAGTGCTGCTATTTTTTGTGCTTTTATAATACCACAAAATCAACAAAATGACCACATTATAGAGATCACACACTATCTATAGTGAACATTATTGATACTCACGTTGTTTGATTTTGATGTAGAACAGGCCAAAAATGGTATTTTAGACTTCGGAGAATCAATCAACTTTCTTGGCAAATCTCTAAGCTCTATAAAAGATGATTTCTCTGGAAACGGTTTCTCTGGATTTGCAAATGGGCTAAAAACACTATTTGTATCCCAAAGCAAAAGGGATGCGTCACTCCATCTTGAAACAGACATAGAAGCTTTGTCTGAATATGTCGATGCAGTACAAAACGGCACCAATGCTGGCAAGGCGTTTGGCGACACTATGAAAAACGCCTCAACCACTGCGAGAAACTATGCCAGATCAACCGACGCATCCAAAGTAAGCGTTCAAGAATTTACAACAATGCAAAAGGCAGCAACGCTAAGCACTATCGGCTTGAAAGCAGCTACTGTTGCACTGAACATGGCTATTTCAATGGGAATTGGGGTTGCCATCAATTTTGCAATCAGCGCCCTGGATGATTACATTCATCGCCATGAACGTCTTATTGAAGCTGCAGAAAAAGAGGCCAGCGAGTACAATTCGCTTAGCAGTGAATTGAAGTCTTTGGATGACCAAATGGAAAGCAACTCCGATCGGATTAAGGAATTGCAAAGTTTGGGAACATTGACGTTTGTTGAACAGGAAGAGCTTGACAATTTACAGAAAGCAAATGAAAAACTCGAAACGCAGCTTAACTTAAAAAATGCATTAGCCAATATTGAATATGGTGAAGCGCGCGACGCTGCAATTAAAGTAATTGATGATAAAAGCGAAGTTGTTCAAGAATTTGATTCTAACGGGCTTTATATTGGTAGTTACGATGCTACGCGTTCTGAAAAAATCAAAGCTAATGTCTCTGATTTGGACCATATTGATTCCGAGATTCAAAGGTATCTTTCCGAATATGCAGAAGCTTTGAAAGCCAATTTTATTGGTGACTTTGAGTTCTCAACCAAAGAAGATTATGAAGAACAAATCGCAAATTTACGCGAGGGCAGGCAACTTGTTTTAGACGAAACTCTTAGGCTACAAGCAGCGCTGCAGGAACAAGCGGATGTTCTTATCGGAGATGACGATGTAAGTCGTAAATACCGCGACGAGGTAAAACAGAGCGGCATCCTAGTGGACGATTATCTGGGAAATATCGCAACACAGAAAACAAATGACTTCAACTCTGTCTTCGACAACAACCAATTTGTTAAAGAGAAAGAGCAACTAGAGGATCTTGCCAGACAGGGAAAACTTACTGCGGATGTATTCGATAATACCAATGCATATGATTCCTTAGTAAATGCACTTGAAGTTCTTGGCATCTCAATTGAAGATACCGTCAATCAATTCAACGCTTTGGCCGAATCTGAAGCCGGAGCTCAAGAATCATTTGATCCTGAAAAATTCGAAAGTCTCAATTCAGAGTTTGGTGAGCAGATTTCAAATGTTGACGCATTGTATAACGGCTATCAATCGCTTACAACGGCGATGGATGAATACAATACGTACGGTTATATGACGGCAGAAACACTGAGTTCTCTTGCCAGTTCTGGAATGATCCAGTATTTGGAAGCTACGGCAAATGGCCTCTCAATCAATACTGATGCGTTGTTGCAAAATGCTGAGGCTGCCAAGGTATCAGCAATTAACGCTCTTCAAAATTCTGTTGCTCAACAATTGGTAGCGCTTGCGGCCGGTGACGTAGCCATTGCTGCTCCGGGTGCCGGTGACGCTATCGTGGCAGCTGGCGAAATGGCCGCTGCATCTGCAGCTGGATTTAAAACGGCTTCTGCGGCTGCGGCCGAAACAACAATTTTTCTTGAAGGCGTTCGGGACGCTCAAGCCGGAAATGCTGTTGACCCTGACGCTTATCGTGATCGCGCAGATCAATTAATCGCTAACGCTCAGGCTGTTGCCAACTCTATCGCTAAAATAGATATCGCGTCTGCTGGATATCAAAAAGCTATGGCGGGCAATGCCAAATCTACCGGCTCAGCTAAAAGCGCAGCGGAGGAATATGTAGAGTCGCTAAAAAAAGAGAAAGAGGCTTTGCAAGATGTAAAGAATGAGCTGGACGATCAAAAAGATGCCTATGATTCTGTTATCCGCGCCGTTCAGAAGGCACTAGATAAGGAAATCGAAGCACTTGAAAAGCAAAAAGATGCTTTATCGGATCCTGATATTGAAGGTTCGTACGGCAACCGTATCAACCTCATCCAGATGGAGATTGATGCGCTCAACGATTTAAGGGATGCTAAAGAGCGCGAAATAGCCGTAGAAAAAGCCAAGGCCGAACTTGAACGGTTGAAGGACCAGAAAACGCTACGTGTATACATGGAAGGCGAAGGCTTTGTCTGGCGCACTGATGAATCTGCCATTCGTGATGCACAGGAAGCCCTTGATAAGGCCGAACTGGATAAACAAATTTCTGATCTTGAGGATGCCAAAGAAAAGCTTGAAGATATGCTTGAGCAAGAGGAAGAAGCTCTTGACAAAAACATTGAAAAACTTCAGGAATATAAAGATAAATGGGGCGAAATCGCCGATGCTTATCAAGACGAGCAAGATAGGCTTATGGCCGCCCAAGTGCTTGGGCAAAACTGGGAAGCTGAAATTCTGAATGGTCGAATTGAGACGCTCACTTCTTTTCGTGACAAATATATTTCAATCATGGCTGAAATCGCAGCAAAGGTTGAAGAAATCGAAGCCTTGGAGCGCCGTATTAAAGAGGCGCAAAACAGCATCGGCTCTTCTAGTGGAAACTCTGGCGGTGGCGGCAGTGGGGCTACAAATGCGTCTTTACCACGGTATCGCGTCGTAAACACTAGGTATGGAACAGTTTCCCGTTCCGGATTTACCACACAATCTGCGGCCCAAGAATATATTAAAACTCTGGGCGCATCACAAGGATTTTTCCGCATTGAGAAATATGCCAACGGCACTATGTTCTCCCCTACGACGCTTGCTTATGTGGATGATGGAATTGGCAGCAACGCCGGCAGTGAGCTGATCGTGCGAGCGCCTAAGCATGGAAGGCTTACATCTCTTGAATTAGGTTCAGGTGTTATCCCCGCGCAGGCAACAAAAAATCTAATCGCGATGGCAAAGTCTCCTCAAGCAATGCTGCAAGAACAGTTCAAGAATTTGTTTAACAATCAGATGTTGGCAGCTAATACAGTTGGTACAAACAAAATCTTCGAATTCAAATTTGGAGATATTATCATGCATGGCGTGAATGATACAACGTCGTTCGCTAAAATACTCACTCGCGAGTTCCCCGCTATCTTGAAGCAGGAGCTCGGGCGGTGATTAGTAAACAAATGTTTGACATCAATTTAAACGGACGTTAAGGGATATCCAGACAGTTGCCCTCCAGCCATATTTGATTCAGAAGAAGTACTTGGGAAACTTTCCAGCGCGACTCCGAATATAATAAATCAGATAGTTGCGAAAGCACAACAGGAGTATTTACGCCCTATCACACAATCAGTAGCAACATTGCCAATTGAGGAGCTTGCTTTGTTGGCAGAATCGATGATAAATATTACGTCACTTCGTCGGAAAGTTGCAATCGATAATAATATTGGTACTGTGGGTGGCCCAATTGATGTTGGTATGATAACTAAAAGTGATGGTTTTATTTGGATAAAGCGTAAGCACTATTTCGATCAATCGTATAATCTTCAGTACTTCTACTCACATTATATGCGTGAAGGGAGTGTAGGAAGTGAACATCATGAATGATAATATTGAACAGAGGTGTTATTTGCAATACCTTCTTTCCAAATATATTTCTAGACCTTGTAGTGAATCATTAGCACAAGAATTTGGAACACGATATAATGCAATAAACTGGTGTGTTGGCCCCCCTCATATAATTATACCTACTACAGAGCAGTATCAATAAACTTATGTTCTCTCAACTTTTTTCACAACTTACAAGAGTCACGCAAATGTGTGGCTCTTTTTTTGATACACATACTCCAAAATCACCTTAAATATGGTATACTCATATTGAGGTGATTTAAAAGCGGATAACAAAACAAAGCATCATGATGATACCAATAGCAATATTTCTAAAACCAGTTCAAGGTTAACTTTTACACGTACTGTAAATAAACCAGATACCTCTAAGGCGGTCAATGCCAATATTGTTAAGAGCAAAGAAAAACAAACATCATCAAAAACGGAGTAGCAAAATGCCATCGTTAGAAATCTTCCATTCAATCCCAGAAATACTATCTTATTTTTTTCCAGGGTTTGTTTCTATTTCTATTTTCTTATTTTTAAGCTCAAACGAACTGGAATATAGCCATATAAACGTTTATAGTATTTGCATTAGCTATGCAATAAAAGTTTTAATTGATTCTATTTTACACAAGTTCAACTTAATTCACACTACTGGTTTGATCTATGTTATATATTTATGCTTTGGCGTTGTATCCGGCTATATTGTGTACTGTATATATAGGAATCCAAAGATAAAAAAAGCATTATCAAAGTTTGCAAACAAGTCACAAAACAATAACATATGGAATGATATTATTGATCATAAATTTGGCACCAGCCTTATATTGTATCCATCGTTCAATAACGACTCGTACATTGTTGGCACTTTAGTAGAATACGAAGAAAACGGAACAGAATCTTGGTTTGCACTACAGGACTATTATGTATATGAAAATGGAAATAAAAGAGCATCTTCTGATGATTATTCATATCCGGCAATAATCGCGGTGCAGCTTTCTCATATAGATCATGTAGAAATTCTGTATCCAAGTGAAAATTCAGAAGTCGTTATGACTTATAACCTTCAAACAAGCAGCAAAGCAGCCGAATAAATCGTTTAACAGTAGCCATTTGCCTGTTGCTTTTGATAAAACAATAAGATTTATGGAAAGAGTCACACTAGCATGTGACTCTTTTTTATTACAAAGGAGGCATGGCTTATGACTCCTTCTGAACATGATGAACTACAAAAGGCATTACGTGTACTCGCAGAGCGCATCGTGAAAACATGCCGCGAGGAAATTGAGAAAGCTCATTTTGATAAAACATATACAGCTAAAATTGTTGGAATCAAGTTCAACAATCAATATGTTGTCGAATATAACGGAAAACAGCTTACTGTAAAAGGACAGCCTAGCGCACGTTTTAATCTTGGAGATTACGTGCGTATTTTGTCGCCGCAAAATAACATCAAAAATACTATTATCATTCCTAAAACCGGAAGTTCTGGAGACCCGTCAGAGGGCGGCAATTCCCATACACATTCAAATCTTGATGTATTGCATCAGCTTACTCAAAAAATGATTGATAACATGGGAGATCTGAAAGCGTTGGCCTTTAAAAGCAACGTCGATTTTTCTGATCTCACTGCTGAGTTATTGGCTGAAATAAACAAAATTTCAAGTAAAGCCAATCTCACTGATATCGTTCAAACTGATTGGGCAGAGGCAAACAGCTCATCAAAGGCATTCTTAAAGAACAAGCCATCTTCCCTACCTGCAAGCGATGTATATTCGTGGGCGAAGCAACCTAACAAGCCAACTTACACAGCTAGTGAAGTTGGCGCATTACCTGCCGATACAGAGTTGCATACTCACTCTAATAAGTCTGTTCTTGATAAAATAACGCAAACACTGATTGGTGCATGGAATAGTGCCGCGTCCCATGTAAGCGATGCTGTAAAACACATCACTTCTGCCGAAAGGACATTGTGGAACTCAGTAAAAGATAAAGCAAACACATCAGACGTACTCACCAAAACGAACACGACACAATATTCCCCTACTTCAAATTATCATCCTGCTACAAAGAAGTATGTCGATGATTACGTCCAAGACCATTCGCCTGGAGATATGCTCAAAAGCATATATGATACTAACAATGATGGTATTGTAGATAAGGCGGCGCATTCCAATAACGCAGACCGAATTAGCGGCAAAGAAGTAAATGACTCTTTGGATACAGGCGTTATTTGGACGGCAGATCGTATCAAAGCCGAGTTGGATCAAAATCTTCCGATACAGCTTCTACAATGGTCTGGCACTGTTACGTCCAACCAAGTGATTGATTTTGGCATTCCGACTTCAGAAGGATATAAAACAAATTCACTGGAAGTATTGATGCGATTGGATGACGGGAAATTAACAAAAGCGATCCACGCAATAGATTATGGATATACGTATAGAGATACGTCACACATTGAAATAAGATTTTTCAATGCTGGTACATACACTGTCAATTATGGCTATTGTGCGTTAGGCACTTTAACAACAACAAGAATTGATTCATCAGAACCAGTAAACTTAAACGCCAACGATATTTGGCTTGAAGTACTGAGCTAAAGATTGGAGGCCCGTATGAGCTATTTTAAAATTAAACGAGACAGTAATACTCCAGTAGAACTTGGTGTATTAGTCGAAAACGTCGAGGGACTTGATGAAAGGCTTGCTCTAAAGGTTGATAAGGCTGAAGGTAAGGGGCTTTCTACAAACGATTATACAACAACTGAGAAAAATAACGTTGCAAGCAACACTGCAGCGCGGCACTCTCATGGAAACAAATCTGTAATTGACAAAATTACACAGGCGCTATTGGACAATTGGAATGCAGCATTTTCTCATATCTCGGATGCTGTAAAGCATATCACTGCCTCTGAGCGCACTTTATGGAACACCGTATCTTCAAAGGCCAATAAGTCCGATGTGCTTACCAAAACAAACACTACAGAATACACGCCTACATCAGATTATAACCCCTCTACAAAAAAATATGTTGATGACGCAATTGCCGACAAGGGTGTAGGAAATATGCTTAAAAGCGTTTACGACATAAATGATAATGGTGTCGTAGACAACGCAGAAAAGGTAAACGGACTCACTGTTCTTACCGCTGTGCCAGTAAACGCTAAATTTACAGATACTATTTATACGCATCCAACATCCTCTGGCAATAAACATATTCCTTCCGGTGGCGCAAGCGGTCAGATATTAAAATGGAGTGCAGACGGAACAGCCGTATGGGGTTCGGAAAAAGATTACACACACCCTAATAGCGGTGTTACTGCCGGCACATACAAAAGCGTGACCGTAAACGATCAGGGTCATGTTACTGCTGGTTCCAATCCTACGACACTGGCGGGTTATGGAATTACTGATGCTGCATCAAAAACTCATTCTCATACCAAAAGTCAAATTACTGACTTTCCTACCTCTTTACCGGCCAATGGCGGCAATGCAGACACTGTAGATAAAGTACATGTGAATGATTTAGGTTCTGGTAATGTACTTTGGACAGCCTCTCGAATACAAGAAGAGCTTCAGTCAAATCTTCCTACTGGTGTTGTTCACTGGACCGGGACCGTGACTGCGGGTAAGGAAATCGAAATTGTAATTCCTCATACGGATGATTTCAAAACATGCTCTGTGGAGATTTTGGCGCAAAGAAATAGTATATGGGAAAAAGCAATTCATGGTATTGATTATAACTACGCAATTGTAGATGCGACACATATTTCTGTTATCTTTCTGCTTGCAGGAACATTCATTGCCAATTATGCGTTCTGCGCTCAAGGGCATGTACAGTTAATCGAAGTCAGCAATAGCGAACCCGCATCACTTGCAAGTGGAGATTTCTGGTACGAGGTTCTGTCGTAAGAGGGGGTGAGTTGATATTGGCAAATAAATTTAAGCGATTTAATAAAACAAACGAAGAAATCATTGTAAAAAGCGAGAATGTTGAAGGCCTCTCTTCCCTTCTGGCCAATAAAGTGTCCGTCGTAACAGGCAAACAATTATCTACAAATGATTTTACCAACACAGATAAGTCGAATGTTTCCGCTAACACATCTGCACGCCACACACATTCCAACAAAAGCATAATCGATAAAATCACTCAGGCTTTTATTGACAACTGGACTGCAGCATACACCCATATATCTGACACAGTAAAACATATCACGGCAGCGGAACGAACAAAGTGGAATGGAGCTGCTACAAGTCAACACACACATTCAAACAAAAGTGTGTTAGATGGAATAACATCCACGTTGGTATCCAATTGGACTTCTGCATATACACATATTTCTGACGCTGTTAAGCATATAACGGCAACCGAACGAACAAACTGGAATAGCGCCAAAAGTAAGGCGGACGCGGCATTACCCAAAAGTGGCGGTACAATGACTGGATTTATTACGCTTCATGCAGCGCCTACAGCTAACATGCATCCGGCTACTAAAAAATATGTGGACGATAAAATGATAGATGCTGGCAGCGGTGATATGACAAAAGCTGTTTATGCGCAAGTTGGAAACCCTAACTTACTAGACAATACAAATTTTAATAATATTGTGAACCAAAGAGGGGCTTCTTCCTATTCGTTAGATTGGAAATACAGCATTGATAGGTGGGTACTTTTAGGAACATACTCCGTCAGTAACCACACCCTTACTTTTGATGCTGGAAATCAAGCTTCAAGATTCGGCTTAGATGCTATATCATATATGCGACAAGGTATAGAAAAGCTAGACGCTGATACATATACCCTATCTGCTGGGATAGGAGATACTGTATATTCGCACAGTTTTGTAGTAGGTTCTACCGTTGCTTCACAGGCTTGGAATATGGGACCGTTCTATTTTGTATATGAGAAGTTTTCCGGTGTGAATACTCAATGGTTTGGATTTGGTGTTGTACCGGGCACATCAAGTCCGGGTAATGTTTCTCTTGACTGGATTAAACTAGAACATGGAGCTACTGCCACTCCATATACACCAAAATCATATGGCGAAGAACTTGCTGAATGTTCAAGATATTTTATATCTACCGTTGGCTATGGAATGCCGGGGATTGTAAATAATCCGGGATTCAGATGTTTTATAAGCACTCCTGTAATGATGCGTGGTGTGACTCCTACCGTTACTGTAAAGGCATCTGACAATGTTGTATTTGGTGGCACATTCAAAGCGTTAAACAAGACAGCAACAGGTGTACAAAGATTTAAAAACGGTATTCTTGTAAATATTGGGAGCGTTACGACAGGAGTTGCAAATACTCCAGGTATCGCATACGGTTTAATATGCGATATATCTGCTGATATTTAAAGGAGTAAATAGTATGGAAGATGGAAAATACATTGTATATGTTCGTGTTGATAAAAACAGCAATATTGTAGATATAAATAGCGATGCCTTTTTGGAAGACGTTTACAATTGGATACCTATTGATGAGGGATATGGAGACAAATATCATCACGCCCAAGGGAACTATTTCCCGCTACCATTGTACGGAACGGATGGCTGCGCGAACTACAAGCTGGCAGACGGTACGCCCGCCCTGCGCACAGAGGTGGAGAAAGCGGCAGAGATCGCCGCGCGGCCCGCGCCAGAGCCGACGCCGCTTGACCGGGTGGAGGCACAGGTTGCCTACACAGCCATAATGACAGACACGATGCTGGAGGGTTAAGCATGTACGACAACATTAAAAAGTGGTATGCCATGGGCCTGTGGAGCGCCGCGCAGGTGCGGCAGGCCGTCCTTAAAGGCGTTATTTCTGAGGCGCAATACCGAATAATTGTTTATACTGTATAGCCATTGACTATTTTCATTTTCAGCCCATAAAAAGAGTAAAATCACAGGTGGTGATAAAAATAAAACCCATATTAAAACCCCAAAATGCGTTTGATGCCACCAAAGAGCACGAGTTCGAATTCTCTTATCCTTCAATTATTTCAAAAAGCAAACTGATTGTATACACCAATTCTAATGGAAAAATCGTTTATGAGCAAACACAAACATCTTCAAAAAAAGCATATATGTTGCCTGCTAAAACACTTTTAAATGGTACATATTATAGCGCCAAAATCTATGTGTTCGACGCGTCAGGAAAGACAAGCGAAGAGAGCAACCATATTGATTTTTATTGTTATAGTGCC
>ERZ827471.434-NODE-434-length-37657-cov-10.491250_pt1 | contig 37657 bp, 35 predicted proteins | sample MGYA00519772_ERZ827471 | MGnify/ENA primary metagenome ERZ827471 (study PRJEB31778, sample SAMEA3449315) | human gut metagenome | biome: human gut; feature: human-associated habitat; material: faeces | place: United Kingdom | collected 2010/2012 ...
TAGTATGATGCGGATGAAGTTTTCCATTGGCATCCCAATTTCGTAATGTCTGGGCGGATACGCCTATAATTTTTGAAAATTCATGTATAGAATAATATTTACTCAAAGCATCAACTCCTTTCAATAATATTCTACTCTAATATCTTATAAAACCAAACATGTACTTATATGATTTTATAATTTATATTTAACTGTTAATAACCTCCTTATATAGAAATATAGAAATGAAAAACAGACTATAGGTGTAAAGTCCGATCCAGCTAATCTTAGCACAGTTTTTGACTGTGTGTAAAGAGAGGGAACGCAGATAAGTATCTTGTGCATCACGAAGCGTATTGCCGGTCACAGAATGAACAGCAATATGCTTCGCAGCGAATACGGATCGTCAATACACATCTGACGGTGAGAAAAACGGTACAGCCGGGAAATTTTTCGGCAGGAAAAACGCAGGATACAGAACGGTTTATAGGACTGTATAAAAAAACATGGAATTTTGCGTGCATATGTAGAAATAATGGCACGCATGGAATTATGTTAGGAACGGGAAAACAATTTTTTCGTCAAATGACATTTGTACATGTTTTGAGTTAGTAAAAATATACAAAAACAGATATGTAAAAATGTTGGTTTTGCCATAAAGAAACAAAATGGTTTCAAAACATACTCAAAAATAGTGGAAATTATGGAAAAATATAAAAAAACATAAAAACACAGGAAAAAATGACGGATAATTAACAAAGTATGAACAAAAAATAGATAAAATGAACAAATAATAACATTTTTCCATATTGAAATGACAATAATCCATTTATCATTTTTCCATGTGCAATTATAATAATATCAACGGTCATGGACGTGGAAAAAATATAAAAACTGACCAAAGAAAGAGGGAAAATAAGAAAGATTTAAAAGGAGGAAGAAGTTATGAATTTCAAAAGAGTAGCAGCATTATTGTTAGCAGGTGCCATGGTAATGACAGCAGTTCCGGTATATGCAAAAGGTGACGATGTTACACTTTCCGTATCCATCTGGGACACCAACCAGGAGCCGGGAATCAAAGAAATTCTTGCAGACTTCACAGAGAAGACAGGAATCAAGACAGAGATTTCCGTTGTTAAATGGGATGAGTACTGGACAATGCTCGAGGCCGGTGCACAGGGTGGTTCCCTTCCGGACGTATTCTGGATGCACTCCAACGAGAGTCAGAGATACATGTCCAACGATATGCTTCTTGATCTGACCGATAAGATCAAAGACAGCGATCTGATCGATCCGGAGAACTATCCGGAGGATATCTGGGGACTGTATACATACGATGATAAATATTATGCAGTACCGAAGGATATAGATACAATCGCTCTCTGGTACAACAAGACATTATTTGACGAGGCAGGACTTGATTATCCGACAGCTGACTGGACATGGGATGATGTTACAGAGGCAGCTAAGAAGCTTACTAAGGATGATGGTTCCCAGTACGGTCTCGCAATGAGAAATGATAACAACCAGGCCGGATACTACAACCTGATCTATGATAACGGCGGATACATCATCAGCGATGACAAGACAAAATCCGGCTGGGATGATGAGAAGACGATCGCAGCTATGCAGACACTGGAAGGATGGATCAAGGATGGCGTGATCCCGTCTCTTGAGACAATGTCCGAGAACAACGAGGACGTACTTTTCGAGGCTGGCAAGATCGCTATGACATGCCAGGGCTCCTGGATGCTTGCAGCATTTAAAGAGAACGAGTACACAGCAGCTAACTGTGATTGTGTAGAGCTTCCTAAAAACGCTGAGACAGGCAGAAGAGCTTCCTCATATAACGGACTTGGATGGGCAGCATCTGCTTCCGGTGAGCACACAGACGAAGCTTGGCAGCTGATCGAGTACCTCGGATCCAAAGAGGCTCAGGAGAAACAGGCTGAGCTTGGTGTTACAATGAGTGCATACAAAGATACATCTGATGCATGGGCTAAATCCGCAGACTTCAACCTTCAGGCTTATCTGAACATGATGGATGACATGGAGATCCGTCCATACTCCAAATCTACTGTAACATGGGAGAACGAGGACAACGAAATCCTTAAGGGCGTATACACAGGCGACATCACAATGGAAGAGGCTTGCAAGCAGATGGCTGATCAGATGAACGAGAAGCTGGCTGAGGAGTAAGCATTAAGAAACACCGATAATTAAGTGCAGTAATGAGAGGGGCCGCCGCACTCAGGTGCAGCGGCCTCATACATAGAAGGAATAGAAGGAGTGATTCTTATGGCTAAAACTACCAAGTCACAGGCACGGACAAAGAGAGAGCGCAGTGAGTTCCTCTGGGGCTGGCTGTTTATTCTCCCAACAACCATCGGACTGATCGTATTGAACATCATTCCGATCTTCCAGACTATTTACCAGAGCTTTTTCAAAACAGGAGATTTTGGTAAAGGAAATATCTTTATCGGTTTACAGAACTATCAGAAGGTTTTTGCAGATAAAGAGATCTGGCAGGCACTGATCAACACATTCAAATATGCGATCGTGGAGGTTCCTTTTTCCATTGCCATCGCACTTGTTCTTGCAGTACTTCTTAACAGAAAGATGAAGGGCCGTTCTGTTTACAGAACCATCATCTTCCTCCCGATGGTAGCAGCTCCGGCAGCGGTAGCTATGGTATGGAGATGGCTGTTCAACTCTGATTATGGTCTTATCAATAACGTTTTCCATGTTCATGTAAACTGGGTTTCTAATCCGAAAATTGCAGTATTTGCAGTTGCGATCATCGGTGTATGGTCTATCATCGGTTACAATATGGTTCTTTTCCTGTCAGGACTTCAGGAAATCCCGAGAGACTATTATGAAGCTGCATCTATTGACGGTGCTACAGGTGTGAATGCATTCTTTAACATCACGATCCCGCTTCTTTCACCAACCATTTTCTTCGTACTTGTTACCCGTGTGATCGGATCCCTTCAGGTATTCGACCTGATCTATATGGTTATTGACAAGTCAAACCCGGCACTTACCAAGACTCAGTCACTGGTTTATCTGTTCTACAAATATGCATTTATCAATAAGAACATGGGATACGGCGCTACGATCGTAGTAGTACTTCTTATTATTACCATGATCCTGACAGTATTCCAGATGATCGGTCAGAAGAAATGGGTATTCTACAACTAAAAAGGGGGATTAACCATGGATAGTATGGAAACAAAAAAGAAATTAACCACTATTTTAATACATGTTATACTGATCATTGTGTCCATAACGATGCTTGTGCCATTTATCTGGATGATCCTGACAGCTTTTAAATCTGTAACGGAAGCAACATCTGTAGATCCTTTCACCATTTTCCCGAAAATATGGAGAAAAGACGCATTTATTTCTGTTATCAATAACATGAACTTCCTGCTTCTGTACAAGAATACACTGCTTCTGATCTTCTTCCGAGTAGTGTGTGCGGTTCTTACAGCAACTATGGCAGGCTATGCATTTGGACGACTGAATTTCAAGGGTCGTGATCTCTGCTTTAGTCTTGTACTGTTCCAGATGATGGTTCCGGTACAGATCTTCATCATCCCGCAGTACCTGATGGTCAGCAAGATGGGTATGCTGAATACGATCTTTGCCCTTGTATTCCCGGGTATTGTCACTGCGTTCGGTACCTTCCTTCTGAGACAGGGATACATGGGACTGCCGAAGGATCTGGAGGAGGCTGCCAGACTTGATGGATGTAACATCGGTCAGACCTTCCTTTACGTCATGGCACCACTTACAAGATCCAGTATGGTTGCACTTGGAATTTTCACAGCTGTATTCGCATTCAAAGATCTGATGTGGCCGATGATCGTTAATACAGATAAGGATATGCTGGTACTTTCTTCCGCACTTGCAAAGATGCAGGGCCAGTACGTATCCAAATTCCCGGAATTGATGGCTGCATCTCTGATCGCCTGCATTCCGATGATCGTGATCTACATGATCTTCCAGAAACAGTTTATCGAAGGTATTGCTACCAGCGGTGGAAAACTGTAATCAGAAATATTACATAAGGTAATACAAGACCGCTGACAATGTATATAACTGAGGATTTGGTTATTGAGGTTGTCAGCGGTATTTTTATCCGCAGTAAACAAAAAAAAGGAGAAAATTATGCCGATCAAATTTCACGAGGGATCAAAGACATTCCACATTTATAACAAACATTTAAGCTACATCACCTGTATCATGGAAAATGGCCAGATGGAGAATCTGTACTATGGAAAAGCTATCCGCGATAAAGAGGATTTCAGTTATCTTCACGAGGAGATCATGCGTTCCCTGATGGCTGTATGCGTTCCGGAACCGGGACTTCTTTCCATGCAGTATACCAAACAGGAGTATCCTGTTTACGGAACCGGTGATTTCAGAAGCCCCGCTCTTACTGTTCGCCAGGAGAACGGAAGTGAGATCGTAGATTTCAAATATGTTTCCCACGAGATCTATGGCGGCAAAAAGAAACTTGCAGGTCTTCCTGCAACTTATACAGAGAGCGATGAGGAAGCAACATCTCTGGACATCACACTTCATGATTCCGTGATGGACACAGATCTTGTTCTTACCTATTCTGTATATGAAGATTATCCGGTGATCACAAGAAGTGCACGCCTTGTTCAGAAAGGGGATCAGAAGATCCGTCTTGAGAATGTCATGAGCGCGGCAGTAGAATTCCCGGACATGGATTATGAGATGATACACCTTTCCGGTGCGTGGGCACGTGAGCGTTATGTAAAAACACGCAAACTTGAGATGGGGACACAAGCTGTACAGAGCCTTGCAGGAACCGGTTCCAGCTCTGAGCAGAATCCGTTTATCGCACTGAAACGTCCTCATACAACAGAAGACACAGGTGAGGTTTTCGGCTTCAGCTTTGTGTACAGCGGAAACTTCCTTGCACAGGTCGAGGTTTCCACCTACGAGATGACACGAGTTATGATGGGAATCAATCCTCAGGGATTTTCCTGGGAGCTTTCCAGAGATGAGGAATTCCAGACTCCGGAGGTTGTTATGGTATATAGCGACAAGGGCTTAAACGGAATGAGCCAGGCTTACCACAGACTGTACCGTGACCGCCTGATGCGCGGTAAATGGAGAAACCATGCACGTCCGATCCTTCTTAATAACTGGGAAGCAACCTATTTTGATTTTGATGAGGAAAAAATCCTCAATATTGCAAAAAAAGCCAAAGAGGTTGGGGTAGAGCTGTTCGTTCTGGATGACGGATGGTTTGGAACAAGAAACGATGATTACCAGGGCCTTGGCGACTGGTTTGTAAATAAGAACAAGCTTCCAAACGGAATTTCCGGACTTTCCCGTAAGATCGAGGAGATGGGACTGAAATTCGGTCTCTGGGTAGAGCTTGAGATGGTAAACAAGAACAGTGACTGCTACAGATCACATCCGGACTGGCTCATCGGAGCACCGGACCGTTTTGAGTCCCACTCAAGACATCAGCACGTTCTTGATTTTTCCAGACCTGAGGTTGTGGATTTTATTTATGATTCCATCTCCAAGGTTATCGAGGAATCTTCCATTTCCTACATTAAATGGGATATGAACCGCTACATGTCCGAGCCTTTTAGCCGCGGTGCATCTGCAGCAGATCAGGGCAAGACTATGCATAAATATATCCTTGGTGTATATGAGCTGTATACAAGACTGACAGAGAGATTCCCTGACATTCTCTTTGAATCCTGTGCAAGCGGCGGAGCAAGATTTGATCCGGGAATGCTGTATTTTGCACCGCAGACATGGACCAGTGATGATACCGATGCAGCTGAGAGAGAAAAGATCCAGTACGGTACCTCCTTTGTTTATCCGATCGTCAGCATGGGATCTCATGTATCAGCAGTACCGAATCATCAGCTGCACCGTACCACACCGCTTTCTACGAGAGCAAATGTGGCATATTTCGGAACCTTTGGCTATGAGCTGGATCTGAACCTTTTAAGTGCCAAAGAGATCGAAGAGGTAAAGGCACAGGTGGAATTCATGAAGGAACATCGTGACCTGATCCAGGTGGAGGGTGATTTCTACCGTATCTTAAGCCCGTTTGAAGGAAATGATACTGCATGGATGGTTGTTTCCAGAGACAAAAAGCAGGCAGTTGCCGGATACTATGAAAGACTGAACAAGGTCAATGCTTCCTGGATGCGTCTGCGCTTCAAGGGTCTTGACGAGGATCAGCTTTACAAAGTAAAATGGGAAGATAAGTGCCTGAAAGCATATGGAAATGAATTGATGTATGCAGGAATCCCGGTTGACCGAGACTACTGCAACAAGACAAACGGTGATTTCCATTCTGTATTGTATACAATTGAGGCAGAGGATTGATCGGATCAGCTGCAGAACAGTTAGCTGGTACAGACAGACCGCCGGATATGGCGGTCTGTTGCTGAGTTGCCAGCTGCCTGAACAGAGCTGTGGATTACGGATAACTGTTTGATCTGAAAAGAAGAACACAGAATATCAGGGAGGTGAAAAGTTGCTTCATACAGTTGGTTTTACAAACTCGGACAGCTATAAATGTCTGGAGAATTTAAAGAAAGGTGCGGTGGATCTCTGTCTTACTTATTGTGGGTGGGAAAACTGTGATCCGGGACATCGATTTGGACCAAATAAAAGGATCTCGCATGTACTTCATATCGTGGAATCCGGGACCGGGGTTTTTGAGATGGATGGACACCAGTATCATCTGAGCGGCGGAGAGGCATTTCTGATCCCATCCAGTGTGGAGGCCTGGTATGAGGCAGACATGGATAATCCCTGGACGTACCGCTGGGTAGGATTTGAGGGAATGACTGCAGAGGAAGTGATCCATGTAAGTGGTTTCAGCCGGGAAAATCCGGTCCGAAGGATCCACTGCATGGAAAATGTGGCTAAATATATTGATGCAATGGTACGGACAAACAAGCTTGTTTTTGAAAATGAGCTGAAACGGAACGGACTTCTGATGCTTCTTTTTTCTGATCTGATCACGGATAACAGAGATGCATGTCTGAGAGAAGGCAAGCTTCTCCCATCCCACAGATATCCCAATTCCGTTTATGTGGAGCATGCAGTGGATTACATTGCAGCCAATTTTGACAAGAGGCTTAAGATCAATGAACTGGCAGACCGCATTGGAGTAAACCGGAGCTATCTTACCAGCTCGTTTAAGAAAAGCCTCGGATGTTCGCCACAGGAATATCTTATGAACCTTCGCATCGAGAAAGCAAAATCTCTTCTGAAAAACGGAGATATTCAGGTCAGTGAAGTAGCTGCAAGAGTAGGGTATGGAGATCCCCTGGCTTTTTCCAAGGTATTCAAGGCAAGAACAGGAAGAAGTCCGAGAGAATACAAGGAAGAAAAGAGAAGACTTGTAGTGAAGGGAAAAAAGGGGGATTATACGGAATCTGAAGCCTGATCCTGTGATATATTTCATGAAGAAAAAAGAACTCTCTGTCTGGTCCGGAATATATAAAATTCTGGTATCGGGCAGAGAGCTTTTTATGTCATAAGAAATGTTATAGAAAATTACTTCCAGGTATCTCATGCAACAAAACAACAATTATTAACATCAAAGTACATATTTTAAACAAGTTTCTGGTAGTATGATAAGATCACAAAGAAAACGAAGCGGGACTGCACCGCAAAAATAGCAGAAAATCAGGAATTTCAAAGAAAAATACAAGAATTCCGGATAAGAGACCCAACAAAGGAAACAGGAGGAAACGAACATGATCAAAATTACATTTATGGGAGCAGGAAGCACGGTTTTCGCAAGAAATGTACTTGGCGATTGTATGTGCACACCGGCACTTCGCGAGAGCGAGATCGCACTTTATGATATTGACGAGAAGAGACTGGAGGATTCCAGAATTATCTTAAGTGCCATCAACCACAACGTAAACGAGGACCGCGCAGTGATCAAAACATATCTCGGTGCAGAGAACCGTAAAGATGCACTTCGCGATGCAGATTTCGTAGTCAATGCCATTCAGGTAGGCGGTTATGAGCCATGTACAGTAACAGACTTTGAGATCCCGAAGAAATACGGCATCAAACAGACCATCGCAGATACTCTGGGAATCGGCGGAATCATGCGTGCACTTCGTACCATTCCGGTTCTGGAAGAGTTTGCACGGGACATGGAAGAAGTATGCCCGAACACTTTGTTCCTGAATTACTCCAATCCGATGGCAATGCTCACCGGTTATATGCAGCGTTTCACAAAGATTCGTACAGTAGGTCTTTGCCACAGTGTTCAGGTCTGCTCCCAGAAGCTTCTTGAGGGAATGGGAATGGAAGACAAGCTTGAGGGACGTACCGAGCTGATCGCAGGTATCAACCACATGGCATGGCTTCTTGAGATCCATGACAAAGATGGAAACGACCTGTACCCGGAGATCCGCAGAATTGCAGAGGAGAAGAATACATCCGGTGAGAAACATGAGGATATGGTACGTTATGAGTACATCCGTCATCTTGGCTACTACTGCACAGAGTCCAGTGAGCACAATGCAGAGTACAATCCGTTCTTTATCAAATCCAGATATCCGGAGATGATCGAGGAGTTCAATATTCCACTTGACGAATATCCGAGAAGATGTATCAAACAGATCGAGGGTTGGGAAAAAGAGCGTGAGGATATCCTCAAAGACGGCAAGATCGGCCATGAGAGAAGTAAAGAGTATGCTTCCTACATCATGGAGGCTGTTGTTACAAACACACCGTACAAGATTGGTGGAAATGTTCTTAACAACGGTTATATCGACAACCTTCCGTCAGATGCCTGCGTAGAGGTTCCATGTTATATCGACGGAACCGGCGTACACCCGGTAAAAGTGGGCAAGCTTCCTACACAGCTGGCAGCTATGAACTCATCCAATGTCAGCCCGCAGCTCCTTGCTATTGAGGCAGCAGTGACCAAAGACCGCCAGAAGATCTATCAGGCAGCTATGATGGATCCTCACACAGGTGCAGAGCTGAATATCAAAGATATCCAGGCAATGTGTGATGAGCTGATCGAGGCACATGGAGATTATATGAAGATGTACCGCTAAATGAAAGGTATGTCAGGGGACTCCCGAGCAGTTTTCTGAATAGACAGGCCGGAACACTAAAATGGATGTTCCGGCCTTTTTATGATATAAAATGTTGATGTTTTTTCACAGGAATATTATAATTGGGATATGTATTTCAGCAAATAATACGGGAGGATTTTTTACAATGGGAGTAAACGAGGCAAAAACAGCGATTCTTGAGAACCGCACAGCACTTGGAATCGAGTTCGGTTCCACAAGGATCAAGGCAGTTCTGGTTGATGATAAGAACCAGCCCATCGCATCCGGCGGTTACGGATGGGAGAATCAGTATGTGGATGGTATCTGGACATACAGCCTGGAGGAAATCTGGAAAGGTCTCCAGGCCAGCTATCAGGATATGGCAAAAGATGTCCGGGAAAAATATGGAGTGGAGCTGACAAGCGTAGGAGCTTTTGGCGTCAGTGCCATGATGCACGGATATATGCCGTTTAACAAAGCAGGCGAGCTGATGGTTCCGTTCCGCACATGGAGAAACAATATCACAGGTGAGGCATCTGAGAAACTTGGAGAACTTTTCCATTATAATATCCCTCAGAGATGGAGCATTGCACATCTGTACCAGGCGATCTTAAACGGCGAGGAGCATGTGAAAGATATTGATTATATCACAACTCTGGAAGCCTATGTACACTGGAAGCTTACCGGAAAAAGAGTTCTGGGTATCGGTGATGCGGCAGGTATGTTCCCCATCGACAGCGAAACAAAAGACTACAATGAGGAGATGGTGAAGAAATTTGATGAGCTGGTAGCTCCTTATGGATTCCCATGGAAACTCCGCGATATCATGCCAGAGGTTATGGTTGCAGGACAGGATGCGGGTACTCTTACAGAAGAAGGAGCAAAGCTTCTTGATGTAACCGGCAGACTGCAAGCAGGAATCCCGATGTGTCCGCCTGAGGGAGACGCAGGAACCGGTATGGTTGCCACAAACAGTGTGCGTCAGCGGACAGGAAATGTTTCAGCAGGAACTTCTGTATTTGCCATGATCGTCCTGGAAAAAGCTCTTTCCAAACCGTACAAAGAGATCGATATGGTCACAACACCTGCCGGTGATCCGGTTGCCATGGCACATTCCAACAACTGCACATCTGATTTGAATGCCTGGGTGAATGTGTTTAAGGAATTTATGGAAGCAATGGGCATGGAAGTGGATATGGACAAATTGTTCGGAACACTTTACAATAAAGCAATGGAGGGAGATCCTGACTGTGGCGGACTTCTTTCCTATTGTTATTTCTCAGGTGAGCATATGACTGGCTTTGAGGAGGGACGTCCTCTATTTGTCCGCTCTCCGGAGAGCAAATTTACACTTGCCAATTTTATGAGAAACAATCTTTATACCTGTCTTGGAGCTATGCGTGTAGGTCTTGATATCCTTCTTAATCAGGAGCATGTGAAGATCGACAAGCTTCTTGGACATGGCGGCCTCTTTAAGACAAAAGGTGTTGGCCAGCAGATCCTTGCAGATGCAGTGAATGCACCGGTTTCCGTTATGTCAACCGCAGGAGAAGGAGGAGCCTGGGGAATCGCGATCTTGGCATCTTATCTCATTAACAAAAATGATGGTGAAGATCTTGCTGATTTCCTGGATGAAAATGTATTCAAAGGAAATGAAGGAAGTACACTGGCACCGGAAGCAGAAGGTGTGAAGGGATTTGATGCGTTCATGGACCGGTATATGAAAGGCCTTGGCATTGAGCGTGCGGCTGTAGAATCCAGGATCTGGTAAAGAGCAGAACGGATTGAAATATAAATCTTTGATTTACAGGAATAATGAAAATGAAATCAGAGGAATATAAATGAAACAGACAGATCATGAGAAAAAACTGGCTCCAGGCCAGATCGTACATGTCGTGATCGATCGTCCGATAAAGGAATTTACAGGTAAAATCATCGCTGTTATCCACCGTCTTAATGATGTGGAAGATAAATGGGTGGCAGTACCGGAAAACATGACTATGACGGCCGAGGAAATCATGGCGCAGGTAAGCTTTCAGGAACAGTATTTTAAGACAGAGATAGAGATGATTGAATAAAAGGCAGCAAGTGACATTAAATAAGGAGAAAACATCACAATGGAAAAATCAACAGTTTATTTCACAGATTTTCGTTGTCCTGTGGGAACCAGCCAGCTTGATAAGCTGAAAAAACTCTGTGTTGCTGCCGGAATCAGAGACATTGACATGGACGGAAAATTTGTAGCCATTAAGATGCATTTCGGTGAGCTGGGAAACCTGGCATTTCTTCGCCCGAACTATGCAAAAGCTGTGGCAGATCTCTGCAAAGAACAGGGCGGGCTGCCATTTCTGACAGACTGCAACACTCTTTACCCGGGAAGCAGAAAGAATGCTCTGGAGCATCTGGACTGTGCAAACCTCAATGGTTTTAATACCATTACTACAGGCTGCCAGATCATTATTGGAGATGGACTTCGAGGAACAGATGAGATAGAGGTTCCGGTAGTAAACGGAGAATACTGCAAAACTGCGCTGATCGGACATGCGATCATGGATGCGGATATTTTTATCAGTCTCAGTCACTTTAAAGGGCATGAGTCAACAGGATTCGGCGGTGCTCTGAAGAATATCGGTATGGGCTGCGGAAGCCGTGCAGGAAAGATGCAGCAGCATGCCAGCGGTAAACCTGCCATCAACGAAGAAGTCTGTCGTGGATGCAAACGCTGCGCGAAAGAATGTGGAAGTGATGCCATTACTTATGTAAACAAAAAAGCAGTTATTGATTATGATAAATGCAAGGGCTGTGGCCGCTGTATCGGAGCCTGCAGTTTTGATGCTGTTTACAATCCGAATAGCAGTGCTAATGAAATGCTTGACCGCAAGATGGCTGAGTATGCACAGGCTGTCTGTCATGGCCGTCCACATTTTCATATTGCACTGGTACAGGATATCAGCCCGAACTGCGACTGCCACGGTGAGAACGATGCGCCGATCCTTCCGGATATCGGAATGTTCGCAAGCTTTGACCCGGTAGCTCTGGATCAGGCATGTGCAGATGCCTGTCTCAAGGCAACACCGATCGAAAACAGCCAGCTTGGAGAGCATCTGGCAGAACCAGGATGGCACTGCCATCACGACCATTTCAAAGACTCCAACCCTAATGTAGAATGGAAAGCAACTCTGGATCAGGCAGAGAAGATCGGCCTGGGAACAAGAGAGTATGAGCTGAAGAGAATTAAATAAAAAAGTATATCAAATGATAAAAAGCAGGAGCAGACATGGATGACATGTGATAGCACCTGCTTTTTATATGCCCAAAATGTTCTTCCACTCCTGCAAAACAGCAGGTGTTGCCCATGGCAAAAAGATGGAAGGAATCCGTATATGAATTTGCAAAAGCAGAGGTACTTGAGGCAGGAAGAGAAGAAGGCAGAAAAGAAGACAGGAAAATGTACCGTGGAACAAAGGTGATAACGTAAGAGAGAATATGCCATTTCCAGCCCTTTGGTTCATGAGATGATCAGTGAAAATTTCATTGAAAATATTTTTCCTTAATGGTATCATGAGACACGAAAAACACAGAAAATAAAAATACCAGGCTGTTAATAGTAAGTACATACGTTACAACAGATTACAGCCAGTCGGACAGCGAAAGAGCAGCAGGTGGCTAACTGCAGAAATTCGCTGTGATATACAGGAGGAGAAAAAACAATGAAATTAACCATGCTTGGAACAGGCAACGCACTGGTAACGGAGTGCTATAATACATGCTTCGTGCTCAGCGATGAGTACGGCCATTTTCTGGTTGACGGCGGCGGTGGAAACACTGTGCTTTCCCAGCTTAAGAAAGCAGGCGTAGATCTGATGGATGTTCATGAGATCTTTGTTACACATAAGCATGTTGACCATATCATGGGAATTGTTTGGGTGATCCGAATTATCTGCCAGAACATGAAGAAGGGTGCTTATCAGGGCGAGGCCAATATCTACGCACATGACGAAGTGATCGGACTTCTGAAAGACATGGCATTTAAGCTTCTCAACAAGAAAGAGACACAGTACATCGGTGACAGACTTCATCTGATCGAGATAAAAGACGGCGAAGAGAAAACGATTCTCAATAAGAAAGTAACATTCTTCGATATCGGCTCTACCAAGGCGAAACAGTTCGGTTTCCAGATGACCTACGGAGATAACAAGGTGCTGACATGCTGCGGAGATGAGCCATACAACGAATGCGAGGAGAAATATGCGAAGGGCAGCGACTGGATGTTTCACGAAGCATTTTGCCTGTATGGACAGCGTGACATCTTCAATCCTTATGAGAAACATCATTCCACAGTTAAGGATGCCAGCGAGCTTGCCCAGCAGCTTGGCGTAAAGAATCTTGTACTGTATCACACAGAGGATAAGAACATTAAGAATCGTAAAGAACTTTACGGAGCAGAAGGCAGAGAGTATTATCACGGAAATCTTTTTGTTCCAGATGATCTTGATGTGATCGAAATGTAATTTTTTATGAAGTAAAAAGAAAAGACCGGAAGTGCGAGGTAACATAACACATGCCAGAAACAGACAACATCATACTTGAAAAAAAATACAGAAAACTCCAGGATATCATTCATTCTCTTGGAAGCGTAGCTGTAGCATTTTCCGGCGGCGTAGATTCCACATTTCTTCTGAAAGCAGCACAGGAGACACTTGGTGACAAGGCCATGGCCATCACTGCATGCCCCTGCTCTTTCACAGACAGAGAGCTGAAAGAAACGGAGGATTTCTGCCAGGATAACAATATCTGCCAGGAAGTCTGCAGGATCAATGAATTTGACATTCCGGGCTTCCGTCAGAATCCACCTGACCGCTGCTACATCTGCAAAAAAGCCATTTTCACAAAACTCTGGGAAGCAGCGAAAGCGCATAATATGAATATGATCGTAGAAGGCTCCAACATGGATGACTTAGGCGATTACCGCCCGGGAAAAAGAGCCATCCAGGAGCTTGGCGTGCGAAGTCCTCTCCAGGAAGCAGGCCTCTATAAAGAAGAGATCCGTGAGCTGTCAAAGCACATGAACCTTCCAACCTGGAACAAGCCGTCCTTTGCCTGTCTTGCATCCAGATTTGTATACGGTGAAACCATCACTGAGGAAAAGCTTCACATGGTGGATCAGGCCGAGCAGTTCCTGATAGATCTTGGTTTCCACCAGTTCCGCGTACGCATTCATGGAACAATGGCGAGGATCGAAGTCCCGGAAGAGGATATCCTGAAAATTGCAGATAATGAGACAAGAACAAAGATCACAGAGAAATTCCGCACTCTGGGATTCTCCTACGTAACATTGGATCTTCAGGGCTTCCGGTCTGGAAGTATGAATGAAACACTGGGAAAATAGTATCGGAAAATAAATAATCCCCCGGAAATACCGCACGAGAAGTATTTCCGGGGAATTGTTGCACAAATAGAACCTGAGGCTCAATTACTGTTTTCAAATCTCAATTTTTGAATTGAAAATATCTGCCTGGCGGGCTGTATATCTTACATATAATCTTTCAGAACATTATGCTCCCGCAAAAGTTTTTCAACGACAGTTCCCTTCACAACATTCAGAAGAGGCTTCTTCAGTGCATTCAGAGGTCCTGGGAGCCGGATCTCAAGAGGAGATTTGCCGTCCATCAGTTTCACAGAGCTGTCAAGAAGCTCACGGATATCGTAAACACTTCCCCATACTTCCGGAACACCACGGTCTACACCTGTAAGACCATATACAGCCTCCATTGCAGTACGAACAGAATATTCTGTAGTGAAAATGGTATCACGCGGAGTTTCAGCAAACTGTCCGAGGAATGCGAAGTTCACACAGCCATCCGGGATAACATCCGGGCGGTCGCCTTTTGCACGCGGCATGAAGAAAGCTGTGATATAAGGCATCATGGTAGGAACACAGATTGCACTGTTCTCAGCCATATCATCGATCTGATCCACCGGAACACCAAGGTGGTACAGCCACTCTGCAGTGATCTCTTTACCTGTGCAGTCCTTCATCGGCTTCTTGATATAGTCGCCGGGAACATCTGTGAAAAGTCCGTAAACCCATACGCAGACTTTATCAGGATCCTGCTCCTTGAACTGTCCCTGACGGTTGATGGTCCAGCTTAAGAGCCATTTGGAATCCTGGCAGCTTACGATACCACCGGTAACAACCTTGCCGGTACGTGGATCACGCTGGCAGATGTTAGTGATATAAGGGATGATACGGTCATCCAGTGTGGTGACGGTAGCAGATTCCCAGTTGGTCTTGGCAATGTCTGAGCAGAATTTCTCCGGATGTCCGAAAGACGGATCCTGAGCTGCGATATTTTTCCACAGGGACCATACTCCGCTGGTACGTACCTCTGCATCACCATTCGGTGCATGGTTCTGATCACCGTAGATCGTGCCCTCTGTACAACTTCCGTTTGTGACAAAAACAAGATCATTTTCTGTGAGAAGGATACCCTGCTCAACGCCTTTTACCTTGCACTCAATAGCAGAAGCGGTCTTTTTGCCATCCTTGAAATCAAAGATAACATTTGTGACTTCTGTGTTGAACTGGAAGTCAACACCTGCGTCCTCCAGATATTTCTTCATAGGAAGAATCAGAGATTCGTACTGATTATATTTCGTGAATTTCAGGGCACTGAAATCCGGAAGACCTGCAATATGATGGATAAAACGCTGGAAGTAAAGTTTCATTTCAAGTGCACTGTGCCAGTTTTCAAAAGCAAACATGGTGCGCCAGTACAGCCAGAAGGTGGAATTAAACACCTCATCGTCAAATACATCTTCAATAGTCTTATCGTAGAGATCCTCATCTTTGGTCATGAACAGCTTCATGATTTCCATACAGCCTTTCTGGCTCAGATTGAACTTGCCGTCTGTATGTGCATCCTGGCCACGGTTCACAGTTGCACGGCAGAGAGAGTAGTTCGGATCATGCTTATTCAGCCAGTAGAATTCATCCAGAACGGAAGCACCCGGTTTCTCAAGGGAAGGAATACTGTGGAAAAGATCCCACAGACATTCAAAATGGTTCTCCATCTCACGGCCGCCGCGCATAATGTAGCCTCTTGACGGATCATAGATTCCGTCGCAGGCACCGCCGGCGATATCCATGGCTTCCAGAATGTGGATGTGTTCACCAGGCATCTGTGCATCTCTTACAAGGAAGCAGGCAGCCGCAAGGGAAGCAAGACCGCTTCCTACGATATAGGCATGTTTATCATCAATGCCTTCCGGTTTCTCAGGGCGGGCAAAAGCTTCGTAGTTACCGTTGGAGTAATAAATTCCTTTACTGTTTTTGTCATATTTTCCGCGCTCTGTATTGCGGTAATTTTCGGTAGTTTCCTTTACATGTAAAGTTTCCTCTTCATTGATCTCTTTTGTTTTTTTCATCAGCATGGCTGCGCCGGCTCCGGCTGCTGCAAGTGCTGCAAGTCCCATGAATCCTTTTTTATCTGACATATGACATCCACCTTTCATAAATGAGATACCTGTTTGTATCGGATTAACTGTTCTTTGTTGCTGTTGATGCTATGATAGCCCATCCGGAAAAAAGATTCTATTTACAAAACACCGAAAGTGTTCAGTTTTTTATCATTATGTCTGTTTTGATAAGTTTTTATTCTGTATGCATTTCTGCTGTTTTGTTTCTGGCGGCAAAATTACGGATGGCGTTGTCGATGCTTCCGTACAGTGCAGTTGCGGTATTATCTGCGATTTCGCGATAATCTTCACGCATGCCGTTTTTGATCCAGTCCAGCATGATCCCTACAAAGCTGTATTTATACAGATCTGCGATAAAAATTTTCTGTTCATCCGTGATGGGAATGTCTTTTGCTTTTTCTGTTATCACGCCCATAAGAAGATTGCAGGTAAGCTGGAACAGATAATTCTCGATCTGTTCCCGTCCCACGCAGCGGTATACATTTAAGATAAATGACTTGTTTTCCATCACGGCATCAAAGATCTGCAGAAGCCCTTCGTGCCAGGTGGAAGAGGTTTTTTTGCCCTGAAGGGCAATTCTGGCATCTTCCAGACAGCACCACTCCACAAGATCATAGATATCCTTGAAATGATAGTAAAAAGTCATGCGGCTGATCCCGCAGTCAGTGGTAAGGTCGTTGATGGTTATCTTATCTAAAGGCTTCTTAAGAAGCAGATGTTTCAGGGATTCTTCCAGGGCAAGCTTGGTTGCGTTTGTCATAGGTGCCTCCTCCTTTGGTAGGTTTATGGTTATTAATATAACATGAAAGTGCACAGAAAATCCATGTTAAACAATGACTTTTTTAGGAAATTATTCCGTAACAGGATTCTTTTTTTGCTGTTGTTTTATGTGAGGGTTTTTTGCCATATTTTGTGGTTTTATGGGGGATATGCTTGTTTTTGGGGGAACGTTATATTATAATAAGGGAAAGTTAGTGATTTACGATTTTGTGTTGTCGGGAGGCTGTGATGGGAAATACAGTGACGATTTGTTTTGCGAATAATAAGGGCGGCAGCGGGAAGTCCACCAGCTGTTCCAATGTAGGTGCGGCACTGGCCGGTATGGGGAAGAAGGTTCTTCTTGTGGACGGCGATATGCAGCTGAATCTTTCCCTTTCATTTTTTGATGAAGAAGAAGTTCTGAAGATGGCTGCCGGGGAGAAAAATCTCTACTATGCCATTGGTCATCAGTCGGATCTCAGCGATTTTATCGTGCATACGAAGTATGAGAATCTGGATCTGGTTCCGTCGTCTACGCTGATGAGCTCCGTGGAATATGAGCTTTTTACGAAATGGCAGAGAGAATTTATCCTGCGGAAATGCCTGCAGAAGATCAAGGATTCCGGGGTGTATGATTACATTCTCATCGATGCACCGCCGACTCTTGGCGGCTGGGTGATGAATATCCTGTGTGCATCGGATTACGTTCTGGTTCCGGTGGAGGCCAGCCCGTGGGGCATGTTTGGGCTTGCAAATATGTTTGATTTTCTGAATGAGGTCCGTGAGATCGCTCCGGCACTTCAGGTTCTGGGAATCGTGGTGACCAAGGCAGATGCCAGAAAGAATTATTTCAAACAGACCATGGAGACTTTGAAAGAGATGGAAGGAATCTATCTTTTCGAATCCTTTATCCGTGTGGACAGCTCTATCGAATGGTCACAGGACAGCAGCGAGCCGGTTGTGGAATTCAAAAAAAGCAGCCGCAGCGCAAAAGAATACATAGCATTGGCAGAGGAGGTAATGGATCGTGTCAGTAGGTAAAGCAAGCATCGCAAGAGCAGTAAATGCAGAGAAAACAGCAAAGACAGAAGAGAAAGTTACAGAGGTAAAAGTGACAGAAAAGCCGACAGAAGTAAAGACAGAAACAGGAGAGAAAGCTGCTGAAAAAACAGTCGAAAAGAAAACCACAGCGAAAGCTCCGGCAAAGAAGACCACAGCAAGGAAAGCAGTCACAACAAAAACAACAGCAAAGAAAACCACCACCAGAAAGACGACAACACGAAAAACTGCAGCTAAGAAAACAGCTGCGGCAGAAACCACAACAGGAACCGTAGCTCAGAATGTGATCAGTGGAGGAAACGCTGATGAACTTCAGGCCAAGTTCCTCACCCCAAAGAAAGACGAGCCGGACAACAACCAGCCGGTAGGAATCAAGGATGAGCTTCCGGTTTATCTGCTGTAATTGTAATACAGAATGAATATTCACAAAGTTCATTAAAAAAACTGTCGCAGACTCTGTGCCATAATCCAGACACAGCGTTTGCGGCAGTTTTTATATATTGCTACATCCAGTGGGACAGCGAAGCGCCTCCCACGTCCGTCTGCAATCAGTCAACATTCAACCCGTTCCGGCATGAAACACCAGGCGTGCCCAAGAGGGTGGGAGCTTTAGCATTTTTCGTCCCAACGCTAGGAGGGTCTTCGGGCTTCGCAACTCTGAGATGACCCTCCCTCGTATATTTACATATTGTAATACGCAGCATACAATCCATTCTTCTCAAGCAGCTCAGCATGTGTACCGCGTTCAGCGATACCATCCTCTGTGATCACAATGATCTCATCCGCATCACGGATCGTAGAAAGCCGGTGTGCGATCGTAATGGTAGTACGATTTTTTGAAAGTTCCTCCAGACTCTTCTGGATCCAACGTTCACTTTCGTTATCCAGTGCACTGGTGGCCTCATCCAGGATCAGGATCGGAGGATTCTTAAGGAATACACGGGCAATGGAAATCCGCTGCTTCTGTCCACCGGAAAGGCGTGTGCCACGTTCTCCCACATAAGTGTCATATCCATCCGGCAGCTCCATGATAAAGTCATGGATACTCGCACATTTGGCGGCATTAATGATCTCTTCATCGGAAGCTCCGGGCTTTCCGTAGGCAATGTTAGCTTTGATGGTTCCGTCAAAAAGATAGACATCCTGCTGTACCATACCGATCTGGCTTCGAAGACTCTTAAGAGTCAGCCCACGGATATCCTTTCCGTCTACAGTAATGGAACCGCCGGTCACATCATAGAATCTGGGAAGGAGAGAGCAGATCGTGGTTTTTCCGCTTCCGGAAGGTCCCACCAGGGCAATGGATTTTCCGGCCGGAATATCAATAGAGATATCGGAAAGCACAGGAGTTTCATCATCGCTGTAATGAAAAGAAACATGGTCGTAACGCACATGTCCTTTCACATCCGTAAGCTCAACAGCGTTGTCTGAATCTCTGATCTCGGATTCTGTTTCCATCACATCCAGGAAACGGCGGAAACCGGAAAGACCCTTCTGCATCATTTCCACAAGCTCTACCAGAATCTGGATGGGGCTGATAAAGATTCCGATATACAGGGCATACATGGCAAGATCTGAAGTCTGCATTTCACCCTGGGCAATCAGATAGCCACCGTAAACCAGAGTTACCAGGTACATCATACCCTGGAAGAAAAGATTAGAACTCATGAAGCTTCCCATGCAGTGATAATTATCTCTTTTGGAAACAAGGAATGCCTCATTACTTTTCTTAAATTTGGCACGCTCGATGTCCTCATTTGCAAAAGACTGCACAACACGGATGCCGGAAAGGGTATCCTGAAGACTTGCGTTCACATCGCCGATCTTACGCCTGTTTTCCATAAAAGTCTCCTGCATTTTGGCATTCTGACGAAAAGAAAAAACAAACATCACGATCACCAGGAGGATCAGCGGCAGTGCAAGCTTTCTGTTGATAAAGAACAGGAAGATAAAAGCACCGACAATCTTTACCAGAGAGATAAAAAGATTCTCAGGACCATGATGTGCAAACTCGGAAATGTCAAAAAGGTCACTGACCAGCTTGCTCATCATCTGACCGGAATTATTCCTGCTGTAATAGGAAAAAGACAGCTCCTGGTAATGGTCAAAAAGCTCCCGGCGCATATCACGCTCCATCTTTGCACCCATCATATGTCCCTGACAGGTTACATAATATTTGCAGAGACTCTGCACAATGTACATAACAAAAAGAGAAGCTGCAATCACAGGGAGGGCATGAAGAATAATATCCTTATCCTGTGTAAAGAGAGTTTTTGTCATAGTACGAAGAATCTGGGGATAAGCAAGATCTACCAGACTGATAACGGCTGCACAGATCAGGTCAATAAAAAAGACCGCTTTGTACGGGCCGTAGTAGTGGATGAATTTCTTGATGGTATTCATCGGAAAAAGTACCTCCGTTTTTATGAAATGTATAGTGTGGTCTGGGCAAAAAACATTGCTGCCGGACATTCTATGTTCATCTTATCATAAGTAAGAATAAAGTCAAGATAAGTGAATTTCAGGTCTGTTTCGTTTCTGCATACTTTCGGAGAATAGTAGCTATATGGCTGCTGTTCACAGGTAATATTCCGTGAGGGATTGCTGGAAACGGAGCGGATAGTGATATGAGGAGATATATTTTTGGGAAAAAATCAAATTACTCCTTGACACAGAAGAACAAACCCCGTATAGTGTATTTCAGATTTGGTGTGTAACTGATAAGCAGGCATTAACCAGTCATAAATGTTATTATTTTTATTTGACGTTTATGGGGGTTGGTGTCTTTTTTTGTTGCCCACTTAAAAGACTCCCGCTCCAAAACGTCGAAAGAAAAGGAGAGAAACATGAAAGACAAGATTTTCGGAGTTTTGCAGCGAGTGGGACGTTCCTTTATGCTTCCCATAGCAATCCTTCCTGTGGCAGGCCTGCTTCTTGGATTCGGCAGTTCCTTCACAAATGAAACAACCATTGCAACCTACGGACTTCAGAAGATTCTGGGAGACGGAACGATTTTACATGCACTCCTGATCATTATGAACAAAGTCGGAAGCGCGGTATTTGATAACCTGCCGCTGATCTTTGCAGTAGGCGTGGCCATCGGTATGGCAAAAAAAGAGAAAGAGGTAGCAGCTCTTTCTGCATTGATCGCTTACTTCGTTATGAATGTAGCTATCAATGGTATGCTGGTAGTAAATGACAAGATCACAGCAGACGGACAGATCGCAAAAAGCGTTCTGGAAGGTACTGTAACCTCTGTCTGCGGCATCCAGTCCTTACAGATGGGTGTGTTTGGCGGTATCATCGTCGGCCTTGGTGTTGCAGCTTTGCACAACCGTTTTCATAAGATCGTGCTTCCAAACGCACTTTCCTTCTTCGGCGGTTCTAGATTTGTGCCCATCATTTCCACCATTGTATATATGTTTGTGGGAATCCTGATGTATTTCGTATGGCCGGCAGTTCAGAACGGTATTTATGCTCTGGGCGGTCTTGTAACAGGCAGCGGCTATATTGGAACTCTGATCTTTGGTATTATCAAACGTGCGCTGATCCCCTTCGGACTTCATCACGTATTTTATATGCCATTCTGGCAGACTGCCGTTGGCGGAACTATGGAGGTTGCAGGCCAGATGGTACAGGGTGGACAGAACATCTTTTTCGCCCAGCTTGCGGATTCCGCAAATGTAGCACATTTCAGCGCAGATGCAACAAGATATTTTTCCGGAGAGTTCATTTTCATGATCTTCGGCCTTCCGGGAGCAGCTCTTGCCATGTATCGCTGTGCAAAGCCTGAGAAGAAAAAAGCAGCAGGTGGACTTCTTCTTTCCGCAGCTCTTGCATGTATGCTTACAGGAATCACAGAGCCACTGGAGTTCTCCTTCCTGTTTGTAGCCCCTGCACTGTTTGCAGTACAGGTTGTTCTTGCAGGTGCGGCTTATATGATTGCACATATGCTGAACATTGCGGTAGGACTTACGTTTTCAGGCGGTTTTCTTGATCTGTTCCTGTTCGGAATCCTTCAGGGAAATGAAAAGACAAGCTGGCTCAGAATTATCCCGGTTGGTATTATTTACTTTATTCTCTACTATGTGATCTTTACTTTCCTGATCAAAAAGTTTGACTTCAAGACTCCGGGACGTGAAGATGACGACACAGAAACAAAGCTTTATACAAAAGCAGATGTAAACGCAAGAAAAGAAGCCGGTAAATCCGGTGAAGCAGCAGGAAGCACATCCGCAGATCCGGTAAGCGAAGCAATCACTGCCGGTCTTGGCGGAAAGAAAAACATCAGCGATGTGGACTGCTGTGCAACAAGACTTCGTATCACTGTCCATGATGCTGCAAGAGTCAACGACGACATTCTGAAAACAACAGGCTCCAGAGGAATCGTGAAAAAGGGCCAGGGCATCCAGATCATCTATGGTCCGCAGGTAACTGTGATTAAGTCCAAACTGGAGGATTATCTGGAGACAGCGCCGAATGAATTTTTTGAAGGCGTAAATGAGGCAGTAACAGACAATGCGGAAAATCAGGCTCAGTCGGATACAGAGCATATAGCAGAAAGTACAGGTGAGGCTGCTCAGAGCACAGCTCAGTCATCTGAAGCCGACACTCAGCCGGAGAAAAAGGTCCTCAGAACAGCTATCGTCTACAGCCCGGTAACCGGTATCGCAGCAGATCTTTCTACTGCACCGGATGAAGGCTTCGCAGAAGGAATGATGGGCGAGGGTGCAGTAGTCACACCGAAGGACCCGGTGATCTGTGCTCCGGAAGACGGCGAGGTAGAGTTTATTTTTGACACAAAGCATGCCATCGGATTCCAGACAGATACAGATCTCCCAATGCTCCTCCATATCGGCATTGACACTGTAAAGCTGGAAGGAAAAGGCTTTGAGATCCTGGTAGAGCAGGGACAGCATGTGAAAAAGGGCGAGCCGTTGATGAAGATCGACATCCCGTATCTCACAGAAAACGCTCCGTCCTTATGTTCTCCGATCCTCTGCACAGAGATCGAGGATAACCAGAGAGTACGCCTTCTTGCCAATGGAGAGATTAAGGCAGGCGAGCCGCTGTTCGCAGTGGAGACTGTGGAAGAATAGGAAATTTTTCAGCAATAATATAGATGATTGGTTTTATGGAAAGCGCGCCTAATGCCCGGGCGCGCTTTTCCTGTAGCAGGAGAAAATAACTGTCTGCCGGAAGGGCTTTACACAAAAGACAGATTCTGTTACGATAAAGAAAATCGACAGCTGCAGACAAAAATGTTGACTGAAATCAGGGGCAGACAGTGGTGGAATGTGGAAAAGCAGCAGGATATATAAAAATGGTGGGGAAAAAAGATGTACAGAGTGAGCAAGGTATTGAACAATAACGGCATCATTGCCATAAATATGGAAGAAAACCAGGAATATGTGCTTCTGGGGAAGGGTGTTGGATTCGGAAAGAAGGTCAGCCAGCGTTTTGAGGCTCCGGCAGACTGTACCCTTTACAGGCTGGCTCAGGAGACAGAACGTGGCTCAGCAAAAGAACTGGCAAAGAGTGTAGCACCGGAATTTCTGGAGATCGCAGATGAGATATTAAGAGAAGCGGAGAAGACCTTCGGGGATACTATAGATAAAGGGATTATTTTTCCGCTGGCTGATCATATATCTTTTGCAGTGGGACGTATCCGTAATCATGAGCAGATCAGCAATCCCCTGACTGATGACATCAAGGTGCTTTTTTACAGCGAATTCAAGGTGGCGGAGGTACTGAAGAAGATCCTGAAAGAGCAGATGGACATTGAGATCGATGATCATGAGGTAGGATATGTGGCACTTCATATTCACTCTGCACTGGGAGATGAGAAGGTGTCCGTAGCCATGCAGACAGCAAGAGCTGTCCGGGAATGTATCGCCATGATCGAGATGGCTACAGGAAAGAAGATCGATGTGATTTCTCTGTCCTACAACCGTATGATGAACCATATCAAATATATGGTAGCCCGTGTCTCCACAAGGGAGACACTGAAGCTGGATATGAATGAATATATAGAAGAAAAATATCCGGAATCCTACAGGATCGCGGAGGATGTCTGTGAGAGCCTGGGCAAAAGCCTGGGTAAAGAGCTGGATCCTATTGAAATTGGTTATCTTGCCATGCATATTGAGAGGACAGTGGAACAATAAGCATAAATGGCTGCTCAGTCTCAGAGATTTACACAATAAATTCAATGGCTTTTTTGACAGCAGTACTCATGGTAGTACTGCTGTTTGTGACTAGGCAGACTTCCCTCTGGGGGAGCGGCTCCTTAAGCTGAAGGGCAAAAATCTTACCGTCATTGATCACTTCCCGGGCAAGGGGTTCCGGGTAAAAGCCGATTCCCAGATTATGGACGATCATGGGAAGAACCTGGTCTGTAGTTGCTGCCTCGATGTCAGGATGAAAAGAAACACGGTTTTCCATAAAGTAATTCATATACATTTCTCTGGTGCTGGTCCCTTCCGCAAGACCCACAAAGGGCAGGTCCTGGAGCTCATGGATGCTGATGGGGGCAGTAGTCAGATCCTTATATTTGCTTCCGCACACAAGAATCTCCCGGTAACGCAGGAGACTTTTTTTCTGTAAAGGCTTGCGGATGGAGATCGGAGTGGTGACAATGGCGAAATCCACCGCATAATTTTTTAGTGCCTGTACAGCCTGTGGAGTAGAATGGTTGAAGAGGCGTAGGCGCACATGAGGATATTGCTCGCGGAACAGTTCCAGCTTTTCCAGAAGGATCAGACGCAGGGCATTTTCGCTGGCACCGATGGAAACCAGACCATGCTCCAGCTCACCGTTCTGGCGGATCTCCTCCTCACCGATGGAAAGCTGCTCAAAAGCCAGGGCAACGTGTTCATAAAGCTGGCGGCCTTCCGGTGTAAGTGCGATTCCCTTGTTGGAGCGGAGAAAGAGAGTACATTTCAGCTCCTGCTCCAGGTTGTTCATACAGCGGGTGATATTTGGCTGGTTGTTGTGAAGAGCTCTTGCTGCCTTGGTAAAGCTCTTATACTGGGCTACATAATAGAAAATTCGATAGTAGTCGTAAGTGATCATGTGTGTTCTCCGTCTTATAATATGATTTTAATATGTTTACGATATTAATAATACTTTTTACATTTGCTTCTGAGCAAACTATAATACACCCGAGGAAAAAAATCAATGACAGGAGTGATTTAGAGTGGTTTCAGGAGGCAGAAAGCTGCAGAGCGCAGACCGGCAGATGTCAGAAGCTTTTATCACAAGTGTATTTCTGGCAATGTCCGGCGGATTTCAGGATGCCTACACATACTTTACAAGAGATGAGGTGTTTTCCAACGCCCAGACAGGCAACGTGGTTCTGATGAGCCAAAATTTTATGACAGGACAGTGGGGAGACGGTTTAAGGTATCTGTTCCCCATCTTAGCCTTTGCCATTGGTGTTGTAGCGGCGGAGCGGATCCAGAGTACCTTTAAATATGCAAAAAAACTTCACTGGAGGCAGATGATCCTGCTGATCGAGATCCTGATCCTTTTTGTTGTGGGATTTATGCCGGGAGAATTGGATATGCTGGCAACCGTACTGGTATCCTTTTCCTGCGCCATGCAGGTACAGACCTTCCGGAAGGTGGGCGGTTATTCCTATGCAAGCACTATGTGCATCGGAAATTTACGAAGCGGCACGGCGGCGTTGTCCGTGTATTGTCGTGAAAAACGTCCGGAACAGCTGAAGCAGGCTCTTTATTATTTCGGAATAATTTTCTTTTTTGCCATTGGAGCCGGTGGCGGAGGAAATCTGTCCATGAGGCTGGGGATCCCGGCAATCTGGGTATCGGATGTTTTGCTTCTGATCAGCTTTATTCTGATGTTTTCCAGTAAACATAGAGATTAGAAAGGGTGAGGAATTGTGGAAAATAGCACATTATTCCCAAGAGAGGAAAAGGCAGAGCTTTTATTTGAAAAGATCCTGAAGGATCCGGAGGCGTGCAGACGGCTGACGGAGACCTTCTATGAATCCATGGATGCGGATACAGACATAGAATGCGGATATCTTCCTCCGGAAAAATTCGCCTATGCATTGCTGGACGCATATAAAAACCGTGATCTGACAGCTCTCCTTATGGCGATCTGCCAGAACAGTATGTTTGATCTTCTGCGAAATTCTTTTCTGGCACCGTTCAGGTTCAATGCAGATGGACAGGAGAATCCGGTGTTTCTCACAGATGAAAAAGGAAATTTTCTGCGGGAAAAGGGAATTCATGTAAGTGACAGGGATTACGACCGGTTCCGCAGGATATACAGGGAGAAACCTGGTGTAAAGATGTATCTGGCGTATGGCTACCGGAAGCGACATGCCTATGATGAAGCTACCATGGAAGTAGAAGAGTACAAAATGGGCGAACATATCGGTGTGCTGCTGGTGTATGAGCTTCCGGACAGCGTAAAGGAAAAAGAAACGGAGGCACAGGCCTATGCGGCTGTATGGGATATCATGATGGCAATTCAGAAGAAGCTTCCAAGAGCTTTTGTGTATTATGGGCAGGATTCTGTGGAGGATGGTGGAAAACGTTATGACGGACTGGGCGTTTTTCTCCCCATCCATAAATTTGCGGACCGCCTGGAAAAAATGATCGGGATCGCGGATGAGATCGTAATGAAATAGAGTGTACAAAAAAGGACTGCTTTTGTATTGCTCTGGTTATCAGAAGGATAGCTGATGACCGGAAGATACAGAAAGCAGTCCTTTTTGTATGCCCATCAGGTGCAGTAGCGGAACATTTTGTCTGTAAGAATCCTGGCGAAAATAAGGCCCAGAGGAAGAGCAACGATGATCAGGATCGCAGCTGCAAACCAGGAGGCGGAAACATTCAGGGACATGATCCCCAGATTGTAGATCGCCCGGTAGAGATAAAGCCCGGGAACCATGATCACAATGGATGGTACAGTAATGGAAATCCTGGGATATCCCACTTTTGTTTTGATGAGGGAAGCCAGAAGTCCGGCTGTCAGTGCTCCGAGAAAAGCTGCGGCGGCAGGTGGGAAACCGGCAAGATCAACAAGCTCCAGACGCAAAGTGTTGGACAGTGCACCAATGAAGGCGGCAGCTGCGGCGAGCCGGAAAGGACTGTTGAACATGACTGAAAAGCCGAATACCCCGCAGAAGCTTGCCAGAAGCCGGAACAGGATCCTCTGAGCTGCCGAAAGCTTCAGAGGCAGGAAATCCACAGGCCTCAGATGAAGAAGCAGTGCCATCAGCCAGGCAGAGACAGCAGCCACCATTACAACAATAATGGCGTAGGCCAGTCGTTCCAGTCCGGAACGCATATCCAGCTTGGCAAGGTCGATCCCGCTTGTGATAAACGGAAAGCCCGGAATGATAAACAGCATGGAACAGATGTATCCGGCCTCATGCTGGACGGAAATGTGGAACAGAAGCTCTGCCAGTTTCAGGAAACCTGCATATACAAGACAGGCGGAGGAAACAGAAACTGCAATGCACATAAACAGAGTAAAATGATGCTTGCCAAGCTTGCAGCGGATGGCGTTTCCGATACCTGCGCCTGCAAAAGCCAGGATCATCTCCAGTGGGCCACCGCCCAGAAGAAAAGTAAATGCACCACAGGCCAGTGCAGAAGCCAGTCCCAGGGCAGCAGGGGAATAAAGCCCGTGGATCCGCTCAATCTCATCTAACTGACTGTGCAGTGCTTCACCGCTCATATGGATACCTTCCGCAGGAAAATCACTGACAAAATGTTCCAGCCTGTTCAGCCTGGAAGTATTTACGCCGGTGGTAGTCAGACTAAGGGCATGGGAAAAACTGCTCTCACCGTCAAAGCAGGTGTAGCTTATAGACATCAATCCGATATCTGCGGAGCAGGTGATGCCAAGTGCTTCTGACAATGTATTCATGGAACTCCGTACCCGCCAGGCACCGGTCCCACAGGAGAGAAGCATCATGCCTGTACGGCCGATCAGGGAAGCTTTTTCGGAAAGAGAAGCTTCGGTAATGGGCTGGCTGTTCCTGGTACTTACGTAGTTGTGCCAAGGGATTTCCATATGATTACGTTTGATCAGAATATCTGACATAGAAATCACTTCTTTCTATATATTAAAATCATATAGTTACTATTATAAATATATATAATAACTATAATCAGATATATTGTAGCCATTATTCTGAAAAAGTCAAGTATAGATGGGGTAAAATCTGACAGTACCAAAACGTCACTGTTAAAGATTTATCATTTTTTTGCGGAAAATGAATTTTTTTGGTTGCTTTTACGTACAATTTATGTATAATTGTGGATAGGGATGTTGGAATGACCAATTCCTATGGCAGGATGACAAAAACCTGCAGCAGTAGGTGGCTATCATAATTACTATTAAAGAAGAGAGGTAAATGTTAAGATGGCAAAAATCGATTTAACAAAGTATGGTATTACCGGAACAACTGAGATCGTGTACAATCCTTCTTACGATGTATTATTCGAGGAAGAGACCAAACCGGAGCTTGAAGGATTTGAGAAGGGTCAGGTCAGTGAGCTTGGTGCTGTCAATGTAATGACAGGTATCTACACAGGACGTTCCCCTAAAGACAAATATATCGTTATGGATGAGAACTCCAAAGACACAGTTTGGTGGACATCCGATGAGTACAAGAACGATAACCATCCGGCAACTCAGGAAGCATGGAATGCAGTTAAAGATCTTGCCAAGAAGGAGCTTTCCAACAAGAAACTTTTCGTAGTAGATGCATTCTGCGGAGCTAACAAAGACACACGTATGGCTATCCGTTTCATCGTTGAGGTTGCATGGCAGGCACACTTCGTAACAAACATGTTCATTCAGCCGACAGCTGAGGAGCTTGAGAACTTTGAGCCGGATTTCGTTGTTTACAACGCATCTAAGGCTAAAGTTGAGAACTACAAAGAATTAGGACTTAACTCTGAGACAGCTGTAATGTTCAACATTACAAGCCGTGAGCAGGTTATCGTTAATACATGGTACGGCGGAGAGATGAAGAAAGGTATGTTCTCCATGATGAATTACTATCTGCCGCTTAAGGGCATCGCTTCCATGCACTGCTCTGCAAACACAGACCTTAACGGAGAGAACACAGCAATCTTCTTCGGTCTTTCCGGAACAGGTAAGACAACACTTTCCACAGATCCTAAGCGTCTCCTGATCGGTGATGACGAGCATGGCTGGGATGACAACGGAGTATTCAACTTCGAGGGTGGATGCTACGCTAAGGTTATCAACCTTGACAAAGAGTCTGAGCCGGACATCTACAATGCGATCAAGAGAAACGCTCTTCTTGAGAACGTAACACTTGATGCTGAGGGCAAGATCGACTTCGCTGACAAGAGCGTAACAGAGAACACACGTGTTTCCTACCCGATCAACCACATCGAGAACATTGTTCGCCCTGTATCTTCTGCACCGGCAGCTAAAGAGGTTATCTTCCTGTCCGCAGATGCATTTGGCGTACTTCCTCCAGTATCTATCCTGACACCGGAGCAGACACAGTACTACTTCCTTTCCGGATTCACAGCTAAGCTTGCTGGTACAGAGCGTGGAATCACAGAGCCTACTCCTACATTCTCCGCTTGCTTCGGACAGGCATTCCTTGAGCTTCACCCGACAAAATATGCTGAGGAGCTCGTTAAGAGAATGGAGAAGAGTGGTGCGAAAGCATACCTCGTTAACACAGGATGGAATGGAACAGGAAAACGTATCTCCATCAAAGATACTCGTGGTATCATCGATGCTATCCTTGACGGATCTATCCTTAAAGCTCCTACAAAGAGCATTCCGTTCTTCAACTTCGAGGTTCCGACAGAGCTTCCGGGCGTAGATCCTGCAATCCTTGACCCACGTGACACATATGCAGATGCTGCAGAGTGGGAGACAAAGGCTAAAGATCTTGCTGCAAGATTTGTTAAGAACTTTGCTAAATATGAGGGAAATGCAGCTGGTAAAGCACTCGTTGCAGCTGGCCCGCAGGCATAATCAGTTATTCCAACTGAATACAGATCGTAGACTTAACCGGGAGCGGATTTATCCGCTCCCGATTTTTTTGACAAACTATCCATCTGTAAAATAAAAAATCTTTGGCTTGACTAACAAAGGGCACAGGGTGTATCCTTTCTGAGAAGTTGAGCGGGAGACCCGTAAGACTGCAAAAATTCTCTTTGCACTGCATTACATTCGAACAGGATGCGAGATCAACAGTACAAACTGAGCAGGCGATGCTTTTCGGAATCAAAATATTTATCCGAAGGCATGGGGCCGGGCCGCAGGAAGCGGCAGCGGATATGGAATGTGACTTTGCTTTCAGGCATATCTGCGGGACAGTGTATGTTTCGCAGGTATGTCTTTTTTACTGCAAAAATATGGATGGTACAGATGGTAGAAGCTGGGATATCCATATATAGAAAAGAAAGAACACCGGCGGAAAATCGCACTGCAGCGAGTAGTGAAGAAACCGTCGGTTTTTTCACGGAAAATGTTGTGCCATAAGAAGAACCTGATCATATATTTAAAAGGAGGTCCTGTTTATGGAACACACAGAAAACAAAACAATTATACATGATACAGAAAAAACAGCTTCATGGGAACAGCAGACAGCAATGAAGGTATCCGGGATCAGTATTCTGGTAAACCTTTTATTATCTGTATTTAAACTGATCGCAGGTATTGTGGCACATTCAGGTGCGATGATCTCTGATGCCATTCATTCTGCATCAGATGTGGGAAGCACCTTCATTGTAATTATCGGTGTCCGCCTTTCTGCAAAGAAATCAGACAAAGAGCATCAGTACGGACATGAAAGAATGGAGTGTGTTTCTTCCATTGTCCTTGCAGGAATGCTGCTTGTAACAGGTCTTGGGATCGGAGTTACCGGTGCCCGTGACATTGTAAAAAGCACATCCGGCGGAACAATTGCCATTCCGGGAACACTTGCACTGATTGCAGCAGTGGTATCCATTGTGGTAAAAGAGTGGATGTTCTGGTATACAAGAGGTGCTGCAAAGAAGATCAATTCAGGAGCCCTGATGGCAGATGCATGGCATCATCGTTCGGATGCGCTTTCCTCCATAGGAGCGTTTATCGGTATTTTCGGAGCAAGACTGGGATATCCGATCCTGGATCCGATCGCCAGCATTGTGATCTGCTTTATGATCGCAAAGGCATCTATCGATATTTTCAGGGATGCCATTGACAAGATGGTAGATCATTCCTGTGATGCAAAAACGGAGGAATCCATGAAGAGAGAGATTCTCAAGGTACCGGGAGTCAGAAGAGTAGACCTTCTTAAAACCCGCCTTTTCGGATCCAAGATATATGTGGATATCGAGATCGCAGCAGATGGAAATATTTCCCTTTGCGATGCACATGATATTGCGGAAAATGTACACCATACGATCGAGAACAAATTCAAAGATGTAAAGCACTGTATGGTGCATGTGAATCCGATCAACGGATAAAAAACAAGCTGCCGGAGCGACTGTGATCGTCATCCGGTGGCTTGTTTTTTACATAGAGAAACACCCGGTAGGGGAGCTACCGGGTGTTTCGAGGGGAGTATAAATAATTAAATAAGGGGTTATGTAAAAAAAATTTTTGAAGGGTAAATTCTTTTTACAAGAATGATTATAATATAAACTGGAAAAAAAAGCAATATGATTTTGGCGAATAATCTCCAAACTTTTTGGGATACTATTTCCTGTAATAAAAAGCGGCAAAAAGGTTTAATAAACGTTTTAAAGCCGTAAAATCAACTTCATCAGGAGGTAATTCAAATGGCAAAAAATTACGAAACAGACAGAAATGAATCCAACTATGCAGGTAAAAATCACAGGGAAAGTGATTCCGTAAATTGCGGTAAAAACAGTTCTAAGAACAGCTCCGGAAACTGCAGTAAAAACAGTTCCAAAAACAGCTATGGCAATAGTTACGGAAATAAAACATCCGATGAATATGATTCAGAGAAGGGCAGAGGATCCGACAGATATTGATCTGTTGGAGGAAACTTCGGACAAATAAAGAATAGAGTGAAAATACACAGATTGCAGAAATCTGTCTGACACCTATCCGGTTGAAGCAGGGAAAAGTTGAAAGAGAGCTTTTTCCTGCTTTTTCTGCAGGGAACATTCTCCTTAAACACATCATATAATATATTAAAAAGAGGAGCCTTTTTTCATGTTTCAGATCGAAACTATCTCTGCGAAAATGCTGGACTATTATGTGGAGCGAAGTGACGCCATTATTATAGATCTCCGGGACCTGGCTTCCTACAGGAAGGGACATGTCCGGAATGCAATAAACATCCCATACAGTGAGCTGGAAGAATATCTTGAGAAAAAACAGGATCAGAAGTATCGGTTTCCGCAAGATAAAACGCTTGTTTTTTACTGTGACCGTGGAGGAGCCAGCATGCAGGCAGCCAGAAATCTGGCAAGACAAGGCTGCCGTACCAGATCCGTAATTGGCGGTTTTGCGGCATATAGAGGAAGAAATCTTGTGAGTGGATAAAACAACAAATCTTGTATTTTAAATGAAATCATGATAATGTAAAGAACAGAAATAGAAAATCAGCAAAAATCACAAGGAGAAAAGATTATGAAATATATGTTTGCGTCAGATGTACATGGTTCGGCATATTATTGCCGGAAAATGCTGAAAGCATATGACGAAGAGAAGGCGGAGAGACTGGTACTTCTGGGAGATCTGCTTTATCATGGACCGAGAAATGATCTTCCCGTGGAGTATGCACCGAAGGAAGTCATCCGCCTTTTAAATAACAGAAAAAATGAGATCTATGCAGTACGCGGAAACTGCGAGGCAGAGGTAGATCAGATGGTACTGGAGTTTCCGGTAATGGCAGACTACTGCATCCTGGCTCTTGACGGAAGAACTTTTTATGCCACACACGGTCATATCTACAACAAAGATCATCTTCCGCCAATGATGGACGGCGACATCCTTATCCATGGCCATACACATGTGCTGAAAGCAGAGAATATGGGAAATTACATCCTTCTGAATCCTGGCTCCGTGTCTATCCCGAAAGAAGGCAACCCGCCGACATATGCAGTATATGAGGACGGAATCTTTACTATCAAAGACTTTGAAGGAAATACAGTACGGGAGATCACTTTATGAATCTGTGGGAATTAACTGCGCCCTGTCATTTTGGAACAGAGGCGGTACTGAAACGAGAGATACTGGATCTTGGATACGATGTGACCAAGGTGGAAGACGGAAGAGTAACTTTTCAGGCTGATGCCCAGGGGGTGGCAGATGCCAATATGTTCCTGCGGACAACAGAGCGTGTACTGCTGAAAGTAGGTGAGGTAAAGGCGGAGACTTTTGATGAGCTTTTTGAGAAAACCAAGGCTCTTCCATGGGAGAATTACATACCGAAGAATGGAAAATTCTGGGTAGCCAAGGCAAACTCCATCAAGAGTAAGCTGTTCAGTCCGTCCGATATCCAGTCCATTATGAAAAAAGCCATCGTAGAACGTCTCAAAGGCATTTACGGAATCTCCTGGTTTCCAGAAGACGGACCGGAATTCCCGATTCGCGTGGCATTTATGAAAGATATCGCACTGATCGGAATCGACACATCAGGTGTTTCTCTTCATAAGAGGGGATACCGCCAGATGACGGTCAAAGCGCCGATCACAGAGACACTTGCCAGTGCACTTTTGATGCTTACCCCATGGAAAAAAGACCGCATTCTGGTAGACCCGTTTTGCGGAAGTGGTACCTTCCCGATCGAGGCAGCTATGATGGCGGCAGACATGGCACCTGGAATGAACCGTCATTTTCTGGCTGAAAACTGGGAACATCTGATTCCAAAGGAATGCTGGGAAGATGCCAGAGAGGAAGCCGGAGACAGGGTAAATCTTGACATTGAGACAGATATCCAGGGGTTTGACATTGATGCGGCAGCCATCAAAGCAGCTCGCGCCAATGCAAAAATGGCAGGAGTGGACAGGCTGATCCATTTCCAGCAGCGTCCGGTGAGCGAACTTCGTCATTCCAGGCCGTTTGGTTTTATTGTCACCAATCCGCCTTATGGAGAGAGAATTGAGGACAAAGCAAACCTTCCGGCACTTTACCGCGAGATCGGAGAGAGCTATGAGCGTCTGGACCGCTGGTCCATGTATCTGATCACTGCCTATGATAAAGCTGAGAATGATATCGGACGGAAGGCCGATAAGAACAGAAAAATCTACAACGGAATGATGAAAACCTACTATTATCAGTTCCTTGGACCGCGTCCGCCAAAGAAAGGAAGTATGAAATAATGAAAAAGATTATTTTTGCCACCGGAAATGAGGGGAAAATGAAAGAGATCCGCAGGATCCTGGCAGATCCGTCTCTTGAGATCCTTTCCCTGAAGGAGGCCGGAATCCATGCAGACATTGATGAGAATGGAAAAAGCTTCGAGGAGAATGCTATGATCAAGGCTGAGGCCATCTGTAAGATGACTGGCGAGATCGTGCTGGCTGATGATTCCGGGCTTGAGATCGACTTTCTGAACAAAGAGCCGGGTATTTATTCTGCGCGTTATATGGGCGAAGATACTTCCTATCATATTAAGAATGCAAATCTGGTTGAGAGATTGGATGGTGTGCCGGATGAGAAGCGTACAGCAAGATTCGTCTGTGCCATTGCAGCAGCTTTTCCGGATGGAAGAAGAAAGACAGTACGTGCTGCCATGGAAGGCCGCATTGGATATGAGGAAAAAGGGGAGAACGGTTTCGGATATGATCCGATCTTTTATCTTCCGGAATATGGATGCACATCTGCAGAGCTTTCCATGGAAGAGAAGAACAAGATCAGCCACCGGGGAAAAGCTCTTCGCATGATAAAGGAAGAGCTGGTATGAAGGTACTGATCGTAAGTGACACCCACGGAAGAGACGAAAATCTGGAACTGGCAGTGAACAGGGAAGCACCTTTTGACATGCTGGTACACTGCGGAGATGTGGAAGGACGGGAGTTCTATATCGAAGCTCTTGCGGAATGTCCCTGCAGCATTGTTTCCGGGAATAATGACTTTTTCTCAGATCTTCCCAGAGAAGAAGTGATCGATATTGAGGAAAATAAAGTACTGGTGACACATGGACATTATTATGGAGTGTCCATGGCTTTTGACCAGCTTGCAGATGCGGCAAAACAGCGTGGCTGTAACGCGGCATTTTTCGGACATATACACATGCCGGTGCTGGAGACAGAAGACGGAATTCTTCTTGTAAATCCGGGAAGTCTGGCATTTCCGAGACAAAGAGGCCGCAGGCCAAGCTATGCGGTGCTGGAGACAGACGGGAATGGAAAGATGAATGTGGAGATCCGGTATCTGTAATATAATATGATCAGTTATCTGATCCAGTGTAAATGGTGAAACTACTGTTATGTAAAAATAAAAACAGCGGCAGAGAAAAAAGCATCTCCGTTGCTGTTTTTTGTTGTTCGGGCAGTTATATTGCTTATTTATCATCTCCGGTAAGGCGAAGCACATCCCGGATTTCGTCTACGTTCATATCCAGGATCACGGCAAGCTCATCGATGGTGAACCTGGTGGTGTCATCATCGTCTGTGAGTTCTTTTACCGCGGATTCCAGGTTTTCTACCTTGGATACAAGATAATCATCGCGGAATTTCTGCTGTGTCTGTTCTTCAATGGCATGAAGGATTCCGCTGCGGATACGGCCACGCATCCAGGTATCGTCTTTCACCAGCGGCTCAGATTCTTTGAGAGCAGCCAGAAGTGCCAGATTCGCCTCCTGGATCAGGTCAGCCAGATAAATCTCTTCGCAGTTCAGTTCAGCTGCCATCTGGGCTGCCTGAGCCATGTAGAACTGTGTAAGTTCACCCTCGGCAGCAGTGTCGCCATCGGCAAAGGCCTGGAAGAGAGAAGAGAGGTCTTCGGAATCAAGTCCTTCCGGTGAAAAACTCTCCATATAATCCCTGAGATACGCCTGTTCCTCTGCTGTAAGAGCTGTACGGGTACCGGGAAATTCTTCCTGCTTTGCATCCCGGGTGTTTGCAGCATCAGGCGCAGAAGCACCGGTAGCTTTCTCTGCGCCTTCGATAGTAATTCCTTTCAATTTAAGATACTGCAGGATCTTCACGAGCTGTGAAGTATTCAGGTCAGATTCATCGAAATGTTCACGGATCTGCTGCTGGGAGAGCTGTTTGCCGTTCTCCTCCGCGATCTGGATCTCGCCGTCCCAGCCGCACACCTGGCAATAGTCGGACTTGGTGTTCAGTTCGGCGTAGATGATGTTTTCATAGATGAACTTCATCACCTGGAGCACCGCCTCCAGGTTGTTCTGCATGTCCGGCACCTCCACGTAGCTGATGGCGCCGCCGGGAGACAGGGCCTGGAACTGGGCCTCAAACTTCAGCTTGTCGAAAGCGTTGATATCTTCTGTCACATGGACGTGGTAGCTGTTGGTGATGTAGCTCTTGTCAGTGACGCCCTCGATGATGCCGAAGCGGCGCTGCAGGCTCTTGGCAAATTTATAGGTGGTGGACTCCAGAGGCGTACCGTAGAGGGAGAAATCGATATCGCTCTCCTCCTTCCACTTCCTGCAGGCGTCGTTCATGTACTGCATCACCTGCAGGGCGAAGGGGGTGGCGGAGGGGTCCGTATGGCTCTTGCCGGTCATGTACTTGACGCACTCGTACAGCCCAGCATAGCCCAGGGAGATGGTGGAGTAGCCGTGGTACAAAAGCTCGTCGATGGTCTCGCCCTTTTTCAGGCGGGCGCAGGCGCCGTACTGCCACAGAATCGGGGCCACGTCGGAGAGAGTGCCCTTCAGCCGGTTGTGCCGGCACATCAGGGCACGGCGGCACAGCTCCAGCCGTTCGTCAAAGATCTTCCAGAACTTGTCCAGGTCGCCGCCGGAGGACAGGGCCACATCGGGCAGATTGATGGTCACCACGCCCTGATTGAAGCGGCCGTAGTACTTGTGCTTGCCAGGCTCATAATTGCCGGCGTTTGCGATGTTGCCGATGCCGGCATCTGTGAAGCGGTCCGGCGTCAGGAAGGAGCGGCAGCCCATGCAGGTATACACATCGCCCTTCAGCTCCAGCATTTTCTTGGCAGAGATGTAGTCGGGCACCATCCGGCGGGCGGTGCACTTGGCCGCCAGCTTGGTCAGGTAATAATAGGGGGAATCCTCGTGGACGTTATCCTCCTCCAGCACATAGATCAGCTTGGGGAAGGCGGGGGTGATCCACACACCGGCCTCGTTCTTC
>ERZ827471.436-NODE-436-length-37547-cov-5.106716_pt1 | contig 37547 bp, 29 predicted proteins | sample MGYA00519772_ERZ827471 | MGnify/ENA primary metagenome ERZ827471 (study PRJEB31778, sample SAMEA3449315) | human gut metagenome | biome: human gut; feature: human-associated habitat; material: faeces | place: United Kingdom | collected 2010/2012 ...
TTGACACCGGCGGACGTGTTGAGCGCTTCAACAAGCGTTTCGGCCGTAAGTAATTATGGTTTTCTGAGCACCGTTTCCTTTGGGAGACGGTGCTTTTTTTTGCTGCCTTTTTGGCATATGAAAGGGCGGCCTTAATCATTCTTAAGAATTCTTTTTGCATCCCGCCACAGGATTGTCTTAATTTTTACACATTTTCAGTCTAAAATATACCAGCATTGAACTAGATGAAAAAGGAGCGTTTGCTGTGATCGAAGTATCGCATCTGAGCAAAAAGTATGGCACGCACCCTGCCATTGAAGATTTGTCCTTTACGGTGGGCGACGGCCAGATCTTCGGCCTGCTCGGCCCCAACGGCGCGGGCAAGTCCACGATCATGAATATCCTCACCGGCTACCTTGCCCCCACCTCCGGTGAAGTGAAGGTGGCGGGCTTCAGCCTGCCGGAGCAGGCCCGGCAGGCCAAGGCCTGTGTGGGCTATCTGCCCGAGCAGCCGCCGCTCTACCCGGAAATGACGGTGCAGGAATATCTGGATTTTGCTGCAGAGCTGAAAGGCATCAAAAAGAAGGCCGACCGCAAAGAACAGGTGCGCAAAGCTGCCCGCCGCACCGGGCTGGAAGAGGTGCTGCCCCGGCTCATCCGCAGTCTGTCCAAGGGCTACCGCCAGCGCGTGGGCATTGCGCAGGCGCTGCTGGGCGCGCCGCAGCTCATCATTCTGGACGAGCCTACCGTAGGCCTTGACCCTGCACAGGTCATCGAGATCCGCAGACTCATTCAGGAACTGGGCAAGACCCACACGGTCATCCTGTCCAGCCACATCCTCAGCGAGGTGCAGGCAGTGTGCAGTCAGGTGCTGATCCTTTCCAAGGGGCATCTGGTGGCGGTGGGTGCGCCGGAACAGCTGGCCGAAAAACTGAACCCCGGCAGCCGTCTGCGCGCTACCGCTCTGGGCGGGGGGCAGACCGTGCTGAAAACAGTCGGCTCCATTCCGGGCATCCGCAAGGTGGAGATCGAATCCGAGGCCGACGGACAGGTGACCTTTACCGCAGAAAGTGCCGATGCTTCTGACCGCCGCGCCGAGGTGTCCCGCGCCCTTTCGCAGGCCGGATGCACGGTGCTGGCGCTGGCAGCGGAAAACAGGACGCTGGAGGAAGTGTTCCTTGCACTGACCGAAAACGAGTCTGAAACACCATCGGATGAAGGGGAGGAGAAAACGGAATGACCGCCATTTTAAAACGCGAAATCCGCAGCAGCTTTCATGGCATGATCGGCTACGTGCTCACCGCCTTTATGCTGGCGGCAACGGCCATCTATTTTGTTGCCCTGAATCTGGGCTACGGCCTGACGGATTTTGGCTATTACACGCTTTACCGCACCACGTTTGTGCTGCTTTTGTATATCCCGGTGCTCACCATGCGCTCCTTTGCAGAGGAACGCCGCACCCGCACCGATCAGCTGCTGCTTACCAGCCCGGTGTCTGTGTGGGAGATCGTGCTGGGCAAATTCTTTGCCCTGTGCGTCATCTTTGCACTGCCGTGCCTTGCCGGTGCGGTCATGATCCTTGTACTGGCCGCACTGGGTGCCACCGGCACGGCCACGCTGGCAAACTTGGCCGCTCTGCTGTGCTATTATCTCATGGGCTGCGCCGCCATTGCCATTGGCGTGTTTCTTTCCAGCCTGACCGAGAATCAGATCATTGCTGCGGTGGCAGGTGTTGCCGCACTGCTGCTGGCCTACATGATGCCCAGCCTGCGCAGCATGTTCACGGCAGGCAGCGCAGTGGCGCTGGCCCTGTTCACCGCCATTGCGGCAGTGCTCAGTGTGGTGGCAGGCCTGCGTACCCGCAGCTTTACGCTGGGCTGCCTGACCTTTGCGGGCTGCTGTGTGGTGCTGACGGCACTGTTCCTGCTGCAGAGCAGCTGGCTGACCGAAGCGTTCAGCGCGGTGCTCAGCGGGCTGTGCCTGTTCACGCCGTTTGAAGAGTTTGTCAACAACAGCTTTTCCATCCCGACGCTGGTGTACTACCTGACCGTGACCATGCTGTTTTTGTTCTTCACGGCGCAGGGGCTGGAAAAGCGCCGCTGGAACTGAGGGGAGGGGAACAACATGAAAAATTTCAAAGTTTCTTCCTCTGCAAACGGCAAGGTGTTCCGCAATGGACTGTACTCCACGGCCATTCTGGCAGCAGCCATCGTGTTGGCCGTGCTGATCAATCTGCTGGTGGGGGCCATCCCGAAAAAATACACCGAGTTCGACCTCTCTGCCGCCAAAATGTACACGCTGGGCGACAGCTCCAGGCAGCTGATGCAGAGCCTGGATCAGGACGTGACCGTTTATTATCTCTGTGAGACCGGCAGCGAGGATGCCATTATCACCAAGCTGCTGGATCACTACGCCGACGAGAGCGGTCACTTCCACTGGGAGCAGAAGGACCCGGCGCTTTACCCGACCTTTGCAGCGCAGTACGGCGCAGAGAATGCATCCACCGGCAGTCTGATCGTGGTCAGCGGTGAGAACAGCGAAGTGCTGAATGCCGCCGAACTTTACGAGTACGATTACTCCGATTACTACACCACCGGCGCTGCCAACGTGACCTTTGGCGGCGAAAAGCAGATCAGCTCTGCCATCTACAAGCTGACTGCCGCAGCAGAAAGTCATGCCTACTACACCACCAACCACGGCGAGCAGGCGCTTACCTCCTCACTGACCGAGGCGCTCAAGGCGCAGAATATCGATGCCCAGCCGCTGGATCTGCTCACCGGCACCATTCCGGAGGACTGTGATCTGCTCATCATCAGCGACCCCGCTTCGGATTTTGCAGCTGACGGCCTTGTGGATGAGATCGCGCAGCTGCAGGCCTATCTGGAAAACGGCGGCAAGGTGCTGCTGACCACCAGCGGCTATACCGAAACGCCCGATCTGGATGCAGTGATGGCACAGTTCGGCCTTGCGCGTGAGCCGGGCCTTGTGGTGGAGGGCGATGCGGGCCACGCGCTGTACGGCTACCCGTACTCGCTGTTCCCGGACTACGCGGCCGCCGACGAAAGCACCGCGCTGGACGGCGTGAATCAGAGCACCCATGTGATGCTCTCGGTGGCACAGGGCATCACCATTACCGAGACAGACGATGTGACGGCGGAACCGCTGCTGTATACCACCGAGGATGCCTACAGCAAGCAGGACTTTGATGCCAGCTCTTCTTCCGCAAAGGAAGCCGGCGATACCGACGGCCCGTTCTCGCTGGCCGTATGGGCGCGCAATGACTCCACCGGTGCCGAGGTGATCTGGATCGGCTGCCCCAACATGGACAACGAGCAGGTGTACCAGTCCATCCCGGGCAACCTGACCTTCCTGCAGGGCTGTGCCGCTTCGCTGGTAGGGCAGAGCCTGCTCATCGACACCAAAGCACTGGAAGCTGCACCCATCACGGTCCCGGCTTCCGCATCCATGACGCTGGGCATGGTGTTCGTATTCGTGCTGCCCGCAGCAGTGCTCATTGCAGGTGCTGTGGAGGTGCTGCTGCGCCGCCGCAGGTAAGGGGGCACTGCCATGAAAACAAAACAGCGCACCCTTGCGGTGCTTCTGGTGCTGGTGCTTGTGCTGGGCGGGCTGCTGTGGTTTGTCAGCCGCAGCAATGCCGCAGAAGAGGCTGCTTCCAGCGCCGCCGCAGAGGGCAGCATCCTGCTTTCTTCTTTTGCGGCGGGCGATGTGACCAGCATCCGGTATGCCTATGGCGGCGAAACGCTTACCCTAAATTACGATTCCGGCAGCTGGACGCTGGCGGATGACCCGGACTATCATCTGGATGCATCTGCCTGCAATACCATGGTCACGGCGCTGGCATCCCTGAACGCCAAACGTCAGCTCACGGCTCAGCCCGGCGAGGACTACGGCCTTGCCGATCCGGCTGTTACGGTCACGGTGACGGCGGCAGGCAAGACGAACACCTTTGCCTTTGGCACCGAGAACCCGGTCACAGGAGATCTGTACGTGCAGAAGGCAGGGGACGATGCCGTGTACACCGTTTCTGGCAACAAGGCGGCCTGCTTTGAGCTGACCAAAGCAGACCTTTTTGGCGCGTTCAACCCGGCGGGACTGACAGCCTCCGCGCTGGAAAGTGTTTCCATTACGACGGGCAGCGGCACCCTTGCACTGAATGCAGTCTCTGAGCCTGCGGAAGCGGAGAGCGATTCCTCGGAAAGTGCGGCCGATTCCACCACCTATCAGACCGTGTGGCGGCTGGCCGATGAACCCTCTGCCGATCTGGACGACAGCAAGTTGCAGAGCATCCTCTCTGCTCTGGCAGGCTATGTGACCGCACAAATCGCGGATGCCGACCCTTCGGCCTATGGCTTTGATGCACCGCTTGCAACGGTGCGGGCTGCCTCTGCCGATGGGACTGTGACCCTCCACTACGCCGAAAATGCAGACGGCTGCTGGATGATGGTGGAGGGGGACAGTTCCGTCTATGCGGTTGACCTTGACACTGTGCAGGCCCTTCTGATAACGGCCGCTGCCTTAAAAGCGGAATAAAAACCTTTGTGCGCCGTATGCGGAAAGCCCGCTGCGGCGCATGTTTTTTTGTTGCGGCGTGTAAAGCTTCGGCAAACATTGGCAGAGTGATTGACATTTCAGCAAAGATTGATTAAGATAGACGAGACAGGGCAGAATAACTGCGCAATATAAGAGCCTGCTTTTGCAGGTTCTCCGGTCGTCATGGATGTTGTGCGGGGCTGGGTCGCCCTGGTACGAGGGATGGGGCATGGCCCTGTCTTTTTTCGTATCTGAGTTACAAGGAGGATAAAGTAAAAAATGGACAACTCGGTGATCGTTTCACTGCGGGATATCGTAGTGGAATTTGACGGTCAGCGCATTCTGGATGGGCTGAACCTCGACATCCATGACAAAGAGTTCGTGACGCTGCTGGGCCCTTCCGGCTGCGGCAAAACCACCACCCTGCGTCTGATCGCAGGTTTTCTGGAACCCAATTCCGGCAAAGTGCTGCTGAAAGGTGAGAACATTACCGGCGTGCCGCCCTATAAGCGCCCGGTGAACACCGTTTTTCAGAAATACGCACTGTTCCCGCACCTGAACGTGTTCGAGAACGTGGCCTTCGGTCTGCGGCTCAAAAAGATGGACGAAGAGACCATCCGCCGCAAGGTGCGCAACATGCTGGAAGTTGTTGGCCTGAAAGGCTTCGAGCGCCGCAGCATCAGCCAGATGTCCGGCGGCCAGCAGCAGCGCGTGGCCATCGCCCGCAGTCTGGTGAACGAGCCGGAGATCCTTCTGCTGGACGAACCCCTTGGCGCACTGGACCTCAAGCTGCGCAAGGAGATGCAGCTGGAGCTGAAGCGCCTGCAGCGCGAAATGAACATTACCTTTATTTATGTTACCCACGATCAGGAGGAAGCCCTTACCATGTCCGATACCGTCGTGGTCATGAACGGCGGCAAGGTGCAGCAGATCGGCACGCCGGAGGATATTTACAATGAGCCGAAGAATGCCTTTGTTGCAGACTTCATTGGCGATTCCAACATCGTGGACGGCGTGATGCACCGGGATTTTCTGGTGTCCTTCTCCGGCGTGGACTTCCCCTGTGTGGACCGCGGCTTTGCCCGCGAGCAGAGCGTGCAGGTAGTGGTGCGCCCCGAGGATATCGAGGTGGTCTCTCCTGTGGAAGGCCAGCTTGTCGGCGTTGTGAACGATGTCATCTTCAAGGGTGTCCACTTTGAGATGCATGTGGAGTGCGAGGGCCGCGAATGGCTGATCCATTCCACCCGCGCCTGCACCCCCGGTGAGACCATTGGTATGCGCATCGGCCCCAACGAGATCCACATTATGGCGCGTTCAGAGGGGTGAGCCGCAATGATGAAGATTTACGATAAAAAGCTGGCCTATCCGTACTTTGTATGGATGACGCTGTTCACAGTGGTGCCTTTGATCATCGTGGTGTACTATGCATTTACGGATGCAAACGGAGCTTTCACGCTGGATAACCTCACCTCCATCAGCGGCTACGGCTCGGTGTTTGCCCGCAGCCTGCTGCTGGCCCTCATTGCTACGGTCATTTGTCTGGTCATTGCGTTCCCGGTGGGCTATTTCCTTTCCCGCCTGCGGGTGAACAAGCAGCACATCATGCTCATGCTGGTCATGCTGCCCATGTGGATGAACTTCCTGCTGCGCACCTACGCATGGATGGGCCTGCTCAGCATCAACGGCCCGGTGAACGCTGTTCTGGGCGTGTTCGGTCTTGGCCCCTTCAATATGCTCAACACCTCCGGCGCGGTGGTGCTGGGCATGGTGTATAACTATGTGCCCTATATGATCCTGCCGCTGTACACCAGCATGACCAAGATCGACCAGAGCCTGGTGGAAGCTGCGCAGGATCTGGGCGCTTCCACCACCAAGACCCTTCTCCGGGTGCTCATCCCCATGAGCGTGCCCGGCATCAGCACCGGCATCACCATGGTGTTCGTCCCGGCGGTGTCCACCTTTGTTATCAGCCGTATGCTGGGCGGCGGCTCCAACCTGCTTATTGGCGATCTGATCGAGATGCAGTTCCTTGGCAACAGCTACAACCTGAACGTGGGTTCTGCCATGAGCCTTGTGCTGATGATCATTGTGCTGCTGTGCATGAGCTTCACCTCCAGCTTTGATGAAGATGAAATGGAGGGCGTGTCCTGATGAAAACGAAACATCTGCGCCTGATGCAGCGCGTCTATATCGTGCTGTTTTTCTGCTTCATGTACCTGCCCATTGCATACATGATCGTATTCAGCTTCAACCAGTCCAAGGGCTATTCGCTCTTCACCGGCTTTACCCTCAAGTGGTACTCCAGCCTGCTGAACAACTCCTCCATCCTGCATGCGCTGCTGGTCTCGCTGGAAGTGGCTCTGATCTCTGCGGTCATTGCCACTGTGTTGGGTACAGCGGCAAGTCTGGGTATTGCGTCCATGGGCCGCGGGAGCCGCCTTGTCGTCACCAACATCACCTATATCCCGGTGGTCAACCCGGAGATCATCACCGGCATCTCGCTCATGCTGCTGTTCGTGGCCTACCAGCGCTTTGCCGGGGGTGTCTCCTGGCTGCCGGATACCATCATGGGCTTCCCGACGCTGCTCATTGCGCATATCGCGTTCAATGTGCCGTATGTCATCTTCAACGTCACGCCCAAGCTCAAGCAATTGGATATCAAGCTGTATGAGGCAGCGCTCGACCTTGGCTGCGACCCCAAGCAGGCCTTCTTCAAGGTCATCCTGCCGGAGATCAGCCCGGCCATCCTGTCGGCATTCCTCATCTGCCTGACCTATTCCATCGACGACTTCATGATCTCCTATTTCAACTGCGGCACGGTGGAAACGCTGCCCATCGCCATCTACTCCATGACCCGTAAAAAGGTCAGCCCGGAGATCTATGCGCTGTCCACCATCATGTTCGTGGTCATTCTGTGCATCATTCTGATCTCCAACGCAATGGAGAGCCGCAGCTACCGCCGCGACCAGAAGGCGCTGAGAGGGGAGGGCGTGTGATGAAACGTTTTGCTGTGTTGCTGCTGGCGCTGGCAATGACGGTCTGCTGTGCAATGCCCGCCTTTGCCGCCGGCACCATTGAGGTGACCGAGGATGTCTCGGTGTCGGACGATTACGACTGGACCCGCTTCAAGGGCCAGAACGTGGCCATCAATGTCTATAACTGGGGCGAGTACATCTCCAACGGCTCGGACGACAGCGTGGATGTGGTGGCGGCCTTTGAAAAGCTCACCGGCATCAAGGTGAACTACACCACCTTCGACTCCAACGAGTCCATGTACGCAAAGCTCAAGTCCGGCGCAGCCAACTACGATGTGGTCATTCCGTCGGATTACATGGTGGCAAAAATGATCGCCGAGGGGATGCTCAAGCCTCTGAACTACGACAATATCCCGAACTTCAAAAAGATCGATCAGGAATACGTGAATCCGGATTACGATCCGCAGAATGCCTACACCGTGCCCTACATGCTCTGCACCACCGGCATCATTTATAACACCACCATGGTGGACAAAGCGCCCACCAGCTGGGCCGACCTGTGGGACGAGCAGTACGCAGGCAATATCCTGATGTTCAACAACAGCCGCGATGCCTACGCCATTGCTGCTTTTAAGAGCGGCCACGATATCAACCCGCAGTCCACCGAAGAGGTGGATGAGGTGGTGGAAGAGCTGAAGGCTCAGAAACCGCTGGTGCAGGCCTACGTCATGGATGAGATCTTTGATAAGATGATCGGCGGCGAGGCAGCCGTCGGTGTGTACTACTCCGGCGATGCCATCACCATGATCGACGATAATCCCGACCTTGCATGGGTGTTCCCGGAAGAAGGCAGCGTGCTTTCCGTGGACTGCATGACCATTCCTGCTGCCAGTGAACATCAGGAAGCTGCGGAAATGTTCATTAACTTCATGTGTGAGACGGACATCGGCAAGGCAAACGCCGAGTACATCGGCTACACCACCCCCATGCAGGATGTGTGGGAGGTGCTGGACGAGGATCTGAAGGAGAGCGAGATCGCTTATCCGTCCGAAGAGAAAGCCGCCAAGGAAAAGGTGTTCACTGCCCTGAGCGACGATGTGAACAGCGAGCTGGACGTGAAGTGGAGCGAAATGAAGAGCTACGACGAGGGTGGCAGCAGTCTGCTGTTCCTTGCGCTGCTGGCAGCCATGGTGGCGCTGGCCTGCTTCAACATCTGGCGCAAGGTCCGCAGGCGCAACCGCAATCAGTATTAAACGCAAAGGAGGCTGCTGCACAGAACAACGTGCAGTGGTCTCTTTTTATAGAAAGGAAAACCATGGAACAGTTCTTTTACACCGAGACTATGACAGTCATGAACGCAGATGCTGACTTCCGCAGCCTGCTCAAGCCCAGCGCCCTGCTGCGCTATGTGGAGCAGATTTCGACAGACCACGCCCGCGCCTTTGGTATGGATGACCAGTTCTTCAAAGATCGCGGTGTGACCTTTCTGGTGGGCAAGCAGGCCCTGAAATTTGACCGCGTGCCCCAGCGTGCCGAAACGCTGACCCTTACCTCCCGGGCGCAGGTCAGCAAACACGGTTCCGTCAAACGCATCACCACCCTGACCGATGCCGAGGGCAAAGAGGTGGCTATGGTGGACTGCCGCTGGATCGTGGCAAGCCTTGCCGAGGGCCGTATCCTGCGGGAGCCGGGCTGGACGGTGGAGAATTTCTGGAACGATACGGTGGAGGGCGAGCTGCCTTTGCAGCTGCACAAGTGCAAGGATGGTCTGACCAGCGCAGGGGAGTGGACGGCGCGTTATTCCCAGTGCGATCTGAACGGCCATTTGAACAACGCATTCTATTTGGACCTTGTCTGCGATGCGCTGCCGCTGGAAGTGATGCGCAAAGGCCCCGTGACCTTTGCTTCTATCAACTACCACCGCGAGATCCCGATGGGAGAAACGGCAGAGGTGTTTTATGCTCCTTCGGCGGATGGCTGGTATGTGGTCGGAAAGCACAACGGCCAAACCAGCTTTGAGTGCTATCTGGAGGTGGGAAAGACAAACGTGTAAATCGTTGATTTCTCAAGAGAACTGCTGTGCCGCTTTTAGCTGAAAATAAGCGAGCAATGCAAAAAGCATCACCCGTGCAGAAAAAACGGCGCATTTTGAGAATTGCATCCTCTGAGGAACAGGGAGTACTCTTTTATTAGAAGGATCTTCTGATTGTCCAAAGGAGGATAAAACAAATGAAAAAACATCTCCGAGTCCTTGCGGCCGTTCTGGTACTGTGCTTCAGTCTGCTGTGCCCGGCGGCATCTGCCGCCAGGGTACAGACTGCGGCCTGCAAGCCGTCCACTGCAGCCGTTCAGACCATTTCTGCCGGCAAAAAGACGGAGCAGATGGTCTGGGTCCCAACGCACGGCGGCAAAAAATATCACAGCAAGTCTACCTGCAGCAATATGAAAGACCCGGAAAAGGTTACATTATCGACAGCAAAAGCGGAAGGCTTCACTGCTTGCAAAAAGTGCTATTAAGAAAATAAAGAATGATCTGCAAAGCCCTTGCCGGAAATTTTCTGGCAGGGGTTTTATATGTGTCTACAAAAAGTTAACAAAAGAAATTACAGAAAAATTACAAAACCCTATTGCAAAATGGTTTCAAAAGAGTTACAATATGGTTACAGCAAGGGCACAAGCCCTGCTGAGTGTGAAATCTTTTTCTTCTTGTTTTTTGGGATATCGGGCACAGGTTCTCCTCCTCCGGCTGTTCTCCTTCACAGTCGTGATCCATGTGCCGCACAGGCGGTATCCCGCTTCGTGTGCAAAAAAGCTCGTCCGTTCTGGACGAGCTTTTTTGCATCCATAAATTACGCAAAAACCGGCTTCTCATGCGGGAAAGTATGACCTTACGCCATTTTGGTGGGCAATTTGCCTGTTTTTCTGCAAAGGACATTTACAAAGTTTGGCGCGGCGGGGGTTTGTATTCCGGCTGGCTTTGTGGTACAGTATATACAATCAATTTATAGGTTGCAAACATGAATCCGATTGATGTTGATGCGTTAAGAGAAAAGGAGTTTGAACATGGCTTATTTCTATAAAGAACCTTCCCGCACTTTCGGTGAATATCTGCTGATCCCCGGCTATTCCTCTGCAGAGAATATCCCCACGGCTGTCAGCCTCAAGACCCCGCTGGTCAAGTACCGCAAGGGCGAGGAGGAGTGCCCCCTGCAGATGAATATTCCCATGATCAGCGCCATCATGCAGGCGGTCTCTGGCGATAAGCTGGCCATTGCACTGGCCCGTCAGGGCGGCGTGTCCTTCATCTACGGCTCTCAGAGCATTGAGAACGAGGCTGCCATGGTGCGCCGCGTCAAGAGCTTCAAGGCTGGTTATGTCGTGTCCGATTCCAATCTGGCCCCCACTGCCACCCTGCACGATGTGCTGGAGCTGAAGGCACGCACCGGCCACTCCACCATTGCCATCACTGCCGATGGCACTCCGAGCGGCAAGCTGCTGGGCATTGTTGCATCTCGTGACTACCGCATCAACCACACTCCGGATGATGCCCCTGTCACCACCTTCATGACCCCGCTTGAAAAGCTGGTCACTGCACCGGAGAACACCTCCCTGCACGACTGCAACAACATCATCTGGGATAACAAGATCAACACCCTGCCTCTGGTGGATGCCGAGGGCAACCTGAAGTATATGGTGTTCCGCAAGGACTACGACTCCCACAAGAAGAACGCCAATGAACTGCTGGATAAGAACAAGAGCTATGTGGTGGGCGCAGGCATCAACACCCGCGATTACGCTGAGCGCGTGCCCGCACTGGTGGATGCCGGTGTGGATGTGCTGTGCATCGACTCTTCCGAGGGTTACTCCGAGTGGCAGAGCCGCACCATCGGCTGGATCCGTGAGCACTACGGCGATACCGTCAAGGTAGGCGCAGGCAACGTTGTGGATGCCGAGGGCTTCCGCTTCCTGGCCGAGGCTGGTGCAGACTTCGTGAAGATCGGCATTGGCGGCGGTTCTATCTGCATCACCCGCGAGACCAAGGGCATTGGCCGTGGTCAGGCTACCGCTGTCATCGAGGTGGCAAAGGCCCGCGATGAGTATTATAAGGAGACCGGCATCTACGTGCCCATCTGCTCCGACGGCGGCATCGTCCACGATTACCACATCACGCTGGCACTGGCCATGGGTGCGGATTTTGTGATGCTGGGCCGCTACTTTGCCCGCTTTGACGAAAGCCCCACGAATAAGGTGCGCATCAACGGCCAGTATATGAAGGAGTACTGGGGCGAAGGCTCCAACCGTGCCCGCAACTGGCAGCGCTACGATCTGGGCGGTTCCAGCAAGCTGAGCTTTGAGGAAGGCGTGGACAGCTACGTGCCCTATGCCGGCCCTCTGGCTGACGGTGTGCAGACCACTCTGTACAAGGTCAAGAGCACCATGTGCAACTGTGGCGCTCTGTCCATCCCGGAGCTGCAGCAGAAAGCAAAGCTGACCGTGGTTTCCTCTACCTCCATCGTTGAGGGCGGCAGCCACGACGTTGTGCTGAAGAATGCTACCCCCAATATCATCAACGGTTAACACGTTTGTTCTGAAAGCCGCCCATGCTGTTTGTGTATGGGCGGCTTTTTCTTACCGGAAATCGACCAGGATTTTTCAAAAATGCTTGCACCGCTCTGCGTTTGGTGATATCATGATAGAAGCGCACTGTCAAGACAGGCAGGCGCGCAAACCTTCCCACAGGTCAGAACGGCAGGGGACAGCAAGGAGCCTTTGCCGGGTGTAAAGAAGAGAGGATACTATTCATGGACGAAATCAAGGTTGTGCCTTATATTCCAGATGAGGACTACGACAACCCCGCAATGGTCGTGGATTTTTATGAATTTACAATGGCAAACTGCCTGTTCCTGCACGGATTCAAGGACACCACGCTGGTGTTTGATATGTTCTTCCGCAAGAACCCGGATAATCAGGGTTACTCCATCAGTGCCGGCCAGCGCAAGCTGACCCGCTTTCTGCTGAACTACCACTTCAATGCACAGGATATCTGGTGGCTGCGCACCAAGGGCATGAGCGAGGAATTCTGCGAGTATCTGCGCACCTATCAGTGGAAGGGCGACATGTACGCTCTGCCCGAGGGCACGGTGGCATACCCGCATGTGCAGATGGTGCGCATCGAGTGCGACCTCGTGGGCGCAATTCTGATCGAGACCTACCTGCTGCAGACCATGAACTTCCACAGTCTGATCGCCACCAAGGCTACCCGCGTCACCGGCCTGAACACCCACACGCCCCGCAGCGTGATGGAATTCGGCACCCGCCGTGCGCAGGGCGAAAGCGCTGGCAACGATGGTGCATATGCTGCTGTTCTGGGCGGTTGCGTGGGCACTGCCAACTGTTTGGCCGAGATGAAGTTCGGCGCAGAGGTCAAGGCTGTGGGCACCGTAGCGCACAGCTTCATCGAGTTCTTCCCCACGGAGTTTGATGCCTTCAAGGCCTTTGCCGATACCTACCCGGATTCGGTCAGTCTGCTGCTGGACACCTATAATATCATGGAGAGCGGTCTGCCCAACCTCATTAAACTGGACGATTATCTCATCGAAAAATACCCCAACGACCCGAACCGCCGCGTCAAGAGCGCCCGTATCGACTCCGGCGATCTGGCCCGCGGCTCCAAGCGCCTGCGCAAGGCACTGGATGCGGCCGGTAAGCCTTACATCAAGCTGGTGGCTTCCAATGGTCTGGACGAAAAGAAGATCGCCAACATGGAGCTGTATGAGCACGCTCATTTTGACTCCTACGGCGTGGGCGAAAACCTGATCACCTCTGCTTCCGACCCCGTGTTCGGCGGGGTGTACAAGCTGGTGGCGGTCAAGCAGCCGGACGGCAGCTACACTCCCAAGATGAAGTGCTCGGATTCCGCCAGCAAGGCCATCATTCCGGGCAAGAAGATGCCGTGGCGCCTCTACGATGAAAATGGTCAGGCCCAGTGTGACCTGATCGCCATGGATGATGAAGTCATCGAGGCGGGCAAGCCCGTCACGATGGTCAATCTGGACTCCGATGCCATCGAGCGCACCGTCACCATTACCCCCACCAAGGTCAAAAAGCTGCTGGTGCCGCATGTGCTGAATGGTCAGCTGGCCATTGAACTGCCTTCGATCGCAGAGAAGAAGGCCTACATTGCAAAGCAGCTCACCGAGGAGACCTGGGAGAGCGAACTGCGTCTGGAGTGCCCGCATAAGCACTATGTGAACATGACCCCGGCTGTGGCCGAGTGCCGTTCCAAGATGTATGCAGAGCTGCACGGCGGCAAGGTGTAAAATAAGCAAAATAAAAAGCCCCTCAAGCGTAAGCTTGGGGGGCCTTTTTATGCCGCCGACGGGGGTCGAACCCGTACTCTGTCTCCAGAAAGGGATTTTAAGTCCCTCGTGTCTGCCAATTTCACCACAGCGGCATACAACGCTAATAATAATACAATAGAATGGCTTCTTTGTCAAGAAAAAGCACGGAGCCCGTCTCTTCATCCTCCATTCACGATTCATTTGTAAAAAGTGCTTTTTCTTTCCGTGGTTTCATGGTATAATAACCTTCAGATACGGTTTTCCGGGCCGTAGCCGCGTGCTTTGGCAGCGCGGCAGAAGAGGGCAGAGCGGGCAGCGTACCGCTCTGCTGGGGCAGTGCCCGCAAGATAGGGCGGGCGGGAAATACAAAAAGAGAGGCGAATCGAGATGTTGGATATGATCAAGTGCAGCACCGGCGGCGCATACTATGCCCGCGGTGAATGGGTGCCTGCAGACGGCGAAGCAAGCGCCGCACTGGCAGCAAAGGGCTTTGATGCCGCAGCCATCGAGAACGCAAAGACCGGCACCATGGCCTACAGCATTCTGCAGGCCCACAACACCAGCGGCGATGCCGAAAACCTGAAGATCAAGTTCGATGCCATGGCCAGCCATGACATCACCTTTGTGGGCATCATCCAGACGGCCCGTGCGTCCGGTCTGGAGAAATTCCCCATTCCGTATGTGCTCACCAACTGCCACAACAGCCTTTGCGCCGTGGGCGGCACCATCAATGAGGACGACCACCGCTTCGGCCTGTCCGCCGCCAAAAAATACGGCGGCATTTTTGTGCCCCCGCATCTGGCGGTCATCCACCAGTACATGCGCGAAAAGTTTGCGGGCTGCGGCAAGATGATCCTTGGCTCGGACTCCCACACCCGCTACGGTGCTCTGGGCACCATGGCCATTGGTGAGGGCGGCGGCGAGCTGGCAAAGCAGCTGCTGGGCCGCACCTACGATGTGGCCCGTCCGGGTGTTGTTGCAATTTATCTCACCGGCTCTCTGCCTGCAGGCTGCGGCCCGCACGATGTGGCCATTGCGCTGGTGGGCAAGCTGTTCAAGAGCGGCTACGTCAAGAACAAGGTGATGGAGTTTGTCGGCCCCGGCGTTGCGTCTCTGCGTCAGGATACCCGCAACGCCATCGATGCCATGACCACCGAGACCACCTGCCTGTCCTCCATCTGGGAAACCGACGAAGCGACGCAGAAATTCCTTGCGGTGCATGGCCGTGCCGCCGACTATAAGAAGCTGGCTCCGGCCGACCTTGCTTATTACGACGGTGTGGTAGAGGTAGACCTTTCTGCCATCCGCCCCATGATCGCACTGCCCATGCATCCCTCCAATGCATTTACCATTGAAGAGCTGAACGCAAACCTTGAGGATATTCTCCATGCCTGCGAGCAGGATGTGCAGAAGCTGATCGGCCGCAAGGATGTCAGCCTTGACCTGTGCAGCAAGATCGAGAACGGTAAACTGCGTGTGGATCAGGGCGTGATCGCAGGCTGCGCAGGCGGTCTGTACGACAGCATTTATGAAGCTGCCTCCATCCTCAAGGGCCACACCGGCGGCTGCGGTGACTACGCCCTGAGCGTGTATCCCGGCAGCCAGCCCATCATGATGGAACTGGTGCGCACCGGAGTCATCCACGACCTGATGGCCAGCGGTGCCACCGTCCGCACTGCGTTCTGCGGCCCCTGCTTCGGCGCAGGCGACGTGCCCGCCAACGGCGCGCTGTCTATCCGCCATACCACCCGCAACTTCCCCAGCCGCGAAGGCTCCAAGCCCGGCAACGGCCAGCTTTCCGGTGTGGCACTGATGGATGCCCGCAGCATTGCGGCCACCACGGCCAACGGCGGCATTCTGACCCCGGCTACCGATATCGACTATGATCCCACCGTGCCGGAGTATCAGTACGATCCTTCCAGCTACGATACCCGCGTGTATCAGGGCTTTGGCAAGGGCGATTACGATGCCCTGCTCAAGCTTGGCCCCAACATCAAGGACTGGCCCGAAATTGCACCGCTGGGCGATAACCTGCTGCTGAAGGTGGCATCTTACATCACCGACCCTGTCACCACCACCGACGAGCTGATCCCCTCCGGTGAGACTTCGTCTTACCGTTCCAATCCTCTGGGCTTGGCCGAGTTCACCCTCAGCCGCAAGGACCCGGAGTATGTGGGCCGTGCCAAGGCCGTGCAGGCCGAAGAAAAGGCCCGCCGTGCAGGCGAGGGCAGCGCCGAGGTGCTGGCCCAGCTGCACAAGGTGCCCGGCTGCGAAAACCTGACTTGGAACGATGTGCAGATCGCATCCACCATCTTTGCCGTCAAGCCCGGCGATGGCTCTGCCCGTGAGCAGGCGGCCAGCTGCCAGCGTGTGCTGGGGGCCGGTGCCAACATCGTTACCGAGTACGCCACCAAGCGCTACCGCTCCAACCTCATCAACTGGGGTATGCTGCCGCTGCAGCTGGTGGGCGCAACGCCGTTCGGTCTGGGCGACTATGTCTTTATCCCGAATGTCCGCGAGGCCCTCAAGGGCGACCTGCAGGACATCAAAGCCTATGTGCTGGGCGACACCGCAAAGGAGTTCAGCCTGTACATGGCCCCGCTGACCGCCGACGAGCGCAAGATCCTGGCCGACGGCTGCCTGATCAATTTCTATAAGCACTGATAGGATATAAGGCTTCCTCTTGGGGGGAAGCCTTTCTCTGGTTTTCTTGGGAGGTTCATTTTCCATGCCCGGCGATCTTCACAACCATTCCACCTGTTCCGATGGCTCTGTGCCCATCCACCGCCTGCCGCTCATGGCGGCGCGGGCGGGGCTGGACACCATGGCCATTTCCGACCACGACACCCTGCTCAGCGTAAACTACTGCTATGAGCACCCTGTGCAGGACGGCGTGCGCCTGCTCCCGGCCACCGAGCTGACCGGCTATGACCATGAGCATAAGCATCGCGTGCACCTGCTGTGCTACTTCCCGGACCCGGAAAGCCGGGAACTGAAGGAGCACTGCGACATCCTGCGACAGCGCCGCAACGAGTGCGGCCTGCAAAGCGCAAAGGAGATCGAAGCGCTGTACCCGCAGTTCCGCACGGAACAGGCGCTGGAATACGCAAAGGACAGCGGTGTGCTGTTCAAAAGCGGCATTATGGAAGCGCTGCACCAGCTGGGGCTGTGCGATGCTGTGTACGGCAAGCTGTATAGTTATCTCTTTGGCTGGGAGCCGCGCGGTGTGGTGCTGCATCAGGTAAAATATCCCTCGGTGCAGGAAGTGATCGCCACGGCGAAAGCTGCCGGTGCGGTGCTGGTGTTTGCACACCCGACCGTTTACAAGAGCATGCCGCTGGTGCGTCAGCTTGCCAAAGAGGGCATCATCGACGGCATTGAGGTGGAGCACCCCCGCAACAGCCCGGAGGACAGGGCCGAGTGTGCTGCTCTGTGTGAGCAGTATGGGCTGATCCATACCGGCGGTACGGACTTCCACGGTGCAAACCACAAGGTGCCGCACCCGGTGGGTACCTGTACCACGGCAGACGATCAGGTGGCCCGCATTCTGGAGCTGGCCCACAAGCGCCGCGGTATTGATGTGTGACCCGGTCACATTGACATTCCAGCATGCTGCTCTATAATAGAAGCAGACGATCTTCGTCGGGATTTCTGTCAAAAAGAGAGGATTTTGAACTATGAGCAAGGAATTCAGCTTCCCGAACAGCGGCACCTGTTCCAAGCAGACCAACTTTGTGCTGAACGATGACCACACCATTGCGTCCATGGAGGTCATTGGCGGCTGCAACGGCAACCTGAAGGGCATCTGCCGTCTGGTCAAGGGCATGAAGGCCGAAGATGTGATCGACCGCATGGAGGGCACGCTCTGCGGTTTCCGCAATACCAGCTGCCCGGATCAGATCGCCAAGAACCTGAAAAAGGCTCTGGCCGAAATGGACTGAAAAAATCAAACAGCGAAGGGGGAGATGCCTGCGGGTATCTCCTTTTTGTTTTCCCATCCCGACAGAAAGAGATGTTTTTTTTCTGTGCTTCGGGGCTATACTTCTTGTGAAAACGAATTTCATCAGCAAGGAGCGGGCAAATGAGTATTTGGGAAAAACTTGGCTTTGGCGGGTACAAGGGCTTTTCGCACGAGTCGGATCAGCTGCTGCGCAGTGCGGTGGAGCTTGCCGGGAACCTTGGCTGCGAAAAAGCCGATACCGGCCATCTGCTGCTGGCGATCCTGCAGCAGGATCACGGGGCGGCAGCACGGTTTCTGGAGGGCAAGCAGATCCGGGAACCGGAGGTGCGCCGTCAGCTGGCCGAGAGCCGCCGCGCACCGGCTTTGCATCTGGATCGCTACGCTCTTGCGCCGGACCTCAAGCGCACCATGGATTACGCCATCATCGGGGCACAGAACGCGCACCTGAACCGGGCCGAGCCGGAACATCTGCTCTGCGCCATGCTGGAGGATGACGGCTGCACAGCAGGCATCCTGCTGGCATCCATGGGCGTGCAGCTCACAGATGCCGTGCGGGAATGCCGCCAGCTGTCCGGGCAGTTCGTACTGCCGTATCAGACGCGGGCCGCGGTCAGTGCGCCGCGCGGCAGCCGCGCCAGTGATAAGTACTGCCGGGATCTGACCCGCCGTGCTGCGGAACGGGAACTGGACCCGGTGTTCTGCCGGGAAGCAGAGCTGGACCGCATGGTGGAGATCTTATGCCGCCGTCAGAAGAACAACCCCTGCCTTGTGGGGGAGCCGGGCGTGGGCAAGACCGCCCTTGCCGAAGGACTGGCCCAGCGCATTGCCACGGATCGTGTGCCCCGTGCGCTCAAGGGCCGCCGTCTGCTGGCACTGGATATGGCCAGCCTTGTGGCGGGCACCAAATACCGCGGTGACTTTGAGGAGCGGTTCAAGAACCTGCTGGAAGAGCTGGTGCGGGACGGCAGCTCCATCCTGTTCGTGGACGAGTTCCACACCATCGTGGGTGCCGGTGCAGCGGAGGGCGCCATCGATGCTGCCAGCATCTTAAAACCGGTGCTGGCCCGGGGCGAGATACAAATTATCGGCGCTACCACTACCGAAGAGTTCCGCACCCACATCCAGAAGGATGCCGCACTGGAACGCCGTTTCGGCAAGGTGCAGGTAGAGGAGCCTACGCCTGCGCAGGCGCTGGATATCCTCAACGGGCTTGCGCCGCGCTATGAGCGCTACCACAATGTCTGCCTTCCGCCGGAAGCGCTGCAGGCTGCGGTGGAGCTTTCGGTGCGGTATCTGCCGGGGCGCTTTCTGCCGGATAAGGCCATCGACCTTGTGGACGAAGCCTGTGCGGCGGCACGCATCCGGGCCGAGCAGGCAAAGCAGTCAAAGCCCACGCTGATGCCGGACGATATCGCCCATGTGGTGGCGCAGGCCAGCGGTGTGCCGGTGGAGCGGGTAGGTGAGCAGGAGCGGGAACGACTGGACAAGCTGGAAGAACGTCTCAACGCCGAGATCGTGGGCCAGAGCCGGGCTGTGGCTGCGGTGGCAGGTGCCATCCGGCGCAGCCGCACCGGTCTTGGCGAGCCGGGCCGGCCCATGGGTGCCATGCTGTTTCTTGGCCCCACGGGAGTGGGCAAAACGGCTCTTGCCCGGGCGCTGGCGGTCAGCTGGTTCGGCAGCGAAAAGGCCCTGCTCAAATTTGATATGTCGGAGTATCAGGAGCAGCACACCGCTGCCCGGCTGCTGGGTGCGCCGCCGGGCTATCTGGGCCATGACGAGGGCGGACAGCTGACCGAAGCAGTGCGCCGCCGCCCTTACAGTGTGGTGCTGTTTGACGAGATCGAAAAGGCACACCCGGACATTCAGAACATCCTTTTGCAGATACTGGAAGATGGCCAGCTGACCGATGCCATGGGCCGCAAGGCGGATTTCCGCAACACCATTGTACTGCTCACCTCAAACCTCGGCGCACGTTTTTTGGCGGGTCAGAGCACGCCGCTGGGCTTTGCGGCGGGCAGCGAAGCCGTGTTTGAAAAGCAGTCTGCGCAGGCCATTGAGGAGGCAAAAAAGTGGTTCCGGCCAGAGCTGGCAGGCCGTCTGGACGAGATGATCGTATTCCGTCCGCTGGCCGACGACAGCCTGTGCGCCATTGCCGAAAAAATGCTGTGCCAGCTGGAGCAGCGTGCCGCCCGCAGCGGCTACCAGCTGCATCACACACCGCGGGTAGGGCAGGCGCTGGCAGCAAAGGCCCGCTCTGCCTACGGGGCCAGAGAACTGCGCCGCGCAGTGGACAGGGCAGTGGAGCAGGCACTTGCGGATCAGATCGCATCCGGCACGGCCTGCGTGGGCCAGCACTGGACGGCGGACTGCTCGGCGGATGGTGCTATCGTCCTGCGGGAGGACGAAACCGCAACACTGTAAAGCATCGGAAGCTCAAAAGGACCGCCCTGAGTTACAAGACCCGGGGCGGTATTTTTTTGTCTGCAGGGGGGAGCGGAGACATCCGCTCCTTTTTTGTGCGTACGGGGCAGGGACATTGTGAGATTGGCTCTTGCATCCTTTTGGTTTTCTGTTATCATAGAAGCAACAGAATTGCAGGAGGAAGTCCATGCGCACATTGTTTCTTTTGAACCCAACTGCCGGTAAGGCCGATTGCACCCGTACGCTGCCGCAGCAGATCAATGCTGCCGCCGCGCGTGCAGGGCTTGCGCCGGAAGAATATACCATTCAGGTCACAAATCACGCCGGTCATGCCCGGGAGCTGGCCAATGCCGCTGCGCAGCAGGCCCGGCAGAGTGGGGAAGAACTGCGGGTCTTCACTGCCGGCGGCGACGGCACCTTCAACGAAGCGCTCACCGGGCTCTATGGCTATGCAAATGCAGCCGTGGGCTGTCTGCCCTTTGGCAGCGGCAACGATTTTCTGCGCACCTTTGGTACAAAGGAAGAGTTTCTGGATCTGGATGCCCAGCTGGCCGGTGGGCCGGTGAGCATCGATCTGATGCAGACCAGCCTTGGCCTTTCTGCCACCATCTGCGCTGCCGGTCTGGATGCGCAGGTTGCCTACGGCATCCCGAAGTTCCGGCGCATCCCGCTGTGCGGCGGCGAGATGGCCTATGTGCTTTCCATTGTGGAACAGCTGTGCGGACACATCGGCCGCAGGGTGGAGTACACCATCGATGGTGAAACGCTGGATGTGGACTGCCTGATGTGTGCCATCTGCAATGGCCGCACCTATGGCGGCGGTTTCTGTGCAGCGCCGGAAGCACAGCCCGACGACGGCTGGCTGGATGTATATATCATCCGCAAGGTGAGCCGCGTGACCATTGCAAAGCTGCTGGGAATGTACAAGAGCGGCAAGCACTTCCAGAACGGTCAGCTCGTCAGGGCTGCAGAGCCGTACTTCATTTACCGCCGCGCAAAGCAGGTGAGCCTGCGCGCTGCGGATGGCCGCGGGCCGATCGTTGCCACGGCAGACGGCGAATGCGCACCCAAGGAGCAGATCACTGTACAGGTACAGCCGCTGGCAGGGCGCATCCTTCTGCCAAAGCCTGCTTTTGAGCGCTTTGCAGCGCAGAGGACGGCACAGAGTGCAGACCGAACATGAAAAACCAGAAGAAGAGACAGCTTTTTTGTCCAAGAAGAAAGCTGTCTCTTTTTCGCTGTACGGCTGATTTTTTCATCTGTCATAAATTCTTAACAAAAAGAAGCAAAAAAGGTCTTGATTTTTCGGGTCAAGATGAGTACAATACACTTAGCACTCAGAGAAACGGAGTGCTAAAGAACCAAAGAGCCGACACGAGGCCCTTTGGACACAGCAAAGTTTTAAATTATATTTTTACTATAGGAGGGCAAGAACTATGAAGATCATTCCTCTTGCAGACCGTGTTGTCATTAAGGCTGTTGAGGTTGAGGAGACCACCAAGGGCGGTCTGATCCTGACCGGCAGTGCTAAGGAAAAGCCCCAGGTGGCTGAGGTCATCGCTGTCGGCCCCGGCGGCGTTGTGGACGGCAAGGAAGTCAAGATGACTGTGAAGGTCGGCGACAAGGTCCTCACCAGCAAGTACTCCGGTACCGAGGTCAAGGTGGACGGCGAAGAGTGCACCATCGTCCGTCAGGGCGATATCCTGGCAGTCGTTGAGGACTGAGCGGTTTCCCCTCTGATATTTGAAAATTGAGCTTTAAAGGAGCGATTTGATTATGGCTAAGCAGATCAAGCAGGGCGAGGATGCCCGCAAGGCACTGTGTGCCGGTATCGATACCCTGGCAAACACCGTTAAGATCACCCTGGGCCCCAAGGGCCGCAATGTGGTGCTGAGCAAAAAGTTCGGTGCACCGGTCATCACCAACGATGGCGTGACCATTGCCAAGGAGATCGAGCTGAAGGACGAGTTCGAGAACATGGGCGCACAGCTGGTGCGTGAAGTCGCTACCAAGACCAACGACGCAGCAGGCGACGGCACCACCACCGCAACCGTTTTGGCACAGGCCATGGTCACCGAGGGCATGAAGAATGTCACCGCCGGTGCAAACCCCATGGATATCCGCCGCGGCATGAGCAAGGCTGTTGCCAAGGCTGTTGAGACCATCAAGGCTCACAGCCAGAAGGTGAAGGACAGCAACGATATCGCCCGCGTCGGCACTATTTCTGCAGGCGACCCCGAGATCGGCCGTCTGATCGCCGAGGCTATGGAGAAGGTCACCTCCGATGGCGTTATCACCATTGAGGAGAACAAGACCACCGCTGAGACCTACAACGAGATCGTGGAAGGCATGCAGTTCGACCGCGGTTACCTGACCCCGTATATGGTCACCGATACCGACAAGATGGTGGCTGATCTGGACAACGCCGCTATCCTGATCACCGATAAGAAGATCAGCGTGATTCAGGATCTGGTCCCTCTGCTGGAGCAGGTGATGCAGAACGGTCTGAAACTGCTGATCGTGGCTGAGGACATTGAGGGCGAGGCTCTGTCCACTCTGATCGTCAACCGCCTGCGTGGCACCCTGAATGTGGTGGCTGTCAAGGCTCCCGGCTTCGGCGACCGCCGCAAGGAGATGCTGCAGGATATCGCCATCCTGACCGGCGGCACTGTGGTGTCCTCTGATCTGGGCTACGAGCTGAAGGACGCTACCGTCCAGATGCTGGGCCATGCCCGTCAGGTGAAGGTCTCCAAGGAGAACACCACCATCGTTGGCGGTGCAGGCGATAAGGATGCCATCGCAGCCCGCATCGCTCAGATCCGCAGCCAGATCGAGGCCGCTACCAGCGATTTCGACCGTGAAAAGCTGCAGGAGCGTCTGGCAAAGCTGGCTGGCGGCGTGGCCGTCATCAAGGTCGGCGCTGCTACCGAAGTTGAGATGAAGGACAAGAAGCTGCGCATCGAGGATGCTCTGAACGCAACCAAGGCTGCTGTTCAGGAAGGTGTTGTTGCTGGCGGCGGCACTGCTCCTATCAATGCGATCCCCGCTGTGCGTGAGCTGTGCGACACGCTGGAAGGCGACGAGCGCACCGGTGCCAAGATCGTTCTGAAGGCTCTGGAAGCTCCTCTGCGCCAGATCGCTAAGAATGCCGGTCTGGAAGGCAGTGTCATCATCGACAAGATCATCTCTGCCAACAAGCCCAACTACGGCTTTGATGCTCAGAACGAGGTCTTTGTGGACGATATGATCGCTGCTGGCATCGTTGACCCCACCAAGGTCACCCGTTCCGCTCTGGAGAACGCAGCCTCCGTCGCTGAGATGGTGCTGACCACCGAAAGCCTGGTCGCTGATCTGCCGGAACCCCCTGCTGCACCCGCTGCTGCAGGCGGTGACATGGGCGGTATGGGCGGCATGTACTAAGCCAAAACCGCCGCTCCCAAGAATCCCAATTTATAAAAAGAACGCAGGCAGAACTTTTCGCAAAGGCGAAGGCTCTGCCTGCTTTTTTTGCACCCCTGCCGCACTTTTCTCTTCGCCGCAAATGTGCTACAATAGCCTTAGCATAAGGAAAAGGGGAACGCGCATGGCTAGAAACAGGCAGAACCTGAACATCATCTACATCTCGGACCGAATGCGGGAGACGCTGCGGCCCATAGCGTCCTGTGCGCTCACGGCGGTGGTGGCCCCCATGGGCTACGGTAAAACGACGGCGGTGCGCTGGTTCTTGGCAGAGCAGGCCAAGGCGGGGGCCGTGGTGCTGCAAGCCAGCATCTACTCGGATAACCGCTCCATCTTCTGGAAAAGCGTGCAGAAGGCCTTTGCCGCCGCCGGGCTGACGGTGCTGGAGGGCTACGACTGCCCCGCCGACGCCAGCGGCGCGGCTTTGCTGCTGGAGGACCTGTGTGCCGCGCTGGGCGGCAAAACGCCCTACTATCTTTTTCTGGACGATTTCCACCTGCTGGGGGACGAGCGGGTGGCGCGGTTTTTGTGTCGGCTGGCCTACCGCCTGCCCGAGAACGTCCACCTTATCGTGGCCAGCCGCAACCGCTTTCTGCCCGGGGAGCAGGTGGTGCGGCTGGGGCGGCGGCTCCACCGCATCGAGGCCGACGGCCTCCGCCTGAACCGGGAGGAGCTGCTGGCCTACACCCACCGCTGCGGCGTGGAGATCACCGCCGCCCAGGCCGAGAGCCTGCTGCGCTCCTGCGAGGGGTGGTTCTCCGCCGTCTACCTGAACCTCCATGCCCTGGCCGAGCGGGGGAGCCTGCTGCAGCTGGGGTCGGACATCTACGCCATGTTCACCGCCGCCATGCTGGAGTCCCTGCCCGAGAAGACCCGGGGCTTCCTCGCTGTGATGGGGCTGGCCGATGAGTTCACGGTGGAGATGGCCCGGGCTGTCACCGCCCTGCCCGACGCGGAGGAGGTGCTGCGGGCCCTCACCCAGCAAAACGCCTTTGTCACCCGCCTGCCGGACGGGGTGGGCTTCCGCTTCCACCACATGATGAAAGAGTGCGCCGAGCGGCTCTTTGCCCAGCTGCCCGCCGCCCGGCAAACGGAGGTCTGGCAGCGGTATGGCCGCTGGTATGCCCAAAAAGCCCAGTACCTCCACGCTTTGCAGGCCTTTGAGCACTGCAGCGACCGCGACGCAGCCCTTGCCGTCATCGAGGCGGACGCGGGGGATCTGCTTGCCTCCCTCAGCCCCGCCGAGCTGCTGCAGCGGCTGGACCGCTGCCCGGTGGAAGCGCTGCAGCGCCACCCGCTGGCCATTCTGGTGCTGATGCGCCGGATGTTCACCTGGCAGCAGATCCCCAAAATGATGGAGCTGAAAGCCCTGCTGGAAGCCGCCGTGGCCCAACACTCCGAGTGGCCCGCCGCCGAGCGGGGCAACCTGCTGGGGGAGTGCGACCTCATCCAGAGCTTCTTGTTCTACAACGATATCACCCAGATGAGCCGCCTCCACCGCAGCGCCAGCCGCCAGATGAGCCGCCCCGCCGTCACCCTGCGCAACAGCGGCAGCTGGACCTTCGGCTCCCCCTCGGTGCTGATGATGTACTACCGCGCCCCCGGGGAGTTGGGCAAAGAACTGGCCGAAATGTACGAGTGTATGCCCCATTACTATAAAATCACCAACGGCCACGGCCAGGGGGCCGAGCTTCTGATGGACGCGGAGGCCGCCTACCTGCAGGGGGCGTGGGAGAAAGCCGCCGTGCTGCTGGAGCGGGCCCGGGCCGACGCCGCCGGGCAGGAAAACATGACCCTCTGCTGCGACTTTTTGGCCCTGCGGCTGGCCCTGTGCGGCAAGGGGAAAGAGGGGTACGATTTTGCCGCCAAGCGCGCCGCCCTGCTGCAAAAGCACGACGGGGTGCAGGTGCATCTGCTGGAGAGCATCGCCGCTTATTTCTACGCTTTGCAGGGCAGGCCGGAGCAGGCCCCGGAGCTGTTCCGGGAGCACAAGCTGGCCGAGGTGAGCTTCTTTGGGCCCTGCCGCCCCATGATGTCCCTCATCGAGCAGCAGATCTGGCTGGCGCAGGGGGAGTACGTGAAGGTGATCGCCCACAGCGAGGGCCTGCTGCGCCGGTGCGAAGCCATGCACTACGGTCTGGTGGGCCTGCAGACCCGCATCCAGCTGGCGGCGGCGCAGCTGCGCTTCGGCCAGCGGGCCGACGCCCGGGCCGCGCTGGCAGCGGCTTTGCTGGACGCTGTGCAGGACGATTTCTGGGTGCTCTTTGTAGAGCAGTATCCCGCTCTGGCCCCCCCTGCTGGAAGGGGAGGACTGGGCCGCGAACGAGCCGCGCCTGGGGCCTTTCGTGGCCCGCATCCTGCCCGCAGGCCGGGCCTTTGCCGCCCGGCTGGGCCTGCGGGCCCCCGCGCCGGAGCTGCCCCTGACCGACCGCGACCGGGAGCTGGCCCGTCTGGTGGCCGGGCGGTGCACCAACAAGGAGATCGCCGCCGCCCTCTACCTCTCCGAGGGCACGGTGAAGCAGTACATCAACCAGCTGTACGCAAAGCTGGATATGGGCGGCGACCCCCGCACCCGCCGCGCCCGCCTGGCCGAGTGGTACCAGAAAAACGCCCCCCGGAATTAACCAAAAACTAACCCCGGGTTAATAGCAAAAACCAAAGCTCCACGGTATCCTAAAAGTGAACCGTGGAGCTTTTTTCCTGCAACAAAATTGGTAGAAAAAGGAGGCTTTTGCAATGAAACGAAGATGGAAGAAATTCCTCGCCGGGGTGCTTTCCGCAGCCCTCGCGCTGAACCTCGCGGCCCCGCTGGCACTGGCAGATTCAGGGGGCTGCACGGTGGCAGGTCGGGTACTGTCTGGTGATGTTGATTCTGTCACAGGAGAATACATCCAAGGCAAAGTGTCTTATCTCAGTAACACCCTGACCTTTGACGGAGACGTGAAGCTGGATACACGAAGCAGCACAACATCGGTACCACTGATCCAAGCCTCAAATAGTAATACTACTCTAACCGTCGCGGCAAACGGTACAGTGGAAGGCTGGACGAAAAGCAGAGGTTTTGATAGACCGAAGGAAATAACGGGAGGAACGTACATCTTCCACAATACCGATTGGAACAATACGTCGAAAGGAATTTTAGGCGCTACAAACGATAAAACGACGATTGCTCCCGATACTAGAATCACGCTGAAGGGTTTCCAGACGGGCATCGGCTGGGGAAGCGTTCAGATCGATGGCAAGGTGAAGATCAGTGGTGCAGCATGCGGCATCGCCAATTCCACTACCATGGACCCGGGCAGCGATCTGGTGATCTATGCGCAACGGTTCATCGACAAGGACAACGGCAGTCTGACCTACAACGGCGGCCACCTGCTCCTGAATGTGACGACTATCGGTATGGACTTCGGCCTGAGTAGGCTGGGCATCGGAAAGGACGTAAGCAGGTTCTGGTATCGCACTGGCGATGACGAAAACTATACGGAAATCGACACCAACGTGCAGGAAAAACTTGACAGCTTTTTTGAAGTCAAAGAGACAAACCACGCCTATCTGGAACTGACGGATGTGGACCCGGACCAGCAGGAAAGCGAAAACTATGACCTTTGGGTAGCAGGCAAGCAGGTCACAAAGACCAACCAGAACGACGTGCTGGGCAACGGCACCGTGGCCTATGACCCGAATACCCACACCCTGACGCTGAAACAGGCCGACCTCACGCTGAGCGGGGATGCAGAGGAGGGCATTTACTGCTGCATCCAGTCCGAATTGGCAGATATGCTGACCATTACCGGCACCGCCACCCTTTCCAACGCCGATGGAATCATAACGGCTGGCCCGCTGACGCTGAAGGACGCAACCCTCACCTTTACGGGCAATATCAATGAGGATGTTGGTGATGACGCAATCCGGGCAGGCCGCTCTGACGAGGACATCACCATCCAAAACAGCACCGTGACCATTGCAGGCACGAACTCGGAAGGCAACTTCTTCCAGTTTGGCATTCGGTGCGGCAAGCTCACCGTGGCGAACAGCACGCTGGATGTGAAAGCCGGCGGCTCGGCCATCGTGGCAAACGAGTTGGAGACTTCCGGCGCAGGCACCGTCATCACGGCGGAAACGGATGCATCGGAGGAACAGGATTATTATGCCCTCGAACTGGGACGCCTGATCATGTCTCACGGCCTTGATCTGGTGGAAGGCAAAATGAACGAGAGTAAGAAGGCGAAGATCGCCCAGCCGGAGCAGGCCCCCACGGACTTTAAGGTCTACTGGGTCGTCCATCCGGGGGACGAACCGGTGAATGGAGGAATGCAGTTCCCCGGTGCGATTACCGGCAGCGAGGAGGAAGCCCGCCTCTTTGAGGGCTGGTTCCTCGAAGACGGCACCCGCCTGGAGGATAGCCCCTACTACATGGGCCAGGGCGCGAACCATGTGGGCAACCTCGACCGGGACGTGACCTTCTATGGCCATTGGCGCACCGCTGAGAGCGGCGAGGGCAGCCCAGACGGCGGAGACGGCTTCGGCACCCTTCTGGCGGTCGGCGCAGTCGTGGGCGTGGCGGGCGTCGTGGCCTATCAGGTGGGCACGGAGCTCATCCTTGACCAGCTCCTGCCTGCAGGGGTGGCCGTGCCCCATACCCGCGCCGAGCTGGCAATGCTCCTCTGGAACACCGCAGGCCGCCCGGCCCCGGCCACTCTGCCCGCCTTTGCGGACGTAGCCGACCCGGAGCTGGCCCAAGCCGCCCAGTGGGCCATCGAGCAGGGCTACCTGAAAGCCCGCGCCGACGGCAGCTTTAAGCCGGACAAGGGCGTCGCCAAGTGGCGCGTCATCCGCGGCTACCGGGCAGTGACCGAACCATGACCGTGCAGGTAAAATAGCCCCACAGCACAAGGCCCCGCAGACTTTGAAAAAGGTCTGCGGGGCCGCTGTTTGTTTGTGCGTGGCGTGCAGGGAAAGTTTGAGAAGGCGTACAGCAAACCTGTTCCGCGCATTACACCTCATGTGCTGCGACACACCTTCTGCACCAATGTTCAGCAGGCCGGGCTGGATGAAAAAAGCCTGCAATACCTGATGGGACACTCCAATGCCAGTGTGACGCTGGATGTCTACACGCACAGCAGCTTTGAATCAGTTGAGAAGGCCTTTGAACAGATTGTCGGCAACCTGTGATTTTCGACGTATGAAGCGGAATTGCTTACTCAATAAGTACCTTATGGAGACGGGATCTCTTCGGAGACCCCGTCTCTTTTTGTATAGAAACCACAGATGCAGCCCACTCTATCAAAAAGGGGTGAGCAGATGTCCGGCAAACGGGTATTGGCGTTGTATGCAGCTGTTCTGCTGGGGTTTGCGGTGGTTTTGTGCCGCCTGTATTTTCTGGCAGAGAACCATACCTATGCTGCCCGGGCCGAAGCACAGAGTACAGTCCGGCTCTCGCTGCCTGCCCGGCGGGGCAGCTTCTACGACCACAGCGGCCTGCTTCTCACCGGGCTGGAAACGCGGTATCTTGCCCTCTGCTTCCCGGGCGAAAACAACTACACACGCCTGTATGCATTTACGGACAGTGCCGGGCAGGCACTTTTATACCGGAACCGCAACCGCTCCGCACCGTTTCTGCTGGAAGTGGACCGCGACCTTTCCGGGCGCGGCATACGCTGCTTTGCAACGGCACGGCGCTGCGCAGAAGTTCCGCTGTGCCAGCATCTGATCGGCTATCTGGATGCAGAAGGCCGCGGCACTGCCGGGCTGGAAAAGGCGCTGGACAGCCAGCTGGCCGGGACAAAGGAGCATGACACGCTGGTGTGCGCGGTCACAGCACAAGGACGGCTGCGGGCCGGGGAAACACCGCAGCTCACCCGGCAGGACAGCAGTGCGGTGGGCGTGCAGCTGACGATCTCCCGTCCGGTGCAGCGTGCCGCCGAAGCGGTGGCCGCAGACACCATGACCAGCGGCTGCATTCTGGTTCTGGACACGGCCACTGCTGCGGTTCGCGCCAGCGTCAGCGTACCGGGCTATGACCCGGATGACCTTGCCGCAAGTCTGGATGCACCGGACAGTCCGTTCCTGAACCGTGCACTGGAAAGCTATGCTGTGGGTTCAGTGTTCAAGCCGGTGCTGGCTGCGGCAGCGCTGGAGCAGGGCATCCTGCCGGAGTGCGAATGCACCGGTGCGGTGGTGGTGGATGGACAGATCTTCCGCTGCGCAGGCGGTGTTCCGCACGGAACGGTGGACATGACTGCCGCTCTGGAAAAAAGCTGCAACGGCTATTTTACCCGGCTGGGGCAGCAGCTGGGGGCAGAGACGCTTTTGCAGATGTCTCGGCAGCTTGGCTTCGGGCAGGAGGTGCCGGTGGCAGGTGCGCTGCACGCCGATGCCGGAAAGCTGCCGTCTGCCGGGGAGCTTGCCCAGAGCGGCCAGCTGGCAAATTTCAGCTTTGGGCAGGGCGGTCTGCTGGCATCACCGGTACAGATCGCCGCCATGATGAACACCATTGCTTCCGACGGGGTGTACCGCACGCCTTTCTTTGTGTGTAGCTCGGTGGATGAAACTGACGGTACGCCGCTGGAAACGCTTGCACATCCGCAGTCAAGGCGGGTGATGAGTGCGGAAAATGTAGCGCTCCTGCGTAAAATGCTGCAGCAGGTGGTGGAAGAGGGCACCGCACAGGATGCTGCCGGGCTGAAAGAAGGGGCTGGCGGCAAGACCGGTACCGCGCAGACCGGGCAGTTCACACCGGATGGCACGGAACGCAAAAACTTGTGGTTCGCAGGGTTTTACCCGGCGCAGCAGCCGCGCTACACCATTGTGGTGCTGCAGGACGGGCAGGTGAGCACGGAACATTCCAGCGCCGCCATCTTTGCCCGGCTGTGCGCAATGCTGGACCTTCTGGCATAAAAATGCACGGTTTCTGCTTGCTTTTTTGCGCTTGTTATGCTACTATATATTTGTATTTCTGCGTAGTTTTTGTTGAATTAAAATAAAGGAGCGTTTCAATCCATGTCTGTTATCGAAATTGTTGGCGGTGTGATCCTGCTGATCGCTTCGCTCGTCATCGTTTTCCTCACTCTCATGCAGCACACCCACGGTCAGGGCCTTTCCGGTGCCATCAACGGCAGTATGGGCGGCGCAAACAATGCCCGTTTGACCCCGGCTGATCAGATGCTGGCCAAGACCACCCGCATTGCAGGCATTGTTTTCTTTGTGGTTGCCATTCTGGCATGTCTGTTTGCAGGCCGTCTGGCAGGTTGACAAGGTTCGTGCAGCCCCGTGTAAAGGACGGGGCTGTTTTTCTGTGTTATGATAGGATGTCGGCGGCAGTCTGGCCGCTGGGCAGGGTGGGGCAGCTGGCCCACGATTGGCAGCGCTGCGGCACGTTGGAGGCTGCGGCCATGGAAGAGCAAGGAGAAAAAATATTATGGCAATGCGCGATAAAATTGAGCACGCGATCCAGAATCAGCCGTGCACCGTCAAAGACCTCAAATCCAAATTCGGCGGGGACCGCGGCTCGGACCGCAAGGTGATGGAGGCTGTGGATCAGCTGGTGCACGAGGCGGTCATCTGCCAGCGTCAGGGCGTGTTCTTTACGGTGCGCTCCGGCCGTGCAGACAAGGCTCTGCTGTGCAAGGTGGTAAAACTGGGCAAGAATTTTGCCTTTGTCATGCTGGAGGACGGCACCAGCGATATCTTTATCCCGGGCCGTTTTACCCGCGGTGCCATGCCCGGCGACATGGTGCTTGTGGAAAAGTTTGAGCACCCCCGTGTGGAGGGCAGCGATGAAGGCGAGATCCTGGCCATTCTGGAAGAAAAGAACGATCTGGTAGGCACTGCCCGCCGCATTGAGGGCCGCCTGAAGTTCGTGCCGGACGACTGCCCGGCAATCTCCATGCAGATGATGCGTGACTGCGAGGGCGGTGCAAAGGACGGCGACAAGGTGGCCGTGGAGATCCTGCAGCGCGGCAATCGGCAGGAAGATCACCGCGTGGGCGTTGCCATGCGGTTTGGCAGCTCGGACGAAGCAAAGCGCTGCGCAAAGGCCCTGCTCTATGCGCAGGATATCCGCAGCCGCTTCCCGGATAAGGTTCGTGAGGAAGCCAAGAAGCTGGAGAACGCTGAGGTCTCTGAAAAGGACACCGAGGGCCGCATGGATCTGCGCGCCCTGCCCATCTTCACCATTGACAGTGCTGAGACCAAGGACATCGATGATGCCATCAGCCTGACCAAGACCCCGGAGGGCGGCTTTGAGCTGGGTGTCCACATTGCAGATGTTTCCAACTATGTCAAGCCCGGCAGCGAATTGGACAACGAAGCGTTTAACCGCGCAACCAGTGTCTACTATGCCGATCAGGTGGTGCCCATGCTGCCCAAGCAGCTTTCCAACGGCATCTGCAGCCTGAATGAGGGCGTGCTGCGTCTGGCCTTCTCCTGCCTGATGCATCTGGATAAGGATGGCAACCTGATCGATTACCGCTTTGTCAAGTCGGTCATCCGCAGCCGCGTCAAGGGCGTTTACTCTGAGATCAATGCCTTGCTGGCCGGCAGTGCTGACGACGAGCTGAAGGGCAAGTACCATGAAGTGCTCAGCCAGCTGCCCGCCATGAAGGAGCTGTACGGCCACCGTGCCCGCCTGCGCAAGGAGCGCGGCTGCATGGATATCGAGAGCGGCGAGGTGAAGCTGATCCTCGACGAGGACGGCCACTGCATCGACGTGAAAAAGCGCACCTCCGGCGAGAGCGAAGCTATGATCGAAGAGTTCATGCTGCTGGCCAACCAGTGCGCTGCCCACTTTGCCCGCGTGAAGCAGATCCCCTTCGTGTACCGTGTGCACGAGGAACCCAATGCTGAAAAGCTGGAGCGTCTGCACACTCTGCTGCAGGCCTGCGGCATCAACGATCACTTTGCCAAGGATGTGCCCACCCCCAAGGAGCTGAGCGCCATTCTGGAAGGTGTGCGCGGCGGCCCGTATGAGCAGATCATCAATACCGGTATGCTGCGCTGCATGTCCAAGGCTGTGTATGAGGAAAAGCCCAAGGGCCACTACGGCCTGGTGCTGAAGGACTACGCTCACTTCACCAGCCCCATCCGCCGCTACCCGGATCTGGCCATCCATCGCATCATGACCGCCCAGCTCAAGGGCATGGATAAGGATACCATGGTGCTGCGCTACAGCGACTTTGCCGAGAAGGCAAGCAAGCAGTCCAGTGAGCGCGAGATCATTGCAATGCAGATCGAGCGCAAGGCTGAGGACTGCTACAAGGCCGAGTATGCCCGCCGCCATCTGGGCGAGTGCTACGAGGGCCGCATTTCCGGCGTGACCCAGCGCGGCCTGTTCATCGAGTTGGAGAACGGCGTGGAGGGCTTTGTGCCGGCTTCCAGCCTGACCCCCTCCGGCACCATGCTCACCGAGGGCATCCGCCTGTCCGACCCCGTCTCCGGCAAGAACTGGAGCCTGGGCGACACCATGATGATCACCATTGTGCGTGCGGATGTGAACTTGGGCAAGATCGACTTTGAGGTTGCTCCGGCAAGCACAAAGTAAGCAAAAAAGATCAGAACACCTGTACTGCGTTTTCCTGCATAGGAAGAGACTGTACAGGTGTTTTTTGTCCGCGGACAAGAAGCGATGGAAAAGGGGAGAACGACATGCTGAAAAACGAAACACTGCGCAGAGATGCAGATGCCATCATCCGTGCCAGCCTGAACGCTGTTCTGCCGGACGAAGCGGTGCGCCGCGCGCTGAAAAATTTCCGGCCGCAGGGCGGCAGGGTGCTGCTGGTGGCTGCCGGTAAGGCAGCATGGCAGATGGCCCATGCGGCGGTGAAATTTCTTGGCCGGGTGGATGGCGGCGTGGTCGTGACCAAATACGGCCACGTGAAGGGCACGATCCCCGGCGTGGACTGCTGCGAAGCCGGGCACCCCGTGCCGGATGAGAATGGCTTTGCCGCCACCCGGAAAGCGCTGGAACTGGTGCAGGGCTTAACGGCAGAGGATACGGTGCTGTTTCTGCTGTCCGGCGGCGGCAGTGCACTGTTTGAGAAGCCGCTGATCCCCGGCGCAGAGCTGCAGCAGATCACGGGCCAGCTGCTTGCCAGCGGGGCCGATATCGTGGAAATGAACACCATTCGCAAGCGCCTGTCCGGGGTCAAGGGCGGGCGGTTTGCACAGAGCTGTGCGCCCGCACAGGTGTTCAGCATCGTGCTCAGCGATATTCTGGGCGACCCGCTGGATATGATCGCCAGCGGCCCGGCGGTGCCGGATACCTCCACCTGTGCACAGGCCCTTGCTATTGCGGAAAAATATCACCTGCAGCTTTCGGCACAGGCCAAGGCTCTGCTGGCACAGGAGACTCCAAAGGTGCTGGGCCGTGTTGCCACGCAAATCACCGGCAGCGTGCGGGAGCTGTGCAGCGCAGCAGCCAGCGCCTGCCGGGAGCTGGGCTATGAGCCGGTGATCTTGACCGACAGGCTCTGCTGTGAAGCGCGGGAGGCTGGCAGCTTCCTTGGTTCCATAGCCCGCACCCACGCGGGGCAGGGCAAAAAGCTGGCCTTTCTTGCAGGCGGTGAGACGGTCGTCCACCTGACCGGAACAGGTTTGGGCGGGCGCAATCAGGAGCTGGCCCTTGCTGCAGCACCGGTGATCGCCGGGCTGGATGCAGCGGTCTTTTCGGTGGGCAGCGATGGCACCGACGGACCAACCGATGCTGCGGGCGGCTACGTGGACGGCAGCACGGCCGCGGCACTGGCGCAGAACCAGCTGAACGTGTACGATGTGCTGCAGAACAACGATGCCTACCATGCCCTCAAGGCGGTGGATGGGCTCATCATCACCGGCGCGACCGGCACGAATGTCAACGATGTGTCCGTGGTGCTGATCGGAAATCAAGGATAGAACAAAGCCACCGGGAGTTCTCTGCAAAAAGCGGAAGCGGAACGGATGGAGCTGCAGCGCCGCAAGGAACTTACGGAACAGATGTTCCACGGGATGGCCCGCATCGTGGACCGGTTTGTGGTGTGTGATCTGGAAAATGACCACTATGAATAATGCCTTGCAGGATCATGGATTATATGGGTAAAAAATAAGGTGCTGTCCGCACAGACAGCACCTTGTTTTTATGGTTTACATGTGCAGCAAGCTGCGCTGCTCGCTGGCGCGGAACTTGAGTGCCGCGGCAATGAATGCCTTGAACAGCGGGTGAGCACGGTTCGGACGGCTCTTGAACTCCGGGTGGAACTGTGCGCCCAAATGGAAGTCACGGCCGGGCAGCTCTACAGTCTCTACCAGACGACCGTCGGGGCTGGTGCCGGAAATAACAAGACCGGCGTCCTGCATCTCCTGACGGAACTCGTTGTTGAACTCGTAGCGGTGGCGGTGGCGCTCCCAGATCTCAGCCTCGCCGTAGCACTCGGCCATCTTGGTGCCGGGCATCACCTTGCAGGGGTATTTACCCAGACGCATGGTGCCGCCCTTGGGAATGTTGCCCTGCTGGTCGGCCATCAGGGCGATCACATTATGCTTGCCATCCGGGGTGAATTCGCTGGAATTTGCATCCTTGTAGCCCAAAACGCCCCGGGCAAACTCCATCACCATGATCTGCATGCCAAGGCAGATGCCAAAGTAGGGAACATGGTTCTCGCGGGCATACTGTGCAGCCTGGATCATGCCCTCAATGCCGCGGTCGCCAAAGCCGCCGGGTACGATGATGCCGTCCACATCTGCAAAGGCTTCCTTGCAGGCGGCCTGGTCGGTCAGGTCTTCGCTCTCCACCCAGCGGATCTCCACCTGACTGTCGTTCTCAAAGCCGGCGTGGTACAGGCTCTCCATCACGGAGAGGTAAGCGTCGTGCAGCTTGACGTATTTGCCCACCAGTGCAATGCTGCAGGTCTTGCTGCGGGTGGCAATGCGGCTGACCACCTGCTTCCACTCGGTCAGGTCGGCAGGAGGAACGTCCAGCTTGAGTTTCTTCACCACGACCTCGTCCAGACCACCGGTGTGCAGCATTAGCGGGCACTGGTACAGGCTGGGCATGGTCAGGTTCTCGATCACGCACTCCGGCTTCACATTGCAGAAAGTGCTGATCTTGCGGCGGATGTCGCCGCCCACACTGCCGTCTGCGCGCAGGATGATGATGTCCGGGTTCACGCCCATGCCCTGCAGCTCTTTCACAGAGTGCTGTGCAGGCTTGGATTTGTACTCGTCCGAGCCGGAAATGTAGGGCACCAGCACCACATGGATGTAGCAGCAGTTGTCGCGGCCCTGCTCCAGACCCACCTGACGGATGGCCTCGAGGAAGGGCTGGCTTTCAATATCACCGGTCGTGCCGCCGATCTCGGTAATGACCACGTCAGCCTCGGTGGAAGAGGCCAGATTGTAGATGTAGCTCTTGATCTCGTTGGTGATGTGGGGAATGATCTGCACGGTCTGGCCCAGATATGCACCCTGACGTTCCTTGTTCAGTACGTTCCAGTACACCTTGCCGGTGGTCAGGTTGGAGTATTTGTTCAGATTCTCGTCGATAAAGCGCTCGTAGTGGCCCAGATCCAGATCAGTCTCAGTGCCATCGTCGGTCACGAACACCTCACCGTGCTGCAGCGGGCTCATGGTGCCGGGATCCACATTCACATAGGGGTCCAGCTTCTGGCTGGCCACCTTCAGACCGCGGCACTTGAGCAGACGGCCCAGCGATGCGGCTGTGATGCCCTTGCCAAGGCCGGAGACGACACCGCCGGTGACAAAGATGAATTTGGTTTGTTTCTCTGCCATAGAATTTCCTCCTCTATTTTTGCTTTTCTGAATTTTTTCCCTTATAAACCTTTGTGAATTCTTTCAGGTGAACGGTCTTGCTCTCAACCTCTCCCAAAATGAGCCGGTGAAAGCAAGGATACTTTTCCCAATCCAATATTATACACCCATGTCCTCATAATTTTCAAGGACTTCCTGTGCAATTTCTGTGCGGTCACGACGGGTATCCATGGCCTGTTTTTCTATGTAGCGGTGTGCCTCGGCTTCGGTCATATGCTCGTGCTCCACAAGGCAGCATTTTGCCCGGCTGACCAGCCGCACCTGTGCGATCTTTTCCTGTAAGCGGGCGTTCTCCTGCCGTGCACGCAGCAGGCGGTGGTTGCCCGCCGCCGCCATGTGCATGGCCTGCACAAAAAAGGCGGTGCTGAAGGGCTTTGACAGCAGCAATACCCCCTGCTCACTCAAAGGCCCCAAAAGCTGCTCAGCCTGTGCGGCCTTGACCAGAAACACGACACCGGCATCTGTTTTTTCCACAGCATTGATGCACACCTCATGCCCGAATTCATCGGGCAGGGGAGAGTTGACCACGATCAGCTCAAAATCCGATTCCGTCATGCGCCGCCGGGCTTCGGCCCCGCTGGGAATGATCACCGGGCGGCTGTAGCCCATTTCGGTCAGCCGTGCAGCGATATACTCGTTGGAGCTTGCACCGGCACTTACGATCAGTGCACGTCCCATTTCCTGCGCTCCTTTCTCCTACACACTCTCTTTTGCAGGGGTCAGATGGCGTTGAAGTAATGGGTACGCTCGTACTCAACAGGGTCGGACGCGTGTTTCAGTGCTTCGCAGCGCTTCAGTTCTTCCGTAAAGTAGCGGCTGGCAAGCTGCTCGGGCAGCACTCTGCGCAAAAATTCGCTCTCCTCCGCAGCCTGCACGGCCTCTTCCAGACTGGCGGGCAGAGTCTCAAGGCTGAGGCCCTCAGCCATAGAGGGGTCGAACAGATTCTTGTTCACGGGGGCAGAGAGCACCATGCGGTTCTCGATGCCGTCCAATCCGGCAGCCAGAATCAGACCAATGGACAGATAGGGGTTGCAGGCAGGGTCCGGGCTGCGCAGCTCCATG
>ERZ827471.451-NODE-451-length-36503-cov-5.182781_pt1 | contig 36503 bp, 90 predicted proteins | sample MGYA00519772_ERZ827471 | MGnify/ENA primary metagenome ERZ827471 (study PRJEB31778, sample SAMEA3449315) | human gut metagenome | biome: human gut; feature: human-associated habitat; material: faeces | place: United Kingdom | collected 2010/2012 ...
TTCTTTAATAGATATACCTTTATCATTCATTATAGATATGATAACACTTTTAACATCTGTTATTACTGGTTTCATGTTCTCATTTCCTTATTATAAATTTACGTCATTAATATAAATATAATCATTATCTATATTATAGTTTGATATTTTCCATAAATTGGTTGACGTAGGATATAACATATCCTGTAATTTTGCTAATTTGATATAATCTCTACAATTATAATATATTTGCCAATATATAAATGTCTTATATAATGATCCTGTATTCAAACATAAATTTCCTATATTTAAATCTTTGTGTATGTCTCTGTACACTTTATTTATTGTACTTGATATTATTGGTTTATTCTTTCGATTTCCAAAAACATAATTATTAAAATCAATATTGTTTAGCATATTTAAATTGTCATAAATAGCACGTTTACAAGTATTATTTAAATATAATTTATAATTATTATATTGTAAATAATCCTTTACTGTCATATCTAAATTTAGTATATCATTCCACTTATAAGATAATAATATTTTTGTTTTTAATCCTGTATTTATTGCTAAATTAAAATATAACAAATGATTGCTAAATGTGTGTCTTACATATTCAGACATATACATTCTAATAAGTTCTATATCATTTTTATCTGTTATTGGATACGATGGTTCTTGATCTATGCTCATACGTTTTTATTATCCAAATCATGCAATATAACACTTTTTATATATCCTTGCATTGATAATCCGTTCTCATCGCAATATTGCCTTATACGATAATAGTCATCTGTTTGATTATCTGTAAATTTTAAATGTATATATTTACTTTTTTCATCGTATTTCTTAACAGCTTTCTTTTGTGCTTCACTTGTTTTACTCATATTCAATTACCCTCTTTCTTTTATATATGTATGTATTCTCTACTTATTAAAAGGGTAGTAGATAATAATATCATTGTAACATGCACATTGTCAATAAATCTATTGTTAATAGTGCATATTTAACAATAAGTGATACTTATATAAAACTATAAATTATACACAATGCCGAAAGCTAAAAATATAAGTGATACTTATTGACTCTAAGTGATACTTATGTTATAGTAATACCATCAACAGAGAGACAGAGATACATAGTCAATCAGTTGATACATAAAACTTCATATTGTGACAAGCGGAGTCGTTACCGCTTGTGAGGTAAAGCGAAATAATTCGTGAGATCTCTAGTTAATAGCTATGAGCCGTGTAGTATCCCGTGAGGGCGCGTCGAGTTTGAAAAAGTAGATACCTCAAGTCTAACGACATCTGGTTAGCTTTTAATCGGATATTTCAAAAGATTTTTTAAAATCTTAAAAAAGCAATTGCAACAAAAAGTTTTATCTATTTCTTTTTAAAAAACAGATTTTTGATTCTGGTAATACATAAACTAAATCCAGACAAGAGAAGTCTTGTAAAATACAGAGCAACAAAGTATAAACTGCTATAAAGTTTCTTGCAAGGGTTGCGATACTGACAAGATAGCAAGTAAATAAAAAGTCTAACCAAAAGCCCATGTGAACAGGGTAACAATAACAAAAAGTTCAGTTGTCCGTATCTGATCAAAAAACGGGGAAAGATGCAAAACAAAGACCTAAGATTTTGTTTAGACTGAAATAGTTTGAAAGGTAACATCTATCAATGATACATAAAACTTTCCGATAACATACAATCGTTAAAAGCGGATGACTGCCGAAATAGTTAATTCTTGTAAATGTGGTTGATTCTATATCATAAAGCATTTACTTTTTTGTTTTGATTTTGCAAGGCATTGAAGCACAGAGCATAAATTCAACGGGCAAACGTGAAAGGCTTGTACCTGATTAGCAAGTAGTAGTTGAAAGTGTTTGAATTGACTTCATACAATGGCTTGCAAAAATGAAAACAAAAAGAGAAACAATAAATAACAGGAGGTAACACAATGATAAAAGTTAATATAACAGCTCACACCTATGTATGTGAGTTACCCGAAGCAATTCAGTCACAGATTTTACAGGAGTGCAAAGAAACCTTTAAAAGCCTTGCATTTTCCGTTGATATTGAAACAGAACTCGATAACGTCAAGGGTTGTAAGATGTGCGATCTGGAAGATACTATCAACGTCCAGAAATATTACACAAGATAAGGAGGTCAAAAGTTATGGCAGACAAATTAAAATCATGTGCTGAATATTTTGTAAAAGTAAAATATATCGACTATGTAAAAGAGTCAATTGAAAATGGGGATGCGGTAGAAACAATAGTTCTTCATATCCTTGACAGAGAAGGCACGACATACGCTGAAAGTTGGGAAATGGCAGATCACATGGATGATTTCATTCTTGCGATAGCTTCCGAAATGTAACCCGATAAAATCCATGTTTTAAGGAGGTAAATACATGAGCACAAGACAGGCAGAAAAGGCAATAAAAGAGGTTTTAAGAGACTTTCATGTAACTAATGATAAATTACATAAATCAGTAGCGCAAGGCGTTATCGCAATGCTTTACACCACTGATTTTTTAGAGAATGACCTTGTAAAAGCTTTCATAGGCTTTTGTGAAACAGGCGTTCTTGATATGACAAAAGTAAAAAGAGCCTTATAAGTTTTAGAGATGGCACAACAAAACAAGCGTTGTGCCTTTTGTAATGCTTATAAATAGAGAATAAGAAAGGAAGATGCAACAATGCTCAAAAAGTTATTCAGTCGTAAAAATCCTTATACGACAGCTATCAGAAAAGACATTGCCGACATTAAAGCAATGTCAAGAGATTATGAAGAAACACGTAAACAGTTAGTTAAGAACGTTGAGACAATCAACGCTTTAATGGGGAGGTGAAAACATGGAAGGAAATGAGATCATGATAAACAAAAGATTTAGAGACAGGAACGGGAAACTTACAAAATCCATTTCAGAGATAAACAAGGAAACATTGGAAGAATCAAAGAAATATTTTTCAATGCCGAATTATTACATATATCAAGGTGTTGAATACATCTATTATAAAAACGTTGGAAACGCAATTTGTCTTGTTTCAACGGATTGCAAAGGGAAAGAAATTTATATCCCTTTAGAATCATCTGGGCAGTTTTTACCAGATGTGGCAAGCGTAGGAATGGAGATATTTTTAAAATTTGATGATTTAAACCATGTCGAGAAGTACATAAAAAAACGGAAATATTTTCCATGTTGTCTTTATATCGGTAACGAATTATTTTTGCAAAATCAATCATATAAAGGTACTTGTAACGAATTATATACAAATGAACATGGATATACTTTTAAATGTTCTTCTGATATTTATGAAGATGAAGAAGAACAGTATAAAGTAAATAGCTACAATTTTTTAAAGAATCAGAACTTATAAAGAAAGGTTAAACAGGTGAAAAACATGACAAGATATACAGTGGAAACATTAAAGAAAGAAAATTATCATTTTGATTATGAACATGGCATTACAGAAGCAGACGTAACAAAAGCCAATAAAATCATTGACGTGATCGAAAATTCACGATCAAGAGAACGTGTCCAGGTTGGGGATGTAGTGCAATATACAAATGAATACGGGGAATATTTCTCACACGCAATGATAACCAAAATTAATGACGATGCGGAAATTTGTGAACACGGTAGCATGTATACAAATATTTATGAAGGCGAATTTTGTCATAGTACTTCTGGTGGTTCATTTAGCCATCATGAAATGAACGGATTTATATATATTGGAAAGGCAACTAATACTTTCTGGACATTTGGACATAACGGGGCATGTGCAAATGGTGGAGTTTATTTTACCGCAACTGTTAATTTGTGGGAATGTAACGATAATAAAGAAATGTTTTCCACAAAAACACATGATAAATATTATCTGTCTCATAGAAAATCAGATAGTGATTATCAGTATTTTATAGAGAATCACGCATGGAGAACAGAAGAAGAAATGCAAGCGTGGTTAAGAACTCATAGAGCTATTGTGACAGGAAAAACCTGGGGCGGATCGGTCATCTGGACATATAAAGAAGTAGAACATCATTGTTCAAATACAGAGTATGACGCATTAAACGTAACAGAAGATATTTTCTTAATGAATGGAAATAAAAGACGTTGTAAGCGTGTATATGATGATGAAAATTGTATTCTTCATACTTATTTTGTATGGTACTGGGAAGATAATTCACAAGAATTTTATACCAGAATGAACAACCAAAACAAAATTATTGATTCTTACAAGGTGGATTATTTCACAAATGAAGTAAATAAAATCGCACTGGAAGAATTGAGAAGCGGAAAAGTAAAACCATTACAGATTGATTTTGAAAGATAAAGAGGTGGAATAATATGTCAATCGTATCAATGTTACAGGAACTTACAAAAGGTGAAACATGGGGAAATAAAGAACAGTTTAAAAGAAATTATTATGAAGGAAAGAAAGTTCTTGATGATCTGGAAATATCGGATGTACCTTTTCAGTATTACGATAATGGTCAATCAGTAAACATTTATATCAATAATACAATTACATACTCATTAAATTATACATCATTCTATGATGTGAAGTTTATCACAAGTATTTACAGCAAGAATGGACTTGTAAAGGAATATCCATTTAGTTATGATTCTGAAATTTGCAAAGAATTAGAACGGAAATACGAAGCGAAAAACGCTTTATAATCACTAAATAGGGCATGACTGTAGAAATTATAGCCATGTCTCTTTTAGTGATTATAATGGCAAATAACACGTAAACAACACAACAAGAAAGAGGGGAACTAATATGGAAAGAACTATTTACAAAAAAGAAAGAGCCTATTGGAAAGCAAAGTTTAAACAGGAACGTAAACAGAAAGTTAAAACAGCACTTACATATATTTGCGCTTTCTTCCTGTTTACAATGCCTGTCTGGATGTTTTTAGACTACATCGCAAAAGGTTATTGATGCTAAAGAGAATACATTACATAGAAAGGTGGAAACAATTATGAAAAACAGAATCAAGAAAGCTATCACAATCACATTTGCAACATTAACAGTTATTGGAAACACAACAAGCGCACCTGTACAGGCAAGAACATTTCCAGATGTCGCAAAAAATGCACCTATCACAAAAGTCATTGATTGTAATGACTTAACAGAGGAAATGCTTACAACAAGAGCAGATCATAGCATCATGTACATAGAACGCATTATCGGAAAAGTAACCGATAACGAAAAGAACGGAATTGTACTCAATCCGCCGGAGGATGGAGGCTATTATATCAGCTATGCAAGCGTAGAGGATGCAGAAATTGGAGATACAATCATTACTTATTGCGTATATAATCCATTTTCAAATTACGATGATGATGTAATAGAAAGATGGGACTTTATACAGTAGGAAGGTGGAAAGCATGAAAGAAATTAAATATACATATCACCACACTGCAAGTGATAGAGGTTATATCCCTGTTGGGAAAGAAATTAAAGAACCTTATAAGGGAAGATATGGAAGAGGTTATGTTATAAAGCGTAACAATCCACGATCAAACCGTTACTATCTTAAGGATTATTATATCAGAGAGGTGGTGGAACGTTAATGGAAATTAACATATATGAAGATGGTCAAGTTATCCATCTGGAAACGTATTCAAACGATTGTAGCGTTGCTACTGTATGCAATGGCAATGTTATAGAGAATCAGGTATCTGGAAATGCTTTAAACGCTTATATAACAGCGTTCCTGGATAGAGTAGTAAATAGATAAAAGTACAATTTCATGGAGGAAAATAATATGTTTATCATTAAAGATAAGAGAAAGAAAACTATTACATACGATGGAGGTGAAGCAGATGCATATAAAAAAGTTGTGTATGGATGTTATTCGTCAGAAGCAGATGCAACCTTTATCATGTCGGATATAATCGAAAAGAAAACAAATCGTTGCGTTAGTACAGAAGTAACAGGATTTTATTACGGTGAACCTGAATTTGAATACACTGAAAAGTATCAGAACACACGAAAAGCGGAATTTTAGGAGGAATAAAAACTATGACAAAGAAACAATTTGATAAAATTAATAATGATGTTAATAAACTGTTGAATGGACGAAGAATCAAAGGAATTGATTTATCTGTATATGATATAAGGGAACTTGTAAACGTATTGGAAAATCTAAAAAACAAACCAGAATTTATGAATGGTAATGTTAAGAAATTTTGTGATAAATACGGCATAAAAGTTTGTGAATGTGGTATAGGTTGGAAAGTGTTATAAATGAAATTTTGCATATCAGGATATGGAGGAATGAAAGATGTATATACTCGATCATATTACACAAGAAAATGGTAAATGGTTTGCAGAAATCAAAAATGAAGAAATCACTAAAAGAGAACACACAGGAAATATATGGGGATGGGATGGAATGAGTTACAGTTCTTTAAAATGTATCTTAGAAGAATATTATAATATTAAAATTCCAACAATTAAAGATATTAAAAAAACAAGTAATAGGAAAATATATAACAGGTTGAAATTCACATTTCAGATAGGAGGAAATAAGAATGATTGAGACATTGAAAAAGGAAGCTTATGAAGCTATTGAAAAAGCTGTTAATTTTGCAAAGCAAATTAAGGATAAAAACTCAAAGACTGCTATTTTAAATACGGAATATCAGATTGGACGGTATCACGCATATATTTTACTGCTGGAAAAATTAGATTTTGATGCTTTTGAAGAAATACATAACGAAAATAAAGAGCATTGGAAAATGTGTACTTTGGCAATTGAAAAATTATATGAATAACTGGAGGAAAGAAAAATGGAATGGATCAACAAACTTAATGAAGCACTTGCATTAAATCCGTACACAAGCGGAAACAGAGTAACAGTAGAATATAATCCAATTGCAAACGGCGTAATGATTGACGTTTGTGGAAAATCTTCTATTATTTCTGCTGATAAGTTTACAGAATACGGTTTAATGATGGAAACAATGAAAACAATTAACCGTTTATACAATGTTTGACCGCTGATAGGCATACGGAAATATTTCTGTATGCCGATTGAACGATTAAACAGAACACTATATAATAAGGAAGGGATTGATAACATGAAAGATGTAAGAATGAGAATCACAATGGAAAAGTGCGATAACATTGTGAACGCATTACAAGAAAGAAATTATGATGTAGAATGCGTCCCAGGTGGAACGCTTGACAATTACTTTTGTGAAGTAGGGGAAAGCAATTTGAAGCTGTCAAGATGGAAATTAAGAAAATATCTGATTGTATTAGAACGTTTTGTTAATGAATGGACTAGCACATTGGAATTGATATTGACAGATAATGCGGAAACTTATTATAATTTGTATAACAGTTATATGGAAAGTTATACAGAGAACATGATGGAGGAATAAAACATGATTAAATATGAAGATGCAAGAACGGAACTTAATAATTTAAGATGTACAGAATCGCCAAACAACATTGTACAGGTAAAGGAACTGTATAATACATATATCATTAATGATAATGATGTAATAGCATCTAAAGACAGCAGAAACATTAACAATCTTGTTTGGTATATGGAACTGTCAAAGGTGTACATGAGCAAGAAAGACTTATTTGAAGATGCTCAAAATCAAGTAGAATCGGAAGGATATCTTTTAACAGAAGGATTTTTCAAAGAAATTGATCAAGAAGTAAAATTATCAAGGTTTGATTATCCATCAGCTTTTCATATTGTTTGTAAAAGAGTAAGAGAAGAAGCTAGAAAAGAAGAAAATGTAAAGGACATGATGGAGTATTATGGATTGTATCATGAACAAGAGAACATTTTATAAGTTGCTAGCGGAAAAATACGATTTACCGCTTGAATACATCAAATTTAAAGTTGATCCTATATACATATGGAATGGAAATAAAAAGCTCTCTATGGACGAATTAAACGCTATAGAGAACGCTATAAAATGGGACTATGTACAGGAAGATTTTGAAAGAGATAGACATAGGAAAGAAAGCATTTTCTATGGAATGTGAGAATAGGAGGTACATATGTATTCATTAGTTAGAGCGGAAAGAACGATATTTGATAAGAATAAGATAATATTAAGTAAATCGATCGCTTACATATATTGGGACGACGTAGAACATTTATTTGTTGATTGTGCTAATAAAACATGGGGCGAATATGACAAAAATGAATGGAAACGTAAAGGTGTGGTGATACCTGATATCACATCTCATAATGAAGATAATGTATATCCTTATAATATTATACAATATGAGATTTTGGAAACATTAAACACATATTATTATGGAAGTTTGTGGGATAAGATAGAAGAATTGGAGGAAATTAAATGTCTCAGAAAAGATATAGGATTACATGGGTTAATATTGGCGGATATAAAATTTGTGAAGAAAAACCATTAACAAAAGAAGAAAAAGAATTTAGGTATAATAACGATAATTATTGTAAGAATGGAAAACCTAAAAAATCTGAAATGGTCTGTATGCAAAAATGGTATAAGGAATCAATTGGGTTAATACATGGTCATCAATGTGCAGGTAATCAGTGTTATTTTTATGGACGCGGTTGTGATCAGTATGGATATGAATGGAATTAAAACAGAATACAGAATAACAGAGAATGACTAAAGGAATCCGTTTGAATTGGATTCCTTTTTTTTTGTTGGAAAATTTCTGGAGGTAAACATGATGAATGAGTGGTTAGAGTTAATAGAACGGAATGAAGAACAGATTATCAACACTGGAATCGAAGCGTATAAAGAAGCAATTGAGAATACTCAGTTGCGCTATATTGTGGAAATAAATACAAATGGAGAAATACCCACATGGTATGACATTGCCGGAGGAAATAGTTTCCATATGTCTACATACAATGGAAAATCTATAGAATTGTTACATTTCTGTATGCAGAATTGGATTGATGATCCTATCCCTGACAATGATATAGAGCAGAAGTTACAGGAACGTGACTTATATAATCATTATCTTGATGAAAGAGAAATGCAAGATGTAGAGGATTGGGAAGTTGCGGAAATAGTTATTATTAACAGTACAGATGAACAATTACATAATATTCTTGAAGAATGCCGACAGGAAAGAAAACAGTTCTACGTGGACGAATACGCAAGAACGGAAGCAGAGAATCAGTTGGAAAATTTAAAGAACGTATTAGACAGTTTTAAATGTGAGTGATGGAGGATAAGAACTATGGTTGATACATATGGAAGATGGACAGAGGAAAAAGATTATAGTACATATCCAAAAGAAAAATTATGCGATTATGATTATATGGCAATCTGGATTAGAGAACAGGGATATGAACCTAAAACAGATATGGAAAATCTCATATCTAATATCTTTTGTTTCTATGAGATGGAAATTGGAGATCATGTTAGTGATTATGATACAGAGAACGGAAATTTTGATGGAACATATACCGAAGCTGTACAGGCTTATGTGATGGATAGTGGCGGTTTAGCGGAATTTGATTATATACCATGAAATGTATCTTTTATTATGCGGAAAATTAAGGAGGACTAACAATGGAACGTAGAAAAGTATTATTTACTTATGGAATGAGTAGTGATGCAATGATAATTATTACAGACGCACCAAAACAGTCAATTGAAGAATGGTGCAGAAAATATAATGAAGAAATGGAAAATGGACAGAACACTTATTTTGACAGTCTGAAAGCATTGTATTATGTCAAAGTATTACATGATTCAGAGATTGATGATGCAGAAAATATTGAAATTATCGGATATGATGAAGTGTATGATTTATGCGATTATGGATGTGAGCATGATTGTTTATGACAGACGAAGAAATAGGAGATTAGGATATATGTGGAGGTTAGAAGAAAAATACAATAAGGTAGAGCAGATTTTAGCGTGGTCTAATCAGTACAGCAGAGAACATCTTGAAAAAAATGACTATGCCAGAAATCAGAGACATTTACAATAAATTAGAATTTGAAATTTTAAGCAAGGTAATTTAGCAGATAATATAAATTTTATTTGAAAAGGATTGATATTATGAGTAAATACAGAGAATACATGAAAATGGGTTTAGAAGAATCAAGATATTTACAGATGATGAAGTCGTTTAATAATGATGAAGAAATGATTGATGACGCTATTGAAGAATGGGGAATTGAAAAGGTAAACAAAGGTTACGACATTTTTGATTTTGACGGGACAGGGATGTTACAAATTGAAGAAATCGGAGCAACAGATGCTTTTGGTGGAAGTGATGATAGAGCAGCGGAAGAAGCAATTGCTGATGGAATTAAAGTTATTCCAGTATATGAATTGCCTGAGAATTTTGACAGAAGTTATATTGGATGGATTGATACACCGGAAAATAGAAAAGCTATTGAAGATTACTGTAGCAAAGATAACTATTATTGTAATGGAAATTCATTACGATAAAACGGATATTTTATGGTAGAGATTGGAGGAAATGACATGATTTGTGCAGAGTTTGAACGATTAGAAGAAGGATATAGAGTAGATGCAGAATATATCGGATATGGAAACGCAAATATTATAGAAGCCTTTAAAATGGAAGGAATCGACATAAAAAAGAAGTTGGATGCAATGAAAATCGGTGAAACACTTGTATATAATATCGGTTGGTATTCTGGTTGTGGAATTATGAAAAGAGGATTGAAACCGGAAGTTATCGAGTTTGGAAGTAAATAAGATTGGAGGAAACAAGAATGATTAAATATAAATATTTATACGCATGGGACAGAATGATGCACTCTACACTTGCATGGAGTGAACAGAAGCAAAGACAGGCAGAAACGGAAAATGCACCAATAGACTGTATTTATAGAGATACAGACGGAACATGGCATACTTTTGGAAACATTGAAAATCAGGAAACTAAAAACAGAATACAGAAGATTGTAGACGGATTAAAATAAAAGAACAGTTTTATTACAGAAAATGTAGGTGATAAAATGACATATTGTAGAGAAGTTTATACTAATCCAGTTTGTATAAAAATTAAACAGGAATTAATTGCAAGCGTTGGAAATATTTATGAAGAAAACAAACACTATACAACAAAGGAACAGATGTGGTATATTAATAGTAAAGGTTATGTACATTTTATCAAAGGAAATAATAATATTTTGCTTACTAACGATGGAAAATTAAAATGGTAGAGGTGAAAATTATGGATTGTTTGAATTGTCAAAACTGTATTGTAGAATACGCAGAGCCGTGTGAGTGCAAAAAGTACGATGATATGACAGAAGAGGAAACGGAAAAATATTGGACTAATGCAGAAGCAGGATGTCCTTATTTTAAATCAGAAAATTGATACATAAAATAAAATATAATAGAGAATAACAAAGCAGATGGAAATTAAAACCCGTCTGCTTTATTTATTGGAAAGAGAGGTGCTTTACATGAAACCTAAACACGGAAAAAGATTAATGAAAATCAGATACCCACACGAACAGAATTTAGTTGACAGATTAAAAACTTGTTTGGATATGTGCTGCATACCTCATATTATATTTGATGATGTAAATTATTTTACAATTTATATTGACAGAGGAAAATGCACATGGAATCAGGTTATGCATGAAGTGAATCGTGTTCATGCTGTAAAGTTTGGATATGAGAATGGATTGGAAATAAAAGACGGAAAATTATATAACTATGTGAATTAAATCACACAAAAACATATTTCCTATAGTATGGATGGAGGAATTGATTAGCGTGAAAAATTATAAGCATATAAAATGTCAATGTGGTGGAATAATTGGAATGTATAATAGAGAAAACTTTACTTGTGAAAAATGCGGTAAGCAATATCTATTACGCAAGCTGCATTATGACGTTTGTTTGACAAATGATAAAACTGGATGGATATTTCCTATGATTATGAATAGTAAATAATCACAAGAAATCTATATTCATTCCGGTTAGAAAATAGTTCTAATCGCTGCCTGATAATAGTTATTGGAAAAATTTGAGGGCTTTTATAATTTAATAACGGGAAACTAATAGTCTTGTAGAGAATATATCTATAAGACTATTTTTTATATTCAAAAAACAGGAGGAAATTAAAATGTACGAATTAGGTTATTGTTTGGGAATTGGACTCACGGTGTTATTTATTATTGCGATATTTAGTTGATGGAGGATATACATATAGCATGATTCGTTTGTAGTTAGTAGTTGCTAGAATGGAAATTTTAGTAACTACGATAGTGCTTATGAATTGGAAATAAGTAAAGAATTAGTAAAATACTAATTGACAAATGAGTATTTAAGTAGTAATATAATAATCGTAAAGGAGATTAAGCAATGGCAAGAAAAACTTTTGCAACTCCTGTTGAGGAAACTATACAGAATGCTTTTAAAGCTGAGTGCAAGAAGCAAGGTTTCAAACTTAATGAAGCTATAGAAGTATTAATGAGCGGTTTTGTTAATGGAAAAATTCAGATCAAAAAGAATATTTCCTACGACATATATCAACAGGAAAAATAAAAGAAGAGGTTAGCACCTACCACAGCAACAAACCTCTTCCATCACCAAACTGCCGAAGCAGATTGACTATATCTAGTATATCTAATTCTTACTGGTTAGTCAATCAGAAAATTTCCAATATTTTACAAATGCACATTGAGAACTAAATAATATGCAAGTACAGGAGGAATCAATTATGGTAGAAACAAAAAGAATCCCATTTGAAGGTAGTGAACTGTTAGGCATCAAGGATGAATCTGGAAAATTATGGTTGGCAATTAGAAATGTTTGCTATGATCTAGGATTTTCAGAAGGTCAGACGAGAAGACAAACAGAAAATATCCGTAAAGATATAGTTCTTTCAAAGGGTGTCGCAAATTTGCGTTACCCTTCTGATGGTGGAGAACAGGAAACATTATGTATTATTGAGGATTATGTAACGTTATGGCTTGCTAAAATTTCACTGACACCTAAAATGAGAGAATCTAATCCTGATGGAGTGCAGAGACTTATTGCATATCAGATGAAAGCAGCTAAAGTACTTCACAAAGCTTTTTACGGTACAGAAGAACAGAAAGAAACGTTACATAATGATTTAGGACTTACAGGACGTATTGAAGGAATGCAAGTTCAGATTAACGCAATGGAAGATCTTCTCGGAGAACAGACAGAAATGCTCAACAAAATGGTGGAAAACATGACATTATCCACTAGACAGCAACAGAAGTTATACAAAGCAGCGAAAGACAGAATCAATAAACTTCTGGATGGAGCACATGGAACTAAATACAAATGTTACTCAAAAAGTTATTTCATTAATATGTGGAATGAGTTAAAGGAAAAGTTTGGATGTAGTTCTTATAAAGATTTAAACCCTATGTATTACAATGAAGCATTTGACTTTATTGCGGAATGGGAATATACAGAACGATAATATTACATATTTACAGGTGGTACTTGATATAGAGTGCCACCTATTTTAATTAACAGAGAATCAATAGATGAAAGAGATATTTCAAATTGAGAATTGGAGGAAACAAATATGAAACTTACACCAAAACAGAATGAAGTAATAGAACAATATAAATATTTAGAATCAAAATATGGTAAGGGAAATGTATTTTTGAGATATATTAATGATTTTTGGAGAGTGCGATTTATTATTCATAAAACAGGTGAAAAAGAATATTTACCTATTTACGATTATAAAATTAATGGAAGAGTTGTTAATTCATTGGATAGAAATAATTTATTGATTGGATATGACAATAAACATAAAGAAGCTGATCCTAATTCATGGAGAAGTCAACCTAAGAATTGGTTTTTTGTTGGTTCAAGAATTAGAACAGAATGTGAGTAACAATGAAACAAGAGTTTCAGCTTAGTAATGGAGGATAAAATGTATACATATATACTTTTATACAGATGTAAAGATGAAACAGAATACCATAATACTTGTGTATCAGAAAATATTTTTCAGATACAAGAGCATATTTTATTATGTGGATTCCAGGATGATTATGACAGGTTAAAATTAGAAATTTGGAAAGATGGAGATTTTATGATGGAAATTGAAGGAAATAACATTTCTAAATTTATTAAAAATAAATGAAATGATGATTTCAGATTGAAGAAAGGTGAAAATTATGGCTATTAAATTAGAAGAACGTACATATGGAACGCATATTTATATGAAAATGTATTTAGATAATAAAAGAACTGAAGAAATAGATGTTTATTTACGCAATGATGGAGAACATTATGTTACCAGTGCAGATCACGGAATGGAATTATACAAAGGAAAAGAACTTGAAGAAAGAAAACGGTTACGCCAGGAAATCATTGATACTTTTAAGAAACTATATTAAGAAAGTGAGTGATAATATGATTTATTGTTATGTATGCGGACAGAAAAGCAGAAAACAGTATTTTGATTTTGTTAATGGGAAATTTGTGTTAGTAGATAAATGTTTTAATCCTTTTTGCAAAACATACAACAAATTCATAAATGATGGGAGAACTATATGGGAGAAAAAGAATTAACGCTACAGAATATAATTGATAAGAATGTAGAAGCATTATGGAAAGAATTTCAGAGCGTTCCTGTTGATCGTAACGGAAACCTTAGAGCTGCATGGTATGCATTTCCAAAAGGAACTAACAAGAATGATGTGTATGATTGGTTTAACCGCCATTACAGTAAAGGATTGGCATATCTTATAGAAGAGGTGAAGAAGGAATGAAAGGGACAAATAAACACGTATCATGTTGGGATAAAGACAAACGTGATTCTGGAAACTGTTTTCGTAATTATAACGGGAACTATACGGAAAGAGAAGAGAATATGGAGAACTTCAATTTTAACGTATGGTTGAGGGAAATGTTACATAGGTGAATCAGAGAATTTAAGAGGTAGTACATGAGAAAAGAATGGACAAAATATGAAGAAACTTATATGTATAGGAGGTATCTATATCAATCAGTTGAAACTACAGCAAAATTTTTGAACAGAAGTGTATCATCTGTAAAACATAAGGCGAGGAAATTAGGTCTTAATCATTACTGCGGAGAATGCCTTGCTGCTAAAACAATAGCAAAAGCATTCAATTGTGATGTATCTGTTGTGATCAGATGGATTGAAAAGTTAGAACTTCCATGTAAGAAGTTTAAAGTGTCCAATTCGACACGATATCTGATTGATCCTGATAACTTTTGGGAATGGGCGAAAAATCATAAAACAGAAATCAACTGGCGTAAATATGAAGCTGGTTCTATATTACCAGAGCCAGATTGGATGTGTAGTATAAAAAATTCGTACATACCAGAAAGGCATAGAAACAAAATTACACCAGAAGAACGAAGAAGAATTAAAGTTCTTATGAAACAGAATAAAGGTAATGTGGAAATCGCAAAAGAGATTGGAAGAACATATTATGCGACTGTTCATATTACAAGTAACATTTATAAATGATATTGGAGGAATGAATATGTACACTTTAGGATGCATTGCTTGTTTTGGATTTGTAGTGGTAATTATAGCAGCGTTACTTGATTTATAGGAGAAATTTATTATGAACGAATTAAAAGAATTTCAATTATATGTATCGCAATTGGAAGAAGAAAATTTTAGACTGAAAAATTCTATTAAAGCATTAAGAAACAATAATAAATCCATGTTACAAGGATTAACAAAACTTCAAAGTTATGTACATAAGTTAAAACGAGATTTACACTACAATAATTATTGGGTGTCACTATTAATTCAGGACGATGAAAAGAGCAAACCATATCTTATTTCAATGACAGATAGCGCACCACATTTAAAAGATGCAATGAAAATTATTGAAAGAGGAAGAAATAATTATAGAGTATTATCTGCATGGGTTGATGTGTTTGACGAGAATAATGCAAAGATAACGATGTTTCATGAATGCTATGTAAATGTAGTTGGGAAAGTAGAAAGGAAATAAATGTGATAAAACAAATAGCAATATGTGATAAATGCGGAAAAGAAATGAATCCGTATACTGAAAGTAATGACATTACAATCAAACGAGATGATGAATATTTTACAAGTACAACATCAATTCAGTTATGTGATAAATGTTATAAAGAATTTATGATAACATATTTGCATGAGAATAGTTAAAACGAGAATTTCATTGGAGGAAAATAAAATGAAGCTTGGAGATATTTATGTAAATAAAAAAGATAAGTCAATTATTCAAATTGATAGCTACGCTACACACATGGGAGAATTTCCAGAGAAAAGCATTGTTATTTTTAGACAAATGGAAAGACATAATGCCTATGAAATTGGCAGTGCTCCTAGTTTTAATGGATATGGATCACGAGAAGAAATTGAATCAGAATATGAATTATTAGTTCCACAGGAAAAATTGATAAATTATTCTGATTGGAATGAAATTTTTGATATGGTTGAAACAGGAAGTTTGTGTCTTTAGACATGAGTAATTTACAATAGTAGATGAAAACCAGTTTTCAAAGGGAGTGAGATAATGATTACATTAAAAGATTTAGTAACGGAACAACAGATTTCTGGCAGAACTGATATAGAAGTTATACAGAATTTCTTTCGATTAAATGATATGGAAGAAGATGGAATTGATTTGATAAGCGAATTGACAAAATCGAAAATTACTAAATTAAAGATGAAAACTTATTTGGCAACAGAATGGATATGTATGCTTCCATCTAAATACTTATATGAAAAATATCCATTAGATGTAGCAGATAAATTACATCTTCTTGAATTGAATTATTTAGTGAATGGTGGAGAATTATCAGAAAAATTACTTCAATGGGCGAAAAATAATATTTCTAGCATCAAAGAACCACAGGTTTATTTTAGACCATTAATTGATTATTTAGAGGAAAGAAATATTAAATTTAAAAATTAGATATAAGAGTCTTACAAACAACACGAATATTACATATGTATGGAGGTAAATATAATGGGGGGTTAATAATAACAGATATATAAATATTTATTCTATGAAAATGGCAGGATATTTATTGCTGAAAGGATTTATACCAGAAGAATATCAGAAGAGCCATAAGGATTCGGAAAGAACTATATTCTTCTTTCTGGAAACTGGCGAATTATTGAGAGCTACGAGCGAATTTAATCGTTTGAAAAACTTTAACGGAAATGTAGTTAATATATGAAAGTATTCTTATCTCATGGACAATTTGTATATAATGTGGTAAAATAATAAGATGGTATTAGTATAATTTGGAGGATAATATGCAGAAAACATATTTTGAAGGGGTAGAATTTGTAGTAATTGACAAAGTGGATGAGTATTATATTGATACATTAAATAAAAATAATATACAATATAAAGAAAGAGATATTAATATCAACAAGTCATTTGTATCTTGGACAGAAATAGAATATGTTAATCATAAAACTGGGAAAACATTATATGCTTATGAATGTTGTCATTCAGAAGTTGATGGTTTTTATAGTAAAACATTTGTGTCTGAGCATAAATTCTCTGATAATGACATATATAAACTTGATAACACATTAAATGATCTTGAATACATAGAATATATTCCAGAATATAAACCATTTAAAGGTTTCGTGAAAGGATCATTTCCATTACTGCGGAATCTCGTTGGAAAATATGTAAATTACAATGGTGAAAGATATGAATTTTATGATGTTAAATTCTTTCCTGAAGGAGTATACGCAAATACATTTTACATGGATGATTGTGGAAATGAATATAAAGGATCAAAATTATTTATCATGCCACTTGGAATGATTGATAAAGAATATATATTTGTAATGCAAAGAGAAGGAAATATTCCGAAGATTATTAAGTATAACAAATTTATGGAGATTTTCGGAGAAAAGTAAATTACGGAAGGAGAAATATTATGGCATGGTATTATGGAACATATTCGTGTGGACATGAGGGCAGAGTGAATGTAGTTGGAAAGATGTCTGAAAGACAATGGAAGATAGATAGACATTTTGAAGGAATTTGTGAAAATTGCAAAGCTAAACAAATAGAAGAATCGAATAAAAAATCAATGGAAACTTCCAAAGAATACGAGTTTCCAGATTTGAAAGGCACAGAAAAGCAGATAGCATGGGCTAACACCATTAGACTTAATTTTTATGAAGAATGCGAAAAAAGAAATATTGATATTAATGATATAATAAATAATGAAGCAGAATCGAAATTTTGGATTGATAACAGAAATTGTTTAAATGGTAAGTTTATTAAAGAATATCATAGTCAATATGAAAAGAAAAGAGTGAATGAGCTTTTAGTAAGTTTAGATAGTATAAAGCCTGACGAAATAAAACATAACGGAATTGTAGAAATTGTAAAAAATAATAATAGAATTGTATTACAATATGAAAAAAATAGTGATTTTATTGATCTGGTAAAAGCAAACAAGTATCAATGGGATGGAACATGGTATAGAAACCTAACAGAGACTATTGGAGATTTCTCTGATAGAGCTGCGGAAATTGGAAATAAATTATTAAAAAATGGATTTTGTATTTGTATTCACGATAAAGATATTCTTAAAAAAGCTGTTGACGGAAAATATAAACATGAATATACAAAATGGATATATTCAAGAAAAGATACAACCTTATTATCAATTAAATGGGAAGGCAAAAGTGATAAAATATATAAAGATGCGAGAAAAATAAAAACTTCAAAATGGGATTGGGACACTTCAAGCGTAATTGTAGATGTATCTCATTATAAAGAAGTGGAAGTTTTTGCAGAGAAAAATGGTTTTAGATTTACTAATGCAGCAAAAATAAAAATAGATGGTTATATTGAGCAATTAAATAATATTAAGGAGGTTGAAGTAAAATGACATCATATAGAGTAGGTCAGGTTATAGAAAATTTTAAAAATCATCATGAAGGTGTTCTTTTTGATATTGCTGATGATGGTGCAACATTAATAATATTTTTTGGAAATCCAACACAAGATGAAATTAATCAATTTAAAAGTGGAAATAAATTTGAAATAAGATTCTTAGAATTATATGGATTGATAATAATTACGGCGAAAATCGGAAATCTTAATTGGATGGACGCTCCATATTCGTCACATTTGAGCAAGAATTTGTCAGAATTAAGTTTAGTTGGAAAAAATCAAGGATTAGGACTGACAATTATGTTGGTGGATGCTGTAACAGGAGAAATTAAACATATGAGGTTAGTTGGATTATCAGAAAGATTTACAAAACAGTTATTTAAAGTAGTTTCAGAACAAAAATTAAAAGATTTTAATGTTATTGAATACAGAGAAGCACTTAATAAAATTTATTCATCTTATTCTACAAATCAAATTGTAAAAATGAGTAGAGATTATTGTAAGATTCAATAGATGAAAGAATAGTTTTATGGAGGTGATAATATGGGAACATACTGGAACAGTAATGGAAAATATCAGAAGTTTGTAGATGAAAAATTAAAAACGATCCCAGATATGTATTTTACTGACAATGAATATATGAATTTGTTCATAGAGATTAATAATCTTTATTATGATATTTATAATAATGGCGGATGTAATTTTCGATTAGATAAAGTAACAAGAATAAAATCCGTTATTAAGAATTTCAAAATTTCAAAAGCAATATCAGATTATGATTATTTGGAAGAAATAACAGATAGAATTTTTGAGTATCTGATGGATAAAGACTTGACATTTGAAAACTATGGATTTTGGAATGAATGGAAGAATAGCTTAATTTCACTGAATAAACATGAAGGTGAAAATTGGTCATATATTACTTGTGGAACAAAAGATAATATGAAAAAGGAATTTAAAATTAGACAGGATCATGGATTCACTGTTGTATAAAAATTTAATGAGGTAAAGAATATGAAACAGTTTGAATGTATTGCAGATAAAAGAACTTATACAGAAAATCAATTAGAGCAGCTATTCCAATTTAAAGTTGTTCATGGATATGATAAAAAATTTGAGGACTGGATTAGAGAAGAAATTCAAAGTGGTTATTTAAGACTCCTCACTGATATGGAAATTGCAAATAACCATATTAAGAAATATAACAGTAGCAAAAGAAGATGAAACCAAGTTTTCGTTAGGAGATATGAATATGATTACATTTAAGTGTTTATATAAGTTAACAAAAGAAGAAGTTCAGGGAATTGTATTTGATATTAAAAATGGTAAATCTTATACTGTTCTAGGCTGGGAGGATTATTATGCTACAGATGCAGATATTATTGAGTATTATAATTCCCTTTAATAAAAATCACAGAATAAATAGTGTGAAAAGCCCACTCCTTTAGGTGTGGTTTTGGAATTTTACCGTTAGTAGGATAAAATTTAACTTTCAAGTTACTTTTATGTGTGATATAATATAGTAGAGTTTAGTAGTCCCATATTGGAATGTAAAAAGTATTATAAAATTTTACATTATTTAAAGTAGAACCATATTGGAACATAAAAATAAGGAGGATTACATTATGTTAGAAAGTACATTAAAGTATGCAGAAAGTATGGGCTATAAACTTACAACTGTTAATGACTGTATTTATGGTATTGACACTTATCTTGTAAAAGATCATCATAGAATATTCTGTAGTAAAGTTGCCGCATTTGAAAAATATTCTATTCCTGATGAGGAAATTCTGAATCAATTAACAGAAGAAGAATATCAATGGCAGAAAACTACCGAAGAATTATTGAAAAATTATAGTGACGATTTATATAATAAAGTGATGGGAGCGTTACAAGATGGATGTGAATAAGTGGTATTGTTTTAAACAGGGTGAAGAATTTGGCAAGTTAGCAAAAAAGAAAACGATTTTAAAATATAAAATGCAAGAAATATTAAATTTGTCAGAAGCGAAAAAGCAAAGTGATACATTACAGAGTATATTAGATTTAGCTTTACAATATGAGTCAAATGTTAGTTCTATTGGAGAAGTTTTGGCTGACGGGAATGAAGAAGATTGTAGAATAGCTAGATTATATTTTGTACAAGGGTTTATACGTGGAAGAACAAGTTAAGGGTGATAGAAATATCACCCATTTTCTATAAAATGACGGTTTCAGGAGGAAAGTAAAATGAAAGTATTTGAGAAAATCAAAAACGATATTGCTGAAATTAATAATTCTTTTGACATGATGGAGTATTTGGAGAAAATTAAACCATCAGCAATATTATATTGTAAGGAAAAATACAAAGATGGTATTGTTGAAATCGACAGTGAAGTCAAGTTATTAGAGAGTGGTATGATCAATTATTTAAACAGCGAGATTGATAATTGAAAAATTGCTTTCATATGAAAAAATGGAGGAATAATGGGGAGAAGTATTTATTTTACGGATAAAGAATTAAAGCAGCTTAGAAATTATGCTTTGGAAGCCATTGAAATTTTAGGCGAAGCTTCTGAAACAGCGGAACAAACAGATGATGATTTAAAGGATGGTCTTGGATCAGCAATGAGGAAATTATATAAAGGATATAACGGAGAAGCAAGATTCTCTAAATACAAAACAAAAAGATAATGAAAGATTGTTTTCATATGCGGAGGTGATGTTATGACATATGGAGAATTTAAAGATACTGAAATGTATCTCAATGCGGAAGATTCTGCAATTTGTGTAAATGACGAAGATATATTATATGATGAGATATATTATCCAGAGGAATTAGATCATCTTCCTGTAATCGGAGTTGGATTAACAGCAGAAGGATTATTGCAAATAAATCTATTATGCAGTAATTGGAAAGAAAGAAATGAGATAGACTGGGTTGCGGAAGCATAACTTAAAACAGACATTTCATCTGAGAAATATGTCAGTAATTACTTGCTACGTAGATAAATTTCCTTTATAATAAGAAGAGATATGATGGGAGGCGGTTAAGATAACAGTATCAAAAGCAAAAAAAGAAGCAAATGAGCGTTATTTTAAAAAGGCATATGCGCAAGTTAAATTGTCTATGCCAAAAGAAGAAGCTGCTACTCTTGCGACTTATTGTGAAGAAAAAGGATATACAAAAGCAGGTTTTATAAGGCAAGCTATCAAGGAAAAAATGGAAAGAGATAATTAGAAATAGGACATCTTAATAGGTGTCTTATTTTTATATAAGAAATACAATGGTACTACTGTATAAATATAACAAATAATAACTATGAATATTGGTACTAATGCCTATTGAAATACAATGGTACTAATGTTATAATATAATCAAGTTAAGAGAAAGGAGTAAAATCAAATGACAAGTAAACATTATAAATACTTTCAACCAAACGATAAGGACAAGAAAGATGATCAGAGTGATTGTGTTATTCGTGCATTGTGTAAAGTAATGAATAAGACCTGGTTGGAAGTCTTTGATGAATTGCTTCCGATTGCAAGAGATATTCAATGTAATCCTAATAGTAAGCCTTGTTACAAGAGATATTTAGAGGAACATGGATTTGAATATGTGGGGATTAGTAACAAGAAAGGATCTAAACGTCCTACTGTAGAAAGCTTTACGAAAGAACATAAAGAAGGTACATACTTTTTAAGCGTGGCAAATCACGCAGTTGCATCAGTTGATGGATATTTCTATGATAAATGGGATTCTGGTGATTGTTGTTTATATGGATATTGGAAGAAAATAAAATAGTGTAGGTTCTCAACCGACCAAAGCGACAACCTACACTATTAAAGATAGGGATAATGCGCAAATGACACACATCCAGAATTTATTATAACTTATTTTCTGGACTGTTTCAAGTCGTAATTTTCCAATGATAAATAAAACTAAATACGGAGGAAACCAATATGGCAAAAGACAGAGAAACACCTTGCTTATACTATATCTGTATGGGCGAATGTAAGAAAGGTAGAGATGCTAACCATTGGCGTTATTGTCAGAAATGTGACAAGTATAGACCAAGGGCAAGAGTGCGACATCTTAACAAGAAGAAAGAGAAATTAGAGAAGATAAGGAAGAATGAAAAATATTAGGAGGTGGGGTTATGCCAGCTTTAGCAATCCAACAGCCGTGTTATATCAATCAAAAACAGAAAGCAACGATATACAACTTCCCAAAACAGAAAACATTACGGCGTGGGAAGTCAACAGAGATGGAATGCTTGTATACTAAGGATGAAATTTTATCTGTATACAATGTGTTTAAAACAGATGTTGATAATGCAACTACTGTTAATAAAGAAAAGAACGCTATGAGAAATCTTACAATGTTCATATGTGCGATCAATATTGGATTGCGTGGTGGAGATTTTTGCAAACTCACATGGAAAGATGTATATGAAGATGGATGGAGAATTAAAAAATCACAGAAGTTTGTTCCAGAAAAAACAGAGCGTAGAGATAGATGTGGAAATGTAATTAAAAGAAAATATGTCAAGTTAAGATATGACAGTGATTTTAAAATGGCTATTCAGAATTGGCATAAGTGGTTAGAAGATCATAATGAAACACCTGAGTTGACTGATTATATCTTCTCTTCTAATAAAGGTGAACATATTGGAGAAATGACATGGTATAGAATTGTTGAGAGGAATAGAATAAAAGCAGGTATTAAACAGTCTATTGGTACTCATGGACTTCGTAAGACTTTTGGACATAGTTATTATTTAGCAGCACCAGACAAACAACAGGCTCTTATACAGCTTATGACAATCTTCGGACATTCTGATATGCGTATTACTTTAAGATATATTTGTATCACCGATGAAGAAATATTTAAAAACCAGGAAAGAATGTGCATTTTCTCGAATGAAGAAGAAACACCGGAAGATTATTTATGTCCACAAGATGATCCAGATATGATAGAATAGGAGTAATTAATGAAACCAACAAAGAAGTATATTATAGAAAGATTTTGGAGGTATATAGATTATGGATAGCTTTATGAATGCACCAGTAGAGAAAGAATTTACATACGATGATGTTGTGAATGCTTATAATAGAAGTAGAGACAAGAAAGATGTTGCCAGAAGATTCTGTATAGGTGTTGGCGAAGTAACTAAGATTTTGAAGAAAGTTGGCGAATATAATGCCTGATATTAACGATATTTATTGTTGTAAGTGCGGAAAATTTATACTTACTGAGAAACATGGAGATGAAAAATCTTCTAGCAGTTTGAGATGTATTAAAGGTAGTTATGATGATGGCTATTATGATGGCGCAGAAGATCAGTTTTATTGTAGAGAATGTGCAGAGAAGTATGGTAAGTTGAAAGACTAATTTTATGGAGGTATTACATATGGGACATGTTAATTTTTTTGAAACTAAATCAAAAGAAGAACTGGTAAAATTGTATGGAGAATTTCTTAAAGTAGAGAAAACGGGATTCTTTGATTCAGATACAGATTTAGACAAGATCAGAAAGGCTTATAATGAAGACTTTGGATCAAATACAACATGGATGTTACAAATTGAATTAACTCATGCAATTGCTGATTTATGGTATAAAGAGAATAAATAAAATATATTAAATAATGGAGAATATATGTATACGAGTTACATTAATTATGCTCCTAAAGGCAGGATTTATTTGGGAAAATATAAAAATTTAAACGATGCTTGGAGAGCGTGTGATGAAGCATTGGAACTTTTAAAGAATGTGGATGTTATTTATAGACCAATTATTATTGGAGAACAATAAAATTCGACTTTCATGGAGGACAATAAAAATGTTAGAAAAGTTAATTACTGATAATAAAGAGAACTTTAAAGGTTATTATGTATTTGCAATTTGTATGTGGAAAAATAAACTGTGTTTAGTACCATGTGATGATGCAATGTCTGGGTATTATCCTGTATATGACAAGGCAGTTAATATATCTGATATGCCAATTGTGAATTTCCCAAATAAAATCAATGGACAAAATATTGATGCAATAATTTTAAAATTATATAAAGGATCTATAGAATTTGATTTTGCAGAAAATACATGGGATGGATTTCAACCATTAGGAGATTTATAGTAAATGAATTCCAGCTTTCAAGTGAGGTGGTTTATATGAGATTAAAAGATATTATGCTCAAGGATGTATCGAAAGCAACAAAAGAAGAAATTAAATACATTAACGATGCTGATTTAAAACGATATGTGTATAGGAAGAACGGTGAAATTGAATACGTCTTTTCAGTATTACAGAATGGAAATGATGTTGCTGTTGAGAAATATTTTTATAAAGGTGGCAAAGAAGCTCTAAGTTCATTTGAAGAAATGGATATGTTAAAGGATTTATATGGTTATAATGTAGAAGAAAAAGATTAGATGAAAGGTTGCTTTTATGAAGAAATATGTAAATTGTTATTATTGTGGAAAGAGAATATATGAAAATGAAATTGTTATACGACAAAGATATCATACACAATTTTATTGTTCATATCGCTGCTTTGAAAGTGACACTAATTTTTGCATAACAACATTATTAAACATTATTAAATGATGAATTATTAAAAGAAGATGATCTTTTATGGGATGGAACAGAATAAAGTAGTAAAAGATTTTTTAGTTCCAGAAATTAATGAATCTAGCAATATCCATATGTATTGTAATTATGCTAGAATGAATCCACATGAAGAAAGATGTATCACGTGTGATAGTGGTGATTGTAAATATAAAGGAAACCACACTATAATTGAAAGACAAAATAAAAAGGTTACTTTTAAGCAATAACTATGTAGGCGATGACTATTTGTCATCGCTTTCATTTACAGAAATTATATCTGTAATATCACAACCAAGAGCATTACAGATTTTTTGTAACACAAGAAAATCAATTTTACTTGTTTTATTGGCACAAAGATTACTCAAGGTAGATTGAGCTATACCTGTCTCTTTTGCAAGCCAATATTGTGATTTACCCTGTTTTTCAAGGGTTTCTTTGAGGATTACTTTCATGGTGATACCTCCAAAATTTTATAAACAGATTATATCAAAGATATTTATTTTTTGCAATATATAGTCTTGACAATATATAGTCTATACGCTATAATAGGGTACATAAGATAAAGAAAGGAGCTGCACACACGATATGATGGAGTTTAATATATTTGATATTCTTTATGTCAAAACAAATGTTAATACATCAGCTAGATCACACGTTCAGCAGATCGAAAGACCTGTTGTTATAATCCAGAATGATTCTGGAAATAAGTTTGCTCCTACTTTGATTGTCATGTGCTTAACCAGTAAAATCAAAAAGGTTGAGCAGCCCACTCACGAAGTAATTAAAGCTAGTAAATCTAATGGTTTAAAATGTGACTCAATGGTTTTAGGGGAACAGATTTTCACCATTGATAAACGTGACGTAGTAGAAAAATGGGGAAACATTGACAATGAAGAGGATAGGCTTTTAGTAGAAAAATGTTTCCTTGCAAACTTATATGGTAAAAAGAAAATCAGAGTGGAGGAATTAGCATGAGTGGAAGAATTGTGTCCGTAGATGAAGCTATAAGATTGTTAACTGAGTATAAGAAAAACGGTGGCGAAAATGTGTTATTTTCCTCATTTGATTTAGACACAAGATCACCCGATTGTGAAGCCATTCAAATTAGTGTTACTTGTGGCATTAAAGCTATTACTACTGGATTTCCAATCACATATAATAAAAACTTTATAATGTCCACGTTGAAGACACAGGATAAAAATAAAGAGAAAACAATATTGTTTGCGGAGAAGGGACATATGAAAATATAAAATCGAAAAAATACAAACAAATGTTCTGGAAAGTATTGACACAAACAAATGTTTGGTATATGATATAAACATCTTCACAAGAATAAAAAAAGTAAGGATCTTATCTCGGTGCGGGAACACCATATGAGATAAGAACCTTACAAACAACACAACATAGAAGATTACGGGAATAATCTAATATGTTATAATTAGTTTAGAACGCTTGGCAAAAAATGTCAAGCAAAATCTTTATTAATCATAGCGTTTCTGCGATTATTCCAATTTTAAACAACTAAATATGGAGAAATATCACAAATGAAAGTCGGCTTTCATCGTAGTTTTTGTACGCATTTTTTGGGAATTTAGCTCAATTTTGGGAGAGTTACGGTCTTAGAACTGTAGGGTATGGGTTCAAATCCCATAATTCCCGTTAAAAGAAAAATGAAAGGAGAGATATAGTTGGAATGTTTGATTACTAACGGCAAACAGTACATCCGACTTGATTCAAATGGTACTCCGCAAACGTGTGGTCAGGTACTTGCTGATAAATTTCAAGAAGATAAAGCACGAAACATTATTAGAAATTTACCAAAGCCTATGCGAAAATTTCACTTTAATGTGCAGCTTATTCCTGAGATCAACGCACCTGTTAAACAAGTTGAAGAAAAATTACCAGAGGACATCAACGATGTACTAACAGAACTCGATGATTATTATGAGGATTATCAGAGAAATCCTAAATATGACAATCCTTACACCTATCACGGAGAAACATCTTTAGAAAAAGAAATGTCTGTAAATCATGTAGATATAGGAAATTTCTTTAAGATGGTGATTGAATGTGTTTCTGATAGAGAAGCTTATATTGAGAATATGGAATATCTTATCAAAGAGTATGACTTGAAGATTCTCGATGTAAGGCACTTCATTAGAGATGAAAACACCAAGTTAGGTACAGTTGCAATGAGCAGAATCAGTTACTTATTGCAATACTATGAACGTCAACGGGCTATATGTAAGAGAAATAGAAATTGCGCAAAGATTTTTCAGTACCACGTTGAAAGATTTAAGAGCAAGAAGTATATGAAAGTGATTGATACGATCATGAACTCTAAATATAAATATAGGCGGTTGAGTAAATCTTATCTTGAAGATTATGCAAAAGGCATAACCAGGGAGAAAAAATAATTATTACATAAGGCGGTGCATCATGGAATTAGATAGAGAGATGATGAAAAATCTCACAGATGAGCAGTTACAAACGATTGAATATTACATAGAAAATGAGATGAAAAAACTTAAATTGATTTGCTATCCAATTATCAACAGAAAATTCGTCCCTCTATCAGATCATGATGACCTGTTTGACGATGCAATAAATGTATTATTGGAAAGCGTTATATCATTTGATAAATCAAGAGGAGTTCCATTTGAAGGGTATTTAAAAACCAATATTGAGAAATCATTTTGGGAATGGACAAGAGATTTAAAGCGTTTAAAGCGTTGTAACGTGCGATACGGTAAAGACCAGAAGCCATTGAAAGATGAGAAAGGAAATTACATTGTCATTCCACCAGTATACATAGATAAAGAAAATGAAGATGGTACAAGAGAAAGCGAAAAAATACCATCAAAATTTGATATTAATAAGACAGTTATTGAAGAATCGTATTCAAAACCTGTTACTGATTTCATAAACAGTCTATCTCCTTTGCAAAGAAAAATAGCAATTTGTCTATCAGAAGGAATGACAAGAGATAGAATTTGCGAAGAATTACATATTACATACTCTCAATATAGAAATTCAAGAGAGAGAATGCTTTCATATGAAAAAATTAAAAATTTATATCCACTGTTAAGGAGGTAGCAATCATGAATATAGTAAGAGATAAAGTTAAAACGGATTCATACATGTGTAATAAATTATGTGCAATGATAAGAAGAAAAGAGCTTAGAAGAGATCATAAGCAGCAACGGCGACCAGATCAATGGACGTGTGAAACAAGAGATAACTTTATTGTAACTGCAATACTTAATGAAGATTTTGATCCAATTAAAATATGTGAGCAGATTGTAGATGAAAATATTGTATACCTCTGGCTTATTGATGGATTGCAGAAATCCTCTTATTTAACAGACTTTAGAGATGGAAAATTTAAGTTAGGTAAGAATATTAATCCATCTACTATTGAATATCAACAGGCAAAAGTTGATGAAAATGGAGTGATTTCCACTGATGATAACGGAGATCCAGTATATGAAACGATTTCATTTAATCTTGTTGGCAAAGGTTATAAAGATTTGCCGGAGAAATTAAAAGAAGATTTCGATAATTGTCCAGTTCATTATGTAAAACATTTGAATTGCACAGATGAAGAAATTGCAAGACATATTGTAAGGTATAATTCTGGCAAACCTATGGTAGCAAATCAGAAATTGGCAACCTACGTTAACGTAGAGATTGCCAGATACATAAAGAAAATTGCAGAGCATTCATTTTTTAACGATTGTGCGAATTATTCTTCTACGGTAGACAAGAATGGAACAATAGATAGAATTGTTGCAGAAACAATTATGGGTATTAATTTCTTGGATTCATGGACAAAGAATATTAAGAAGCTTGCTGCATTACTTGATGAAAAAGCAACAAAAGAAATGTTTGATACACTGAATAGTTATCTTGATAGACTTATGGAAGTGGTTACGCCAGAAACGGGAAAATTATTTTCACCTAAAAATGCTCATATTTTTCTTATGGTTTTTGATAAATTTTCAAAAATGGGATTACCAGATGAACAATTTCAGGATTTCCTTGAAGAATTTGAGAATTTTGAAGATGAAAAATTTGAAGTTGAAAATGAATATGAGCTTACCGCAGGTAGTGATGACGCAACAAGCGTTATTTCATATGCAGAGTTAAATAGTTTAGGTGGTACAAAGAATATAAACGTTATCAAAGATAAAATGTTTATCATTGAATCCCTTATGAATGAGTATTTACATATCGGACAAACCGAAGAAATAAAACCAGAAGTCACAGGAGATGTTATTGACGAAGATTTATTTGATACAGATGATATGGAAGAATCTGTAGAAGAACCAATTATTGAGTCAGTAACAGAGTATTCAGCGATTGGAAACACTGAAATTGAACATGTGAGCGGAGAAGTAATTGATAACACAATTCATACTGATATGAAATCTGCATTAAAGTTTGTACAGGATTGTGTTGATGAAGCAGTTTCAGAACTTGATGTACAGGACTATGAAGAATATTTAGATACGATTACTTTAGACGTTGACAATTCATCAAAACTTCTCGATGCCGCTAACCATGATTCTATCATTGGAGTTATTGCATATGCCTATCAGAACGATGTAGATTGTGACGATTGGTTTAAGGATTATTTCAATAGAAATAATACATATGATGTTGATCAGAAAAAGAACTATCTCAATATGAGAAATGACTTGATTGCATTTAATAAAGGAGCAGTTGCATAAGAAAGGAGAATATGAACATGAGACTTTCAGAAATTAAAATTCCTGCGGATTTTGAAAGCAGTATTCCAAATACATATAAATATAATAAATGTGAAAGGTACTATAAGGAGAATAATAAGCAGGATAGATACTTAGTTGTAAATGAAAATAATTATCTTATTGATGGATATATTATGTATCTTGTGCTTAAAAATAATGGGGCTGAATACGGAGATGTACGAATAGTTACATTGAATGGACGTAAATATACTGATAGACAGAGAAAACATTATGGGAAATTAATTCCAACAGATAAAAACGATACATACAAAAGAAAGCCTACTACATATGTATACGGTATTCATTATAAGGGATTCAATCATAAAACATATATGTGGAGAATACCTTCAACATGGACAGTTATGATAAAGGAATTACAGCCAGGAGATAAAGTCTATTGTAAAACAAGATTTGGGAAAGTTCCTGTAATCGTAACACAAATAGAAACGAAAGACAAAATTGATACGGATATGATTGTGAGAAAAGTTTGTTCACATAAAATAATTCGTGATGGAGAAATATTAAAATATGATAAAGGTAAAAATGCTTATGTGTAATCACAACTGGGTATTAATCGAGAAGCCACGACATTTAAAGTATGATTACAGCGGATTGGAAGTTGTAGTTGGTAAATGTCGATGCACGAAATGTAAGAAGATAAAGGACAGGAAGATGATTGGACATCAGATTGGAAATATATTCGAGGAGACAGGATAAAAGCGTGGTTTCATAGTAATTTTAATATTCAATATAAAGGAGAGATTATGGATTACTATTGGTTAAAGTTCTTTATTTATGTATTTGAAGATGATAAATATTTTAATTTACTTTATTCAAAATTTGGAATCAGAATAATTATTCACCAGAAAGAAAATGGTCATAATACACCTCATATACATATTCAGTATCAAAATAAAGAGGTAGTTTGTAGTTTGATTGATGGATCTGTGATAAAGGGGAATATTCAACATAATAAACAAAAATTAGCTCAAGAAATAGTAATTCAAAATATGGAATTTTTTAGAGAATCATGGAATGATTTAGTGGATGGAATTACTGTTTGATGATTTGTAATGAAATGTGAGATTTATCGTAGAAAGGGAAATAAATATGGATGATATGGTAGATAAGAAAACATGGCAAGAATTTAAAGATAGTGGACTTCTTTGGTGGATTAATATGATTTTACATACATTTGGATGGGCAATTGTCTTTGAAATTTCTAAACGTGGGAAAATTATTAACGTATATCCAGCAAGAGTAAAATATCGTGGATTTGACATGAAAAGTACAGAGAATGGATATATTAAAGTAAGCGAATATATGGACGAAAATTCAAAAGAATTACTTGAGGAAGCGAGAAATTAAATGAAAATTAAAAATTTGATTGTTGTATTATTGATGGCAGGACTGACATTTTCATTTACTGGATGTAATGACAAAGTGATAAATGATAAAGGTGAAAAAGTTCACTCATTTGGACAATTTATTGAATTTAAGGAAACAAGAATAGCATCAAGTGATGGGTATGTATTCAGTCAATATTTTGTATATGATAAAATTACTAAAATTGTATATGTATTGCAAGATTCGAGTTGTTATGGTGGAATTACACCATATTATATTTTAGATGAAAACGGTAAACCAGAAATAGCAATCTATGGAGAAAATTATAATGGGTGATTAATTATGAAATGGATTAAGAGAAAGATAATTCTGTGGTTGTTTGGATATGATTTTCCTCGATATGTGAGACAGTTCTATAAAGAACAGGATCAAGTGAGAAAATTGTACTCTGATATGTTGCGAGAGGAAGAAAAATTGTTGAGATGGATTAAATTAGCAGAAGAAAAGAGGTGTAAATAGTGGAAGAAACTATTAAGAATTATGATTCTTATACGTCAGGAATGAAGAAATCAAGTGCAGATAAACTATTTTGGATGAGTAAAATTGAGAAGATTAACACTGTTGTTGATTTTGGATGTGCTGATGGCACATTAATTAGAGAAATGAATAGTGAAATGCCAGATTTACAATATATAGGATATGATAATAGCAAGGCTATGATTTCTCTTGCGGGAATAAGGACACCTCATGAACTAGAAAACATTCAATATGTAAGTGATTTAAAAGAATCTTTGAAAGAAAATAACCCAAATAAAACATTATTAAATTTATCAAGCGTGATTCATGAAGTATATTCTTATTCAAATATTAATGGAATTGATAAGTTTTGGAATAATGTTTTTGGATATGATTATGGATACATAGCTATCAGAGATTTTTGTGTAAGTAGATCAGTCAATAGACAGAGCGATATTAATGATTATACAAAAGTAATCAGGGGAGCAGACGAATTACAGATAATGGATTATGAATCAATATGGGGAAGTTTACGAGATAACAGGAATTTGGTTCATTATCTCATGAAATATAGATATAAAGAGAATTGGGATAGAGAAGTGAGAGAAAACTATTTTCCAATTACACTTGAGCAATTACTTAGTAAAATTCCTACATATAAATACGAGATTATATATTTTGAAGATTATATCTTACCATTCACATCTAGTAAAATCAAACAAGATTTCGATGTCGATATTCACGACAATACCCACGTAAAATTATTGTTGCGATTGAAAGAAGGTGTAAATAATTGAGATGTAATCATGGAGTTTATTGATTTGATTTATCGTTTAGGAGTAAAAAAGTAATGAATAAAGAAAAGATACATAAATTTCGTAGGAAGTTAGGTTGGATTGTTTTTCTTGGTGGGATGGTAGCAAATGTGATAATTTCATGGGGTTTTTTGTTCATGAAACCCGTCTTTCATCTGTTATTTTCCATTGCAGCAGGGGTATTTTCGGTCAAATTATTAGCAATTTCACTTTTAAAGTGCATTTTAGCACCTGTGGTATGGTATATATTGTTATGGATGATAGAAGTTATCACTGGATATTTGGGAGATTATTGATGGATAAATAGAAAGAATTAAAAGAACATATTGAAAAATGTATTCAGAATTATGTTTGGAAAGTTTTGACAGGAAAGAAATTAACTATTGAAGATATAGGAGGATATAGCGGTGGCGGTATTAAAAACAGAAGATGGTAAAGAGTTGATTTTAACTTGTAGATGTGGATGTGATGATGGAATCCACTTTAAGATTGATAAGGATTTTGAAGATTATATGTATATGACATACACGAATGGTAATTTTTATCGTGATCAGGATAACGGATTCTTTAGAACATTAGGAATAAAGTTTCGAAAAATCTTTGCAATCTTATTCAATCAAGATTATTACTATGCAGAAGCTGTGTTTTCTAAGGATGATTTTGAAGAGTTTAGAGAATATATTAATGGCTTCGCAATACATAAAGAAAACTCCACTGACGTTGTGGACAATCAGTAGAGTTATTGGGATAGATCAATACCAGTGATCTGTTAAGTATCATATCATTTTTCTAAGGCTTATTCAAGCAAAGATTTTCCAAGACAATAATCAAAATTAAAATAGAGGTGAAAATATAGTGGGATATTTGAAAAATAGATTAGATTCATTAAGATATGAGTTAGAATTTGCAGACGATCAGGCTTATTATTCAAAACATAATATTCTAAATATTGTTAATTTACTTATATCAGACTATGAAAAGGATAATACTTTAAATAAAAACCAATCAAATAGCTTAATGTTAGTTGATATTCATAACGAAAATAATAAGAGTTATAGAACAAATTTAGAAAATGATATTGCAACAATTATGAAGAGCATAGGTGTGCCAATTAATATTAAAGGATATCGTTATTTAATAGACTCTATTGTTCTTGTAGTGAACGATGCAACGATATTAAATTCTATTACAAAAAAACTTTACCCAACTGTTGCGAGAAAACACAACACAACTTCTACAGGAGTAGAACGTGCAATACGTCACGCAATTGAAAATACTTGGAGTAAAAAAGAGATAAATTCTATCGAAAATACATTTGAATATACTTGTTGTAAAAGAAATGGGAAGCCCACAAACTCGGAATTTATTGCTTTAATTGCAGATAAGGTTCGATTTTATAAAAATTAATACATGAAATCTTGCTTTCATGAGGTGAAATTATGGAATATCGTGAATCGTTAGAAAAGTCATATAAAACAGAAGGTATCACATATGAGAAAATTTTAAATAAAAAATTAACTGCTAAACAGTGTGAGAAATTATTTCGAAATAAACATTTTTATATAAGTGATATACACAAAGAAATTATTAAAAAAGGTAAAAACTTATTTGACGATGACAAAATAGAAAAAGTTATTATATATTTTGATAATCATTATTTTCTGTTAAAAAAGAAAACAGAAGTGTTGTGTAATGAATTAGATCGAGAAAGAACTAGATATAGTTATAGTATTGATGAAGTAGAAATAAAACAACATTACGAGAAGATTAAAGTTACAAATTGGGCTATAAAAAGTAAAATTTATAAAAAAGATGAATGCCCGTTATGTGGTGGTGAAGTAAAATTAAATGTATTGTATTCATTTGGTAGTCCAATTCTTTACAGAACGTGTGAGTGCGGGTATGATTCGAGAGATACTTCATATTTAACAGCAATAAAGATATAAACTTGGTAATTATATTTCAATAAAATATAGGGTGAAAGAAAATGAATGAAGAATATGATAAAGATGAATATGATTATTGTTATGAATGTATAGGACTTGGTTTTGGCAGAGGATATGTAGATGAGAAGATAGAATTGAATAATAATAATAATACGGATTCATGTGATAATTGTGAAAAGTAGAATGTATTCAAAGCAATTCTCAATAAAATTTAGCTTTTAGGATGTGTGATAAAGTGACAACAGTTGAATTTAGAAACGAATTAATAGACAGGTTAAATAATAATGCAAGTCGTTATCACGGTGAAATTTGTAACGGAAAATATTTTCCAAAAGTAGAAACATTTGATGTTGATGAAGTTTATGAGATTATCGACAGAATTTACTTCAATCAACCAGAAGATAATAACGAAAGTGAGTGATTATAATGTCAGATTGGAGCTACATAACGGGAACAATAACAGTATCACCCATAGGACGCACACAAGCGGAGAAAAGGTACATTCTTGATACTGTGTTGGCACATTTGCCGATAGTTTCTGGGTCAGAGAAAGATATGGATGTATATGTAATCCAGAAGAATGGTCACAATAGTTCCTGCTCCTGTGATGAATTTGGTGAAAGAACCAATAATTTAACTGATTGGTATGGTAATAGAACAAGAAGTAGAGGAATGTTGCGTACACAAGATGAATACATCTTAGTCGTAGATGCTGCATTAAGAGATAGAGAATTTGATCAGACGTACAGAGAATTCATGAAATGGCTTGTACGATTAGGTAAAAGAGTCATGATTGATAATATTCTTGTAAAAATCAGTGGATATGATAAATCTACGATCATCAAAGATTATTGTGTACAGAATGAAAAATATTCATATCAAAATGTTTTCTTAAACTTATTTGAAGACACAAGCTGGATAAAGGATAATGGAGAAGTTAATTGGTGTGAGTATATGTTATATCCAAGAGCTAAAGATTCTGATTATCCCATGATGTTAGTTTATAAGTATTTCAATGATGAGGAAAATGATAAAGAAGTAGAGAGAAGAATGAAATATGAGAGGAGTAAATGAAAAAGTATAAAGAGAAATATAAAACAGGAATGATATTCAGAAGCGAAAAATATCCCTGGACTGATTTGGTAATTGATTATGTTTCATACACTAGAGGATCTGAAACAGCTTATACATTCAATATGAATTCAATTATAGATTGGGTAAGAATTAATGAAGAAGCATTCAATAAACATATCAGTGTGTCAAAAGGAATTGATTACAATAAAGTCAAAAACCATGAAGTGAGTACATTCCCATATCCATTTTTCGGTGAGATGCATCAGAAATCTATGGATAATTATATCAGAAAATATGAAATGGAATTTTGTGGTATGAGTGATAAAGAAGTTATTGTATTCAATGATGATGCTTTTGAGTATTGTTCTGGATTTAAAAAGTAACATCATGATAAAAATTAAAATATGGAGGACGTAAAATGAAATTATTTAAAACAGTAGATGAGAAATTAGCAGAAATTGGATTTATAAAAGAAAAAGAAGACAAGTATGGGTGTGTATATAAAAGAAAAGATAAGAAATATAATTTTACACAGAAAGTTGTCATTGGACACAAAAAAATCTGGCA
>ERZ827471.452-NODE-452-length-36381-cov-8.645185_pt1 | contig 36381 bp, 35 predicted proteins | sample MGYA00519772_ERZ827471 | MGnify/ENA primary metagenome ERZ827471 (study PRJEB31778, sample SAMEA3449315) | human gut metagenome | biome: human gut; feature: human-associated habitat; material: faeces | place: United Kingdom | collected 2010/2012 ...
ATTCATGTATAGAATAATATTTACTCAAAGCATCAACTCCTTTCAATAATATTCTGCTCTAATATCTTATAAAACTCAACATGTACTTATATGATTTTATAATTTATATTTAACTGTTAATAACCTCCTCACATAGTTTCGCACAAAACACGCACACCAAAAACAGACATGTAAAAGCATGTCTATGTGCTGTTTGATTTTCGATTGTGTTTCCTTGGGATTTGCGTGTAAAACGGAATTAAATCGCACGTGTCCGCTTTACTTGTAAGATTCTCAGAATGAGAAGAATGAAAAAGATATATATTATAATCCTGTCGCAATTATAATGGATTAATACCGTACAGATTCTGGTGACACCGTTACATCCTGTCAAATATATCCTTCTGATATACAGACATAGTATTCTCACAGATATTCTGCACACTTAAAACAGAATGGAACAGTCTCATCCCTCTCTGTTCTTTCCATCTTTCACTCTGAGAGCTATAACTTCGCCCATGAGAATCACAACTGTCCATTCTGTTCACCTGCCTTTTTTTCTTAAATTTTATTATCAACCCGGCCATTATAACGTTCCCGGCCGGGTTTTGTCAACCGGATTTATGGTTAAATTTATTGTAAATCCGGGTAAAATTTTATGCTTCACAGAGGTGGATGTTTATGCAGCAGCATTTGCGTTGATCGTATCAATGACTTTTTTTATTCCAAGCCAAACACCCATATCTGTAAAGATTTCCGAAATGCTCCCACGATCCGTAAACGGAGATTCCAGCAAAACAGAAAGATCCTTCATCATTCCATTATGAACAATATACTCAATGATCTGATTTACAAAATAAATCTGCCTGCTGTCCAGATTTACATCCTCAAGATACTTTGAAAAAGCTTCCTTTGCTGCATTCATATCAAGACCTACCATTTCTCTGACAAATTCTCCCAATGGCTTTCTGCCAAATTCTGCTTCATAATCCTCTTTTGTGCCAAGCTCTCTCCATAGAATTTTTTCCAGTTCATCTACATCTTTTTCTGTAAGTGGCTGATTCTTTTTCAGCTTTGATATCACATAATTATCCTGATGCTGTCGGACATAATATTCTACCCGTACCTTATAATTTTCCAGATCATTGTTTTCCAATTCTGCTTCTTTCCATTCCGTTGAAAGAATTTCGTCTGTAAAATTGGTCATATATTTATTCCTGCTCTTATCCGGAATATACTTCATAAGATCTCTCAGATTTTTCCTGATATTTTCAAATTCACCGATTCCTGCATTTTCCACATAATCTGTATGCAAAATCTGATCGATCAGCTCTGTCTGTGCCTGAATCTCCGGTATATTTGCCACTCCGGCAATTCCGGAAACCTTTTTTAAAAGATCTTTTCGCGCACTTGTATATTTCTTTCCAACCAGAGATGCAAGTTCTATTCCATACATAAGTGCATCAAAACGTACTGCTGTTACTTCATCACTTTCAGGCAAAACCAAGGGTGCAACCTCTTCCCGTACAAGTAAAGTATCTTCATAAGTAAGCATCTGATAGTTCGACTCTTCTGAATATAATTCTACATATTTCAAATGTTGGCGAACTGTAAAACTATCTCTTGGGAGCTCTTTTACTTTTTCAGTCATGTGCTTTACAAGTGCAGTCCTGTACGCAGTTAATTTATCTGTCTGATATTTAATATCCTGAAGCTTGTACGAAATCTCAAACTGAAGATTAAAAACCGCACTTTGCAACGCCATCAGATTTGCACTTGCTTTTCCCTTATTCATTCGGAAAAACTCAAAATTCCCACAGAAATCAAAAATGTAAAACTTTTTCTTATCTTCCCCATCCAGCAATCCCGGGCATAGTCTTGTTCCTCGTCCGATCATCTGCCAGAATTTTGCTTTACTCATAACTTTCTTAAAGAATACAAGATTAAGAACTTCAGGTACATCAATTCCGGTATCTAACATATCTACAGAAATTGCGATCTGCGGTAGTTTTTTCGGATCTGAAAACTCATCAATTGCACTCTGTGCATATTTCATTCTGTTATCGATCACCATAGCATAATTCTTTAAATGCGGATATTCCTTATTAAAAATCTCAAGGATTTTTTCCGCATGATCATGATTTTTCGCAAAAATAATTGTTTTTCCAATCTTCTGTCCGTATTCAATTTTAATTCCATCTCTCATCAGGACATGAAGAATTTTTTTAATGGTATCTTCGTTAAAAATCCAGGTATTCAATGCAGCCGAATTTATCGCTTCCGGAAGCTTTCCATTTTCGTCTTCAAAAGTATTTTCATAGATTTCTTTATCTGCTTCTGAAAGTTCATCATATACAATTCCCTGATCAATAAATTTCACCCTGGATTCCACCGAAAGATAATCAATCAGATATCCATCCTTAACCGCCTGCGCCAGATCATAACCATAAGTAGGATCTCCATTTGCCAGTTCAAATACTTCATATGTATTTTTGTCAATCTCATCTTTTGGTGTTGCAGTAAGTCCTACAAGCAGTGCATCAAAATATGCAAAAATATCTTTATATTTATTATAAATGGATCTGTGCGCTTCATCACAAATAATCAGATCAAAATGACCACTGGTAAAAACTTTTCCTTCTTTGTCATTTATCGTATCAATACAGTTTATCATGGTCTGATATGTGGAGAAAACACATCGCGACATATAATTATTCTTTTCTTCAACCAGATTTGTACAGGAAAAATCCTGCATCCAGTTTACAAAACTTCTTTTCGCCTGTGTTACCAGTGAATTTCTGTCTGCCAGAAAAAGTATATTCTTTACCCAGCCCGCATCAACCAGTACCTTGCACAAAGCCATTACTGTTCTGGTTTTTCCGGAACCTGTGGCCATAACCAGCAGTGCTTTTCTCCGATTCTTTTCATCAAAGCTCTGGCATACTGCTTTTATCGCGGCTTCCTGATAATAGCGGTCTGCTATCTTTTTATCTACAGAAATATTTTGCAGGCTTGTCCGCATACTCAAAAGGTTAAACCATTTCTCCAGATCCCGTTTGGAATAAATAACTGAACATTTTCTTTCCGGATATTGTCCGTCTATGATCCGGGTTTCAAAACCATTGGTAAGGAAAATTACCGGACGCCGTTCATATTTCTTTTCCAGCAGATCTGCGTAAAGTTTCGCCTGCTGCCTGCCCTCAGCAATATCCTTGCAGGTACGTTTTGCTTCTATAATTGCCAGAGGTTTATTCATATCATCATAAAGAACATAATCAATACGCCCAATTCCAGATTTATTTGGCATGCCTGTCACGGTCATCTCATTTAGCCAGTCTTTTCCCTGGGTCCATCCTGCATCAATGAGCATGGAATCTATGTAAAGTTTTCTTGTTTCATATTCAGACAGATCCAGAGGTTTCGGAACATATGTCTGCTGCTGTTTCTCGTGACGTGCGGACAATTCTTCCCTGAGGAAAGTATTTTCTGCCATCAGTTTTTGTAGATCCAGTTCCTGCTGGGCAGTTTTTTCCTGTTCCTTCAGAAGTGTTTCTTTTGTTTTTCTGGCTGTTTCCCTGGATGCCTTTGCCTTCTCAATTCTGCCATCAATAATCGATTTGTCAAATGGATGCTCCTGATACTGTTCTCCATAACAATATGCAACGTAATCTAAAAAAATTGACAGATTTTCAAGACAGAGCATCGCTGCATCTCTGCCAGGTTTTTTATTGCTATGTGCCACACTATTTCCACATCTGCGGATATAATCCATCCGTTTCCAAAGATCCGGTCCCACTAACTGTCTGAATTCCTCTGTATTCATCAAAGTGTGAAGGTTATCCTGGTACGGAATCTGCAAACTGTTCTCCACAGAATACAACCATTTCACAGCAAATTCCATAGCCCGCCGGCTGTTAAGAATACTCGCATCCGGATCTGCTAATATAATTTTCTCTGCAGAGATGGCAACATTCGCAAATGCAGAGAATTTTGATTCATTTTTTAAGTAATCAAAGTTTGTTACCATTGTGAAACCTCCCTCTTTAGCGTTTTATTTTATAATTGTACTTATCAACTACAGTTATCAAGGAATCCTTGATAACTGACTTTTATTTTTGTCTCAAGATATGCCAACATCTTTCAGCCATTTCGTTTACAACATTCTGTTTTCTCGGTACGATTCAAATATATATGACGGATTTTCGTAATATACACTGCTGTTGTAGTCATCAATCTTTGCACTGATAAAGGAATTGTATACTTTTATTAAAGCATCTACGATCCCAATATTTTCATCTGTAGCAACCATTTTTATCAGCCGCTTATATACTTTTCCAATGTCCCAATGTGATGGAATGCTGTATTTACAATCACCCACATTGTCAAAATCTCCTTCTTTTATTCCTGCTTCTTCGATAAAATCATCACTGACTCTGTCAATGTTATCACAATGGTAGACATCTGCCAGGTCATAAATTTTATCAATCCTCTGCTTTCCAAGCTTATTTACAACATCTGCCCGTGTATTCTTTGTTTTCCTGGCAATGTAATCAATCAGGCTGCATGTGTAAAATAAATCATTATCTTTTTTGCTTTCACGTCCTTCTCCTGCCATTTATAGCACCTCACAATCTCTATACTTCAGGCATTTCAATGATTCTTTGGAACAAAATGCTATCTGATGAGTTGGATACTTGAACTTTGCCAGAACCCAGAACTGTTCTCTGGTAATCGTACCGTCCATGTAATCAGAAACAAAATTATAAATCTGATCGTCTGCCATTGCACCGATTACAATATCATATTCATGGTCTTTCCCACTCCGACATGCAATTATAAAATCCAACCATTCTTCTGTCATATCTTTGAATTCTTTTATTTTCAGATTCGATTTTAAACGCACATCATAGACAGATACAACCTTCGTATCATATCTCCTGGCCCATCTTTGAGCCTGTTCTTTTATAATCGTACAGTAAAAACCGGTTCCAAAATCTTTTGTATTACGACCTTTTCTGATTTCCGGTTTCTCTACAGCCTGATATCCACCATGGTACACCGTCATTATCGCCATTCAGCTTCTCCCCTTTCTAGCCAAAGTATTGTTGCATCAGACTATCGAATAACTTTTGTGTTTCATCCAGTGCTTTTTGTACTTTAACTTTTGATTTGTCTACCTGCTCCTTCATCTCAACAAACTGATTTTGCAATTCCATACTAGGAATATAAACCTTGATACTTTGCAATTCCTGAGCATTGATATTAGCCTGATTAACTGCACCTTTTGCCATTCCTCGAAGAATACTCTTTATTGCTTCTAAGTTCATATATTGAGAAAGTATCTCAGGCAACAACTTTTCATTGAGCCTTACTCGTATAATATATCCAGCAATAACCATATCTTCTGGCAAATCAAAAACTGCAGTCTTTCCAACTAATTCAATGCTGTTTGTCCTATTAAAAAGGACATCTCCTTTTCGTACAACACACTTTTCAATTTCATCATCTGAAATATCTATATATTTCAAGTCTTTTAAATCTAAATGTCCATCTGAAGTAAGATTATTCATCCGTAAATATGGATATTTACCTCCTTCAACAGCAGGCTTGCTTGTTCCATATCTTACATCTGTTACAATGTCTCCAACAGCGACCATTTCCCAACCTTTAGGGTTCAAAATTGGATCACCAAACATCTCGACAAATCGGGCTTTGATAAGGTCATCTAAAGCAGATATTTCTTTATTCCTTTGCTGAATAATCTGTGTAAGTTTATCCAAAACATCGACAATTTCACACTGTCTATCAATATCAGTTTCAATATTTACAGTAAACTCTCCAAACTGACTCTTATTTATTATCGGAACAACAGGAGCATTTGCTACGGCAACAAGTCTTGGCTTATTGAACAACAAATTATATGCCAAATATTTGGGTTGTACCCTATCATTTGGAATAATTGCATTTATCTGCTGATTAAATGCATATTCTCCATCTGAAGCAATTCCAATTTTCCCAATACTACCAATACAAGTAATAAAGATTGAGTTTTTACCAACAACTCTTGCCTTTTTTCTTGCATTTTCAGATATATATTCATTTGAATCCACAATCTCGTTAATGCCATCATCTGCAATAATATCTGGCTTTATAAAGCAAATATCTTCTGAACTCCAAAACGCTTCAGTCTTTTTACTTGGTGTATTACCTGTGATAATTTCACCAAGTTCTTTCATCATTACTTCCATCTACATCACCCCTACAAACCCGAATTTTCGAATCTGCCATCCTTTCTTCTATAATCCCAACAACCGTTCCAGCTCATCCATTTCTTTTCCAATCTCCATCTCCAATTCCCGAATATTGGCCATGATTTCTGATGTTGGCGGATATTCCACCGGAGTGTATTCGATTTCTTTGTATTTATTGATACTGAGATCATAATCATTCTCTACAATATCTTTTTTCGGTACCATAAATGACTGGTCTGTTCGCTTCCGTTCTGCTTCTTTATCAAGTTTTTTGAAACGCTCTATAATATCCGGAATATCATTTTCTGTAACCGGAGTACGTTTATCGTCCAGACTGAATCCGTCTGCTTTCATATCGTAGAACCATACCTGATCGGTTCCGCCATGTTCTGTTTTTGTAAAAATAAGGATTGCTGTGGATACTCCTGCATAGGGTTTAAATACACCGGAAGGCATAGATATTACAGCTTCCAGTCTCTGATTTTCAACAATTTCCTTTCGGATGGATTTATGCGCCCGTGATGATCCGAAAAGTACACCATCTGGTACAATACAAGCGCATCTTCCTCCAATTTTCATAATCCTCAGGAACAAAGCAAGAAATAAAAGTTCCGTTTTCTTTGTCTTACAAACCTTAAGAAGATCTCCGGAAACAGATTCTGCATCCAGGCTTCCTTTAAAAGGTGGGTTTGCCAGCACAAGAGAATACTGATCTTTATCTGCATTCTGATCAGATAAGCTGTCCCGATACTCAATATAAGGATTTTCTATTCCGTGAGTCATCATATTCATGGCTCCAATACGAAGCATGGTGCGGTCCATATCGTATCCATGGAACATATGATTCATATAATGATCTTTTTTCTGTTTATCATAAAAAATTTCTTCTTTTCTTTTTTCTTTCAGATATTCTCCTGCTGCAACCAGAAATCCGGAGGTTCCACATGCCGGATCACAGATAATCTCATCACTGGACGGATCCATCATCTCAACCATCATCCGGATAATATGTCTTGGTGTACGAAACTGTCCATTTCGTCCGGACTGGGCTATTTTTGAAAGAAGATATTCATATACATCTCCTCTGACATCTGCTGTCTGGATTTCATTCATAAGTTTGTAAATTTCATCCAGAGAATCCACCACTTTGGATAAAAGGAGTGGTGTCGGGAGCTTAAATATCGCATCGCCCATATATTTGGAATATGCACTGTTTTTATCATTATGAAGATTTTTTATAAACGGAAATACCCATTCCTGCATGATCATATACATTCTATCTGCCGGAAAATCATGGAATACGGACCATTTCAGCTGGCTTCCATCAATTGTTCTCTCACCTATTTTTGCTTCTCCGGAAAAAATACTCTGAAATGGTAAGCCAAGCATTGCACTTTCTCTTGCACGCATATTATCGGAATCATCCAGATCATGAATAAACATCAGGTATGTAATCTGCTCGATTACTTCCAGTGGATTGACAAGTCCTCCTGCCGCAAATATATCCCATAAACCATCTATTTTATTTTTTAATTCACCAGTGATCATTTTTTATCTCCCATCTATCGTTCATTATTCCAGGTATATTTCGTATACCTGCCACCGCCGATTTTTAAAATTTTTTCTGCTGTCAGTAATTCTGCCAGTGTTCTCTGTATCGTTACCACACTGATATCCGGACATTTTTCTGCGATTTCCTTTTTTGTAATTGTACCCGGATTATTTTTTATAATCTCTTCTATTCGCTTTGGTTTTGATATATTCTGCGTTATCAGTAGTTTTATCCTTGAAGAAAATTCTCTATACGCTCCTACGATAACGCCAAGCATATATTTTACAAATGGTATATAATCATTCTTATTCTCATACCAGTTCTCAGAACTTTCCCTTAAACATTCATAGTATAATTCCTTTGAATTTTCTATCATTCTCTCGATACTGATATATTTTCCCACAATATAGCCGGATCTGTACAAAAGTAACAGTGTAAGTAAACGGCTCATTCTTCCATTGCCGTCATTAAACGGATGTATGCATAGGAAATCCAGAATAAACATCGGAATCAAAAGAAGTGGATCTATTTCTCCTGTTGCCATTGCCTCTTCAAATGCTCTGCATAGTTCTTCCATTGCTTCCGGTGTTTCCCAGGCCGGTACTGGTTTAAACCGTATTTTTTTTATTCCCTGAGAATCTTCTTCCTCAATGACATTATCTGCAGTTTTATATTTCCCTCCAATATTGTAACTTTCAAATTTATACAAATCTCTGTGAAGCTGTAAAATAATCGCAGACTTTGGTGGGATATGGTCATGGCTTTCATGAATTGTATTCAATACATCTCTGTATCCGGCAATTTCCTGTTCATTTCTTGTCCTTGGCCTTGTTTTGTCTTTTACCAATTCCCGCAATCTGCTGTCTGATGTATAAATACCTTCTATTTTGTTGGAACTTTCCGTACTTTGAATCTTGGCGATTTCAACTAATTGTGTAAGAGTATCTGCTTTGGCCTCAATAAAAAGAGTTTGTTCTCCTTTAAATTCATGTATCTGTGTCAGGTAAGATACAATTTCAGGAGTCAACAGATTTTTCCACTTTTCCCGATAATCAAACTGTCTCATATATTTTTCATCACCTTCTTTATAACTCTTTTGGGATTTTATTTACTTCAAGTATATAAATCAATCTTATCATTGTCAACTTTAATTTGATCATTTTCGCAAGAATGATTAAATTGAAAATGAAATGATAAAATTAAAAAGCCCAACAACAAATGCTTCTGCACGGATCTTCAGCATTTACTGTCGGACTTTTATCCTTTTTATTCCTTTTTGAAATATATCACAATATCACATTTTGGGGCAAAAGATTATTCTACGTGGTCTTTCAGGTACTCTGCACGCCCCTCTTCGTAGAGGTTATTTCCCTCGCTGTCAATGATGACTACAAGCGGCATGTCTTCCACATAAAGCTTGCGGAGTGCTTCTGCGCCCAGGTCTTCGTAAGCGATAAGCTCTGCTTTTTTGATGCATTTTGCAAGAAGTGCTCCTGCACCGCCGATGGCTCCGAAATATACGCCGTCATATTTCTTCATGGCGTCTACGACTTCCGGAAGGCGGGCGCCTTTTCCAATCATTCCTCTGGCGCCTACGGACATCATGGTCGGTGCATAAGCATCCATACGGCCGCTGGTCGTAGGGCCTGCAGAGCCGATGACTTCACCTGGTTTTGCAGGAGTCGGGCCTACATAGTAAATAGTAGCGTCTGTAGGGTCAAAAGGAATCTTTTCTCCTTTTGCAAGGGCCTCGCACATTCTCTTATGACCTGCATCACGGGATGTATAGATGGTTCCTGTCAGTAAAACCTGGTCGCCTGCATGGAGAGTTCTTGCCAGCTCTCTTGTCAGAGGCAGTGTGATCTTTCTTCTTTCCATATTAAAGCACCTCCGTTTTATGACGTGTTACATGGCAGTTGATATTAACTGCACATGGCATACCTGCGATATGAGTAGGCATAGTCTCGATGTTCAGTCCGATGGCTGTGGTCTTTCCGCCAAAGCCCTGAGGTCCGATACCAAGCTTGTTGATCTTCTCCAGCATCTCTTTCTCAAGGTCTGCATAGTAAGGATCCGGGTTCTCTGTATTCAGAGGGCGCATCAGTGCTTTCTTTGCAAGAAGTGCACATTTATCAAAAGTTCCTCCGATACCAACACCAACTACCATAGGCGGACATGGATTCGGACCTGCGGTTTCTACAACCTCAAGAATGAAATCCTTGATTCCCTGAAGGCCAGCAGATGGCTTGAACATACGGATCTGGCTCATATTCTCGCTTCCGAAGCCTTTTGGTCCTACAGTTACTTTCACCTGATCTCCAGGAACGATCTCTGTATAGATCATAGCCGGTGTATTGTCACCTGTGTTTCCACGGCGTACCGGATCCTTGACAACGGATTTTCTCAGGTAACCTTTATCGTATCCGCGGCGTACACCTTCATTGATGGCATCATTTAAATCTCCGCCTGTAAAGTGGACATCCTGGCCAATTTCAAGGAATACGCATGCCATTCCGGTATCCTGACAGATCGGAACATTCTCACTGTCTGCGATATCAAAATTCTCGATAATGTTATCAAGGACACCTTTTGCGATCTCGCCGTCCTCGCAGGCACGGCAGGTTTTGATAGCATCCTTCACATCTTCCGGGAGATGTTCATTGGCTTCGATACAGAGTTTTTCGATAACCTCTGTAAGTCTGGTTACTTCGATTTCTCTCATAATAGACTCCTTTCGCTTATCTCATATGTTTTTATTATCATAACATATTGTTAACGTTCGTGGCGGGCATATTTCGGCAGAAGCATAGGAGATACGTCTCCTGTATCAACTCCTGCATTTTTCAGTTCCTCTTCATATTTTCTGATATGATCCAGATTCATGGTGCCAAGCTCTACCTCTTTGCATTTGGCAGCTGCTTTTTTACCTGCATTTCGTCCGAATACAATTACATCAAGAAGAGAGTTGCCCATCAGTCGGTTTCTTCCGTGGATTCCGCCTGCTGCCTCTCCTGCAACCAGAAGGTTCGGGATTTCTTTTGTAAAGCCGTCCCCGTTAATCTCAAGACCACCGTTCTGATAATGAAGGGTCGGATAGATCACGATCGGAACTTTTCTCATATCAATGCCGTAGTTCATGTACATACGGAACATGGCAGGGATCCTCTTTTCGATAGTTCCCTCACCGCCCAGGATCTCGATCATCGGAGTATCCAGCCATACACCCTTTCGTCCACCTGGAACTTCCACGCCACGGCCTTCCTCACACTCGCGGATAACACCGGAAGCATTTACGTCACGGGTTTCCAGCGGATGGATATAAGCTTCTCCGTTTGCATTTACAAGCTGTGCACCAACGGAACGAACCTTCTCTGTTACCAGGGCACCAAGGATCTGTGACGGATAGATCGCACCTGTTGGATGATACTGGATAGAATCCTGGTAAAGAAGGGAAGCGCCTGCTCTGTATCCAAGCACGAGTCCGTCAGCAGTTGCTCCGTAGTGATTGGAGGTCGGGAATCCCTGATAATGCATTCTTCCTGCACCACCGGTTGCAATTACAACTGTTTTTGCTCTTGCAACGGAATAGTCTCCGGTTTCCATGTTGAGAAGGACTGCACCGGCAGTCTGACCTTTTTCATCCTTCAGAAGTTCTACAGCGGAGGTAAATTCCACTACCGGGATCTTAAGATTTAAGACCTCATCACGGATAGTACGCATGATCTCTGATCCGGAATAATCCTTTGCAGCATGCATTCTCTTTCTGGAGGTACCGCCGCCATGTGTAGTGACCATGGTTCCGTCTTCTGCTTTATCAAACTCAACACCAAGGTCGTTGAGCCATTTGATCGCATCCGGCGCTTCCATTACCAGTCTTTTTACAAGCTCCGGTTTTGCGGCAAAATGTCCGCCTCCAAAGCAGTCCAGATAATGCTGTACCGGGGAATCATTTTCTTTATCTGCTGCCTGGATCCCGCCTTCTGCCATCATGGTGTTGGCATCACCGATACGGAGTTTTGTAACGATCATAACGTTGGCACCTGCGTTGTGAGCCTCGATGGCACAGGAAGAGCCTGCTCCGCCACCGCCAATGATCAGTACATCTACATCATAATCGATTTTTGTAAGATCGATTTTTTCGTTGAGCAGACGGCTTTCCGAATGGAGCATTTTTGTCAGTTCCAGTGGTGCTTTCTGTCCCTTGTTCGGTCCTACCTTGATCTCTGCAAATGCATCCGGGTTATAGTCCGGATGAAATTTTTTGAGAAGAGCATCTTTCTCATCTGCACTCAGACGTCTTGGCTCTGTTGCCATACGCTCCGCTCTTGTAGCCTCTACCTTTTTGATGGATTCCATCATATTTTCTGGATATGGTGCATACATGTTTTACGCCCTCCTACTTCTCGATTTCTCTGCTGTTGTAAAGTTCCTGCATCTCTGTGATCGGCTTCTGCATGATCTTCTCGATCATATCGTCAAATTTGCCCTCGTGGATCTCTTCCACACGTTTCTCCAGATGCTCGCTTTTCGGCGCAATATATTTTCCGGTGAGACGTCTTGCCAGAAGGCCTACCATCGGATGGGAAATTCCTGCCGGACATCTTACGGAACAGCAGCCGCAGCTTACACAGTCAAAGGATTCCTCTGCACATTTTTCAAGCTCGCCTCTCTGAGCATATGCAATATACTGCATGACATTTAAGTCCTGTGTACAGGCCTTTGTGCAGGCATTGCATCCGATGCAGCTGTAGATCTCCGGATAAAGCTCCATCATTACCTGCTGGTTCGGTTTAAGATCTTCTATATTATAAAGTCTCTTGTCTGTAGGGAAGAACGGGATGCTTGCCACATACATGCCTTCCTGCACCTGTGTCTGACAGGCGAGACAGGTTTTCAGCTCATTCTGTCCCTTGATCCTGTAGATGGTCGCGCAGGCACCGCAGAATCCGTGTCTGCAGCCGCATCCTCTTTTTAATGTATAACCGGCATATTCCATAGCTGTCATAATGGTCAGATCACCGGGAACGCTGTATTTTTTACCGAAAAAATATACGTTTACCATATTATTTTCCATGTTGGTGTCCTTTCTTTTATCCAAATCGTACGCCATGTGGAACAGCCATCTCACACGTGCCCGTCGCAACGCTCTGCTGAAACCGCTCCTAAAATGGGCATCTTAGCGAGATGGCTTTTCCACATGGCTGTGTACTGGCTATAACCAGCGCATATATTTGAAAGTTTCTTAAGGTGCAATCTATAACTTAGTACTCATTAGGTAATTCATCCACCTCATCACATCGGAATACCGGGCCGTCTTTGCAGACGTATTTGTCTCCGATGTTGCAGCGGCCGCATTTTCCGATGCCGCATTTCATGCGGAGCTCCAGTGTGGTGTATACCTGATCTCTGGAGAAGCCTAGTTCTTCCAGTCCTGCCAGAACGAATTTGATCATGATCGGCGGGCCGCAGACCAGAGCGGTCTTATTGGTATCAAAGCCAATCTCCTTCAGATAATTCGGAACAAATCCCACATGGCCGTCCCAGCCTTCCTGCTCGCGGTCAATGGTAAGATATACATTTACACCTTCTGTTTTCATCCATACTTCCTGGATTTCCTTAAGCTGCACCAGATCATCTGCGGAACGGGAACCATAGAGAATATCTACTGTTCCGTAATCCTCACGGTTATCCAGCACATAATTGATCACGGAGCGAAGAGGTGCCAGACCGATTCCACCTGCGATAAACAGGAGATTTTTTCCCTTTAACTTATCTTCCACAGGAAAATGATTTCCGTATGGACCCCTAACCGCGATCTCATCTCCAACCTGAAGGCTATGGAGATAGTCGGTAAGGGATCCGCATTTTTTGATACTGAATTCCTGATAATCCTTTACAGTCGGAGAAGAAGTAATGGAAAACATACCTTCACTGACGCCTGGTGCACAGACCATGGCACACTGTCCTGGCATATGCTCGAAAAGCTTTCCACCCTCCGGAGCTTCCACACGGAAGGTTTTTACATCCGGTGTCTCCTGACGGATATCTGTGATCACGCCAACCTTGGGGATCAGCGTATCCAGTGTATAATTTTTATGACAGGTACATTCACTCATTCTTTTCACCTCCCTGTTTTTCAAAGGCCTTGATGACTTTTACGATATTTAAAGATTCCGGACATTTCTCCACGCAGCGGCCACAGCCAACACAGGAGAACATGCCGTCATTATTTAACGGATAATAAACAAGCTTATGCATAAATCTCTGACGGAATCTCTGCATCTGGCTGGTACGGTTGTTTCCGTGAGCCATCATGGTAAAATCAGAATACATGCAGGAATCCCAGCAGCGGTAACGGTGAACACCGTGTCCTGTGTCGTAATCCTTGATATCATAGCACTGACAGGTCGGACATACGAAGGTACAGGTTCCGCAGGCAAGACAAGGCTTGTACAGCTTCTCCCATACAGGAGAATTGAAACGGTCCATGTATTCTTCCTGTGCCCATCCTTCCAGTGAAAGATGTGTATATGGAAGAAGCTCGATAATGTCACGGATCGCCTTCTTTTCCTCTTCTACCTTTGTCTCATCAGCGTCTGCCAAAAGCTCCTTCACAGCTTCTGTCAGAGCATTTCCCTTTTCTGTAAGTGGTTTCCAGAAAAGCTCTCCCTCGATGATCCAGGCTGCAACATCTGCTTCCGGATCTGCAGCGTCAATGCCAAATACTTTACAGAAGCAGCTTTCCTCTGGTTCATGACAAGCAAGAGCTACGATGGTTCCGTGTTCTCTTCTTGCCTGGTAAAAAGTATCCACCGGATCTCCAAGGAACACATTGTCAAGAACCTTCACGCCCTGTACATCACAGGCCCTCATTCCGAATACAACAAAATTCTGTTCTTTCAGTGCCTGAGGCTCAATGTTGATATTCTTTCCATCTTTTTTACAGGTATAGAGATTTTCACTCTGCGGAAAGAAAGCATCCTTCGGTGATTTCACGGTTTTCAGTGTTTCAAGGGAAACTTCTGCATCTTCACTCCATGCCTTGAAGTTCACCTGCTCACTTACCTTTACCGGTAAATATAATTCCTGGTCTGCGGCAATTTTCCGGAATAATGCCGGCAGATTTTCTACTGCGATCTTATACATACATTATCCCCTTTCTGCCACGATCCCTGGCTCTACATCATCAAAGGTAAAGCTGGTAAGCGGACCCTTTGACTCCGCATCCTCACCTGCCTGGTACTCACCGTAAAACTCATCAATATCCTTGATAAACTTACGGTTAAACAGATGAAGGGGAATTCCCTGCGGGCAGACTCTGCTGCACTCGCCACAGTCCGTACATCTTCCGGCTACATGGAAGGCACGGATCACATGGAACATTTTTTCCTCAAAGGAATCCACATTTGCCTTCTGGGCGCTGTCGAACTTGTTGCTGTCAAAAACGCATTTGCGGCAGCTACAGGCCGGACATACATTACGGCAGGCATTACAACGGATACATTTACTCAGCTCGCTCTGCCAGAATGCGAATTTTTCTTCCGGACTCATTGCCTCGATCCGTTCAACTTCTGCAAAACGGTCAGCGTCCTTTGTCTCCTTTGACTCACCGATCAGTTCATCGTAAATTTTATGCTCTTTTCCTTTACATACATGGCAGCGTTCCAGCATGGCATCTTTGTATGCACAGGTTTTTTCTCCGTAAACAGTATCCACAGTCAATGTCTCTGCATCTCCGGTAATCTCTGCTCCGGAAATTCCCCGGATACCCTTGATCCCCATTTTGCGGATCTTTTCAATATCCAGCTTTCCTTTGCAGCCAACACCTACGATATAGGCTTTTTCTCTGTCCACACGATGCTCTTTCAAAAGCTGGTTAAAGCTGTATGTATCGCAGGGCTTCAGACAGACCATGGTTTTTCCTTCCAGCCTGGAAGCTTCGATCATATATTTGCTTAAATTGGCACCGCAGAATCCATCATAGACAAAATCCTCCAGAGATTCCGGTGTTTCAAAATAGGCCGGTTCCGGATTAAAGGCAAGATCTCCGGCTTTCCACCCAAGAACCCGGGCTACCGTGCCATCTGCAAGCAGTTCCTTTGCACGTTTTATCAGCTCCTGCATCTTATATCCTCCAATCTCACGTTTTTACCAAGTGAATGAATCTTCTCAACAAACTCATTCATAGTCTGTGAAAATTTCACGCCCTCTGCGGCAGATACCCATTCCACACGTGTTCTTCCGTTTTCCACACCAATGTAATCCAGCATTGAAAACAGAAGTGTCATACGTCTTCTTGCATAATAATTTCCGGTACTGTAATGGCAGTCTCCCGGATGGCATCCGCACATGATCACACCGTCGGCTCCTTTTTCAAAGGCACGGAGGATGAACATGGGATTGACACGGCAGGAACATGGAACACGGATGATCTTTACATCCGCCGGATAGCTTAAACGGCTGCTTCCGGCAAGGTCTGCTCCGGCGTAGCTGCACCAGTTACAGCAGAATGCCACGATCTTTGGTCTGAATTCTTCCTTTGTTTCTATCGACATATTGCATCCACCTCCGCGATAATCTGTCTGTTGGAGAAGCCCTGAAGGTCCATGGCTCCTGACGGGCAGGCTACTGTACAGGCACCGCAGCCCTGGCAAAGTGCTGTATTGACAACCGCAACTCTTCTTGTCTCACGGATACCGTGATCGTTGACCTGTTTCTCCTCATAGGAAATCGCTCCGTAAGGACATACATTTGCACAGGTAGAGCATCCGTTACAGAGAAGCTCGTCGGATTTTGCCGTACATGGATTGGTTGTCAGCTTGTCCTTTGCAAGAAGTCCTATGGCCTTAACAGCCGCAGCTCCTGCCTGGGCAACTGTCTCTGGGATATCCTTTGGCCCCTGGCATACACCGGAAAGGAAAATTCCTGCTGTCGGTGATTCTACAGGACGAAGCTTCGCATGGGCTTCTGTAAGGAAATTGTTGGTGTCAATACTTGCAGTAAGCATGGTAGCGATCTTACGTACATCCGGATTCGGTTCAATGGCTGTTGCAAGAACTACCATATCTGCTTTCTTAAAGATCTGCTTATTATCAAGAAGATCCGAGCCCTGAACAAGAAGTGTTCCATCCGGCTGCGGGATTACTTTTCCTACCTGACCTTTGATGTAGTTTACGTTATACTGCTCAACTGCTCTTCTGTAAAACTCATCGAAGTTTTTACCAGGTGTACGGACATCAATATAAAATACCGTCACATTGGTATCCGGATATTTATCACGGATCAGCATGGCATGCTTAGCTGTGTACATACAGCAGATCTTGGAACAGTATGGCTTTCCACGGTCATCGGAGCAACGGCTTCCAACACACTGGATAAATACGATCTCCTTCAGTGCTTTTCCATCGGAGAGGCGCTCAAGATGTCCTTTTGTAGGTCCTGCAGCATTCATGATACGCTCCAGCTCCAGAGATGTGATCACATCCTTGCTCTGGCTGTATGCGTATTCATCATATTTGTCAAGCTTGATGGTATCAAATCCGGTTGCCACAACGATCGCTCCGTATTTCTGTGTTACGATCTCATCCTGCTGATCGTAATCAATGGCTCCTGCCTGACATACTTTGGAGCAGACACCACATTTGCCTGTCTTAAATTTCAGGCAATGCTCTCTGTCGATCACAGGAACATTTGGAATCGCCTGTGCAAACGGAGTATAAATAGCTGACCGGTTGTTCAGCCCTCTGTTGAACTCATTTGGAATCTTTTTGGAAGGACATTTTTCCTGGCAGACTCCACAGCCTGTACATTTGTCCATGTTGACACTTCGCGCTTTTTTGCGGATATCAACGTTGAAATCTCCTACGAAACCAGAAACCTTTTCTACTTCACTGTATGTATAGATATTGATCTTTTCATGAGCTGCAGCCTCTACCATTTTGGGAGTAAGGATACATGCGGAGCAATCCAGAGTAGGGAAGGTTTTGTCAAGCTGTGACATTCTTCCGCCGATACTTGGTGTTTTTTCCACAATATCAACTTCATAGCCTGCATCGGCAATATCAAGAGCTGTCTGGATTCCGGCGATACCGCCTCCGATGATCAGGGCTCTCTTTGTAACCCGGCTTTCTCCCGGCTGAAGAGGAGCGTTTAAATTTACCTTTGCTACTGCTGCTCTTGCAAGGATCACTGCCTTCTCCGTAGCCTCCTGCATATCCTTGTGGATCCAGGAACAGTGCTCACGGATGTTTGCGATCTCCACCATATATGGATTCAGGCCGGCCTTTTCCGCTGCTTTACGGAAAGTTGCCTCATGCATACGTGGAGAACAGGAACAGACAACCACTCCTGTGAGATTTTTTTCACGGATGGCTTCCTGAATCCTGGACTGGCCTGCCTCGGAACACATATACTGATAATCTTCTGCATGGACAACTCCAGGCTCTTTTGCAATGATCTCCACAACCTTTTTCACGTCTACCGTAGCGGCAATATTACTTCCACAATGACAGACAAATACACCGATTCTCTGCACTTTCTCACCTCCTGTATCTTCTGAATGCACTTACAAGCAGCTGCTGAGGAAGCTCCGGATCAAGAAGCTCCGGAATTTCATTTGGTGAAAGATAGTCGCCGCCTTTTTCCCGGACAACCAGCTGTCTTGCCCCGTCAATGATCTTTCCGGGTTTTACGTCTCTCGGACAGCGCTCCACACAGGCAAAACAGGAAAGACATTTCCACAGAGATGCTGAATTTACAAGTGCTTCGATATTTTCATTGATCACGTAGGACACAAACTGATGAGGTTTGATATCCATCTCGTCAAAGGATGGGCAGGTAGCAGAGCATTTGCCACACTTCATACATTTCAGAGGATTGGTCCCGCTGATCTCCTTTATTTTTTCCGCAGCAGAATGGTTATCTCTCATTTTGCCACCTCCTCTTTGACGCCAAGGGCTTCTGCCAGAAGCTCTGTAAAATAGTAAACCGGCATTTTATTTCCGGAATTTTTATTCAGATTGTATTTGCAGAGCGGACAGGCAGTGATCAGCATATCTGCGCCAAAGCCTGCTGCGCTTTCTTCAATCTTTTCACACATATTCTGTGACATTTCTTTTTCTTTCAGGGATATATATCCTCCACAGCATTCATTTCTGTAAGGATAGATCACAGGCTCAGCGCCAAGGGCACGGATAAAATCTTCCATGATCCTTGGATTTTCCGGATCATCAAATGCCATGATCTTTCCAGGTCTTAGAAGCAGACAACCGTAATAGGCTCCGATCTTTTTTCCGGTAAGAGGATTTACTACTTTTTCTTTCAGTTTATCAAAACCGACTCTGTCCCGGAGAACCTCCAGATAATGGAGAACGGTTGTCTCTCCTTCATAGGGAGCTTCCAGCTGCATGTAATTGTTGGCTCTGGTCCGGATATCTTCCACATTTTTCATATCATCATTGACACGCTTGATCACATGATGACAGGCAGAACAGATCGTTACCAGATCCTGGCCTTTTTCTTTTGCCTGGTTCAGCGCACGGACAGAGGAAAGCTTTGTAGCGATCTCATCTGTGCCAAGTGGATAAACACCACCGCAGCACTGCCAGTTTTCGATTTCCTCAAGCTCAAACCCAAGGGCTGTGGCACTGGCTCTGGCATACTCATCCAGATCCCTGGCCTTTGTTCTCAGGGTGCAACCCGGATAATAACTGTACTTCATACCTTTCATTATCCTTTCTTAATCTAAAAATCTGACGGTTAAAATGGATCTAATTCTTGTTTTATATTGTTTATTTTTTAACAATACAAACGTAAAAAAAGGAAATCCCACTAACACTTACTTGAGAATATTTCTTAAAAGCACTCAAATAAAAGAGGTAAAACACCCTTCCTCCGCAAATAAGAAGTGTATTAGCTCGATTTCTTGTACATCATAACATGATATTCTTATTTTCACAATAGATTTTCCGTAATTTTTTGTGTTTTTTTTAACACACTTTTGAAAAATCTTCTCATTTCTGATGATACTGTATAATTTCCTGCAGCATAAAAAGCCCCGGATTTCTCCGAAGCTTTTTCCATAAAATCATCTCACTCTACATTCCATATTCTGCAGATCATTGCCTTTACACCAGACATCTATCAATCTTATACAATTAGTAAATAATGATCGGATACCCAGCATCGATCGTTTCATAGATCAGTTTCGCCTGATCTTTTGGCAGGTTAATACATCCATGACTTCCGTTTGTCTTATACCGGTTTCCGCCAAAGGAAGGCTGCCAGGAAGCATCGTGAAGTCCCTGTCCGTAAACAAAAGGCATCCAGTAATTAACTTTTACATTATATCCATACTCTGCACTTGTCAGATTATAAGGGCTTGCCTTGTAGGCGATCGGCCATGCACCCCTGTATGTCTCCCTGCCCTTTACCGGTTTACCGCTGACAATATCTGTTTCTGTTACAAGGTTTCCATCTTTATAGAGCCACAGATGCTGCGCATCCAGGCTGACTTCTATGTAACTGCCTGCCAGATCATCAGTACCGTTTCTCTGATAACCGGAACTGCTGTAGATTGGATCACGTGTTACTGCTGTTCCGCTTTTTAAGTCTTCCAGAAGCTGTGTCACTTCTGCATCCTGGTCAATACGATATCCGTACTCATTCCCTTCGATCGTTACATTGTTTCCGGCTGAAGTGCGAAAAGTACGTGGCACATAGATCGTATTATACTTGTTGGCAAGATCACTGACATATGTCTTAACAGCATCCTCATCAACACTGAGTGTCTCTCCCTCAGCTTTAACCCAGGAACTGATGGTATCTGAATCCAGCACAACTGTCTCACTTCCAAATGTATATGTAACTGTAGTACTTCGATACTTGCTCAGCTGGTCATTCAGGTTTGTAACCTTTACCTCCATGTCATCTGTAGCTATCACAGACGGGCTTATATATACATGTTTATTCACCGGTACTGTAATAACATCTCCCAGAATTGCAGTGTCAAAAGCAGCATTCAGTGTGGTTTCCACCATTGTCTGGAGTTTATCTTCATCAATCTCAGTTCCCTGTTTCTGCTTTACAAGGATAAATTCTTTTTTGTCCTGATCATACCGGATTTCTGCATCTGTGGAAGCCTTTCGCTTTTTATCTCCGAAATTCGAAAGATCCAGTGCCTGTTTTTCCTGTTCTTCATTTTCCTCGATCTGATATTCCAGATCCACATTCTCTTCTTTTGTAAAAATCTTCCTGTTCTCTTCCCTCTGTTTCTGAATATCTGTCAGCTTTGAAAGAAGATCTTCTTTGTTCAGGCTATATCCCAGATCTTTCAGTGTGGTTCTGTAAACTTCCTGGTCATCTTCCTGAAAAGTTACCTCTCTGTTCTCAAAGGAAGCAACAATCTTGTCTTCTGCCTCCTGAGCATTTAATCTGGAAACATCCAGCCCGTTCACGGAAATTTTCCTGCCCAATGTATTGTGATCTGCCATATAAGTATAGCCAAAAAGCCCGGCCACAGCTGCGATCACTGCCACAATACAGATTCCAAGTACGATCTTAAGTGTCTTTCTGCTCATGATAGATTTTTTATCCATACTCTTATCCCTCGAGTCTTATGTATTATATGTTATGTTTCCATACTGATTGTTATTATAATATATGCTATTCCTGTCTTCTGTAAAGAGCATTTGTCCTTCCGGACAAAAAGAGACAGACTCCACCTTACGAAATCTGTCTCTTTCATACCTTCTTCTATATTTCAACTATCAAACAGAACTAACTATCTGTTTTTAGGTCTGATTCTGCATTCCTTATTCAGGCAGCACGATTTTACCTGCAACTGCGCAGGCTGCTGCTGTTTTCGGAGATGCCAGATAAATCTGAACCTTGGAAGTACCCATACGCCCCAGGAAGTTACGGTTGTTAGTTGCCACAACCTTTTCACCATCTGTCAGGATTCCGCCGGTTCTTCCGCAGCAAAGCCCGCAGCCTGGATGTGTGATGATCGCGCCTGCCTCAGCAAGAGTATCCAAAATACCAAGTTCAATGGCCTGACGGTAGATTTTGCGGCTTGCAGGAGTTACGATCAGTTTCACAAAATCTGCTACTTTTTTGCCCTTAAGAACTTCAGCTGCTGCCATCAGATCCTCAAGCCGTCCGTTTGTACAGGAACCGATAAATACCTGATCAATGGTCTCGCCCTGAAGCTCGCTGACATCACGAATCTTGTCCACCTGTGACGGGCAAGCCATAACCGGCACAAAATCCTCAGCCTTGTAAGTCATAGTTTTCATATAAACAGCATCTTCATCACCGATAAGATTTTTCTGATAGTCGTCAAGCTCAACATCACAGTAAGCAGCGGTCTTTTCATCTGGTGTGAAAAGAGCACATTTTGCGCCGGCTTCAATTGCCATATTTGACATCGTCATACGGCTTGCAACAGACATGTTCTCAATAGTGCTTCCGGAAAATTCCAGTGCACGGTATGTCGCACCATCTGCACGCAGATCACCAATGATGCGGAGAATAATATCCTTGGACATGACATTGTCCGGAAGTTCTCCGTTGATCACGATCTTAATTGTCTCCGGAACTTTGATCCACATGGTTCCTGTTCCCAGGATGCTGGCCATCTCTGTATATCCGATACCGGAAGAAAATGCGCCGACACATCCATAAGTTGTGGTATGGCTATCTGTGCCGAATACGACGTTGCCAGGTTTTACATATCCTGCCTCTGTCATCAGCTGATGGCAGATACCGTCACTTCTATGTACATTTTTCATTCCATATTTCGCTGCAAAAGCATCTCCAATATGGAAATGTCTGGTATCGTCCTGCTGGCTCGCAGGTACAAGATGGTCGTAGATCAGAACAACTTTGTCCGGATCCCACAGTTTCTGAAATCCCATCTCCTCAAATTTCTCCGCTACAAACGGAATAAAGATATCATGGATCATTACTCTGTCAACATTGACAGTCACGATATCGCCAGGCTTTACTGCCTTGCCTGTATTATGTCTGATAATTTTTTCAATGATCGTCTCGCCCATTTCTTCTCTCCTCTCCGTTTATTAATCCAGACCGTTCAGTTTTCGCATGGCTTTTACAAGTCCGCCAGCCTGAATAATATCCATCAGATTCTCCGGAAGAGAAGCTATCGGGTACTGTTTTCCATTGTGGTCTACATGCTCGTTCATCACAACTGTAACTTCGTCTCCCTCTTTCACATCGTCGTGAAGATCCGGCTGCTCAATAAGGAGAAGGCCGTTGTTGATGGAGTTGCGGAAAAAAATCCGGGCAAAAGATTTCGCAATGACACACTGGATTCCCAGTGCTTTGATGATCTCCGGTGCCTGCTCTCTGGATGAACCGCAGCCGAAGTTCTTTCCTGCCACAATAATGTCACCTTTCTGGATCTGTCCTGCCAACTCCGGGCGAAGAGGACTAAATCCATACTGCTTCATATCGTCAATGGTTTTCAGTGCAAGATACTCTGTCGGGATAATGATATCGGTGTCGATATCATCTCCTAATACCCACACTTTTCCTGTAAATGCTTCCATATGTTTATCTCCTGTTTATTCCGTTCCGTATCATCAGGCAAAAGTTTTCTGTCTGCCCTGTTATAAGAACCCACGCCGAAACGGATCATCCTCTGATAATTTCTGAATATATTGTTTAAATCTTTTCTAAAACTCTTATACTCTGTCAGCAGTTGCGATCTCGCCTGCAATGGCAGATGCAGTAACAGTTGCCGCAGATCCCAGGTAAACCTTGGAACTTGGATGTCCGGCGCGTCCCTTGAAGTTACGTGTTCCTGTGCTGATCAGAACTTCATTTTCACCGATAACCCCCTGGCAGCTTCCCCAGCATACACTGCAGTTCGGATTCATAACAATAGCTCCTGCTTCCATAAAGATGTCAATCAGGCCTTCTTTTAATGCCTGGCGATAAATCGTCTGGCTTGCAGGAACAACCAGAAAACGAACGCCCTCTGCAACTTTTTTGCCCCTGATCACCTCTGCACCTACACGGAGATCTTCAATACGTCCATTGTTGCAGGAACCAAGGAATGCTTCGTTGATCTTAATTCCGCATGTCTCTTCCGCCGGAACTACGTTATCAACAAAATCCGGTTTCGCTACAACAGGACGAACTTTGGAAAGATCAAAGGTGTACTCTCCTGCATAAACTGCATCCGCATCACTGTGGTATACAGCTTTTGGCTCACGACCATGCTCTTTCAGATATTCCAGAGCCTTGTCATCTGCTTCAAAAATACCAGTCTTCGCACCAGCCTCAACAGCCATGTTGCAAAGAGCCATACGGTCACTGATGCTTAATGTCCTGGCACCCTCACCTGTAAACTCCATAGCCTGATAATTACATCCGTTTGCTCCGATCTCGCCGATAATGGTAAGGATCAGATCTCTTGCGTAAACACCTTCCGGCAGTTTCCCTGTCAGATTAAATTTTACAGTTTCCGGAACCATGACCCAGGAAGTTCCTGTTACCATTCCGTAAAGAAAATCTGTACATCCCACACCGGTACCGAACGCACCAAGTGCACCATAAGAACAAGTATGGCTGTCAGCACCGAAGATCAGCTGTCCCGGACGGACATAATTTTCGATCATGATCTGGTGGCATACACCTTTACCTTCCCAGAAATCAATATTGTTCTCCTTTGCAAAATCTCTCATTTTTTTCTGGGATGCTGCTGTTTTCGGGCTGTCAGACGGTACATTGTGGTCTACGATAAACACAAGCTTCCTGGTATCTGCAATGTGCGGATTTTTTAATTTATTATTGTACATATCAACAGTCAGATGTGTGGTTCCGTCATTACTCATCAGATGATCCAGCTGTACCGTATAGATATCTCCAGGTTTTACACTGTCCACACCTGCTGCCGCTGCAATAATTTTTTCTGCGATCGTCATTCCCATCTCTTATTCCTCCTCTCTGTTCAAAGAAGCGATAAGGCCGCCCTGATTCAGTATATTCTGCATGTATTCCGGCAGTTTTGTGCAGGAATAAGTTTTTCCGTTGGCAACTGCTGTTCCCTCGGACATATGAAGCTCCATAGTATCTCCTGTCTTCACATCATCCGGAAGATCCTTACAGACAATAGCTGGAAGTCCGATATTGATCGCATTACGGAAGAAAATACGGGCAAAAGATTTCGCAATAACGGCTTTTACTCCAAGTGCTTTAAGTACACCTGGTGCCTGCTCTCTGGAAGATCCGCATCCAAAATTCTCTCCTCCGACTACGAAATCTCCCGGTTTTACCTTCTTGGAAAAATCCGGATCCAGTGATTCAAAAGTATGGCTCTTCATCTCATCCAGATTCGGCAGAAGCAGATACTGGGATGCAATGATCTGATCTGTGTCAAGGTCATTATGAAATTTAAAAATAGTTCCCTTATCCATAAAACAAGTTCCTTTCTGATCATTATCCGATTTTAGGGTCACTATTCATCTGTGCCCCATTTCGTTTTCTATTCTAACACAAAACATCATATAATTAAAATGTATATTTTTAATACTTATTATAACTTCAGGTTATATAATTATGATTTTTCTATTTTCCCGTAATAAGTGCAAAATATCCCCAGTCCCAGAGCAGTTCCTCAAAACTGTTCTCCAGATATTCCCGGATATCGGCCTCCTCATAACCTGTCATTCTTGTGATCACCACAATATAGTCCCGGACAGTTTCATAATCCAGTTCTTTACAGTTATTTTTCTGCCAGCTCAGAAAAACCGCCTGACGAATAGCCGCATATTCCATACCGATCCACTGCATATGAATAATGGCATCCTCCAGAGTTCCCTCCGGTGTAAGAAGATCTGAATAGATCTCATTTGCCAGAAAGCATCGGATCAAATCCTGATATCCTGCAAATTCCCTGCGGAATTTTTCCCAGGCTTCCTCCATCTCGTCTCCGTCATATTCTTCGGATAATTCCTCCGCCAGCTCGATCACAGGATCCAGATATTTCTGATAAAGCTCTTCTTTCCGGTAATTTACAGCCAGATCCTGAAGAATCTCGTTACATTCATCCATGGTATCCAGTGAGGGAAGCTCCACCTCACGAATAGCACTCCCAAGCTGACAGACTGTTTTCCGGGAAAAATAATCTTCTATGATTTTAATAAATACAGCATCCTGGCAAGCTGCATTCCGATGAAGCTCTTTCAGAATGTAAAAGCTCTCCAGAAGTGCTTCCTCCGGTGATTTCTTTGTATCCATCAGAAGCTCTGTTAACTTTCTCCTGATCAGAAAAAGCGATTTTAGTTTTTCTGTTGGAATTTCCGGAAATACAATATTTTTCTTTTTATTCCAGATATCCAAAACAGCCGGACAGCACGGCATCATAGCTGCTTCTTCGTGCCCCTTAAAAGTATGGATCTCCCTTGGAAAGATCTGACAGGTTTCAGAAAGTACCTTGTCTCCATATGCACTTACCAGTCTGCAAAGACGGCTCTCCGCAAGAAAAGGACAGTCATGATCTTCTGTCATTTTCATGATCCTGCTTCCTTCTTTTTTTATTGTGTAAGCCTGCAGGCTGCTTCTGTGACCCGGCACATCTTCCGGCGGCTGGACAGCTTTCCATTTTCTGTAGGTCACATCATCTACATTAATCTTCCATTCCCTGCAGCAGCTGATGGTACATTTATCTGCAATACAGGAAAAGTCATCATAGTAATCTGGCTTTAATAAATCCATATTTTCTCCGTATTCTTGCTGTTCTATGATCTCTGTTCAGAAACAGTTTTGCTATGCAGGCTCTCCCAAAAGCTGGCTGTGTACCTTCCGTCTTACAAACCAGAAACAGCTCACCTGCATAATGATCGTAAAAATCCAGGATGCCGGGTAAGAAATAAAGAGTACCTTCAATGATCTGTGTGCCGGGAAAATTCCGAATATCCATACGATTCGGAGACCGACTGTTCCGATGATCGACAGAATCATGGGTACACCGGAACGTCCCATTCCACGCAGTGCCCCCGGAAACAGGTCCATCTGCCCGCAGAGAAAATAAGTAACTGTGGTATAGGCAAGGATCTCCATTCCGCATTGAATAACCTTAGCGTCTTCTGTATAGATTTTCAGAAGCTGCGGACCGAAAAAGTATGCACCACAGCCCATGACAAAGGATACGACAAAAGACAGTATCATACAGTCAACAAGTACCCGGTCCATCCGTTTCGGTTTTCGGACACCATAATTCTGGCTGGTAAAGCTCATGCAGGCCTGAGTAACTGAGTTTACAGACACATACAGGAACCCGAAAATGTTGTTTGCTGCAGTATATCCTGCCATTGCAATGGAACCGAAAGAGTTTACAGAGGACTGAAGCAGCACATTGGAAAAATTAATCACTGTGCTCTGGATTCCTGCCGGAAGTCCTACCTGGAATATCTGTTTCAGATATTCCGGCTTTATGGACAGCTTCGAAAAACGCAGCTGGTAGCTTCCCTCTGTCTGACACAGACATCGGAGGACAAGAATACAGGAGATCAGCTGAGAAATCACAGTTCCAATTCCAACACCTGCCACGCTTAAATGACAAACGATCACAAAAAACAGATTCAGAAGCGCATTGGCACAGCCTGAAATGATCAGAAAGACCAGTGGTCGCTTGGTATCTCCCACTGCACGCAAAATTGCAGCACCATAGTTATACAGCATAAAAAACGGCATCCCCAGAAAATAAATACGCATATAAAGAGTGGAAAGATCGATCACATCCTCCGGCGTATCCATCAGCTCCAGGCAGATTCTGGCAAAAACCACTCCCAGAAACGCCATGATGATCCCGCTGATCAGAGCCAGCAGAATCGATGTATGTACTGTTTCTGACATTTCCTCATCTTTACCGGCAGCATAAAATCTGGCTGCCAGCACATTGGCGCCAAGAGAAATCCCGATAAAAAGATTGGTAAACACATTGATCAGCGCTGTGGTGGAACCTACTGCCGCCAGTGCCTCACTTCCACTAAAACGTCCAACTACCACGATATCCACTGCATTGAACATCAGCTGTAAAATACCGGACAGCATCAGTGGCAATGAAAACGAGATTAGCTTGTCCATGATCGATCCATTGCACATATCGATCTCATACTTGTTTTTTTTCACAATTTCATCCCCCATAATCATACTTAGATGAAAACATTATAGCACCTTTCGCTGAAAAGCTACAATGAAATTATTTCTATGAAGAATATGCAGCGGCTGCATAAAATACGCAGCCGCACAGTAACGTGTATTTATCATTTTACTATCGTTCCAGAAGTCCTGCATCCCGAAGGTTTGCAAGAAGTGCATTAAAATCCTCCACAATATCATCTACTGTTGTTGCATTTCCCACAGCAGCTGCCGGGGTTACTGTTCCGGCCGGACCGGTTGCTCCAGCTTCTCCTGCAGGGCCGGTAGCTCCTGTTGGACCGGTGGCTCCCGTTGCTCCCGTTGGACCGGTAACTCCTGCCGGACCGGTTGCCCCAGTTGCTCCCGCTGGACCAGTGGCTCCCATTGCCCCCGTTGGGCCGGTAACTCCTGCCGGACCAGTAGCTCCCATTGCTCCTGTTGGGCCGGTAACTCCTGCCGGACCAGTAGCTCCCGTATATCCCTGTATTCCCGGCTCCCCCTGCGGTCCCTGAGGACCCATAGGCCCCGGAACTCCCGGACAGCCTCTGGGACCGGTTGGTCCTGTAGGTCCCACAGGACCCGGACAACCTCTTGTTCCACATCTGTCACATCCACAGGAACTATGATTTCCATAACAGGACATACAGGACAAATCCTCATGACTGTCCTGCTGCATTTCCATTTCCTTACGTTTTCGATGCATGAACAGCATTCTGCGATCACCTCATAAGAAAATAACTTTCCCTACAGTATATGACAGCAGCATTTACCTGTGCATACGATTCCCACAAGCCTGCACCCTGCCAGGACAATAAAGATATCTTTCTTTTTATACCAGACCATATTTTTCCCGAAAATATTTCTGGTTATACAATACTCCAGGATCTTCCGGTTTCTGTTCTCTCGCCTTCTTATAAAAAAAGAATGCCTGCTCCGGGCATCCCATCCTATCATAACAAACACAAAGCTGCATATACGGTACAAATCCATGGCACTCAGCCATAAAAAAACCTCCTTTTTTCTTATCTGTCGGCACAGTAAGCGCCTGCCCGTACCAGTAGGCAGCCTGTCTGTGCAGCTCTCTTTCCAGAAAAATTCCACCGACCTCACAGCAGATTTCTGCCCTCGGCACATCCATAGTCAGACTATACAGAAAAGCTTCCAGTGCGTTTTTTTGTTCTCTCATTTTCCGGTAGCACTGTCCAAGTACAAAACAGGCATCTATCTTATTTTCCAACCATCCGGACGGATTTTTCAGCAGCTCCACCAGCACAGCCTCTGCCTCCGGATACCGCTGATGATAATACAGTTCTCTCCCGTAATAAAGCTGATGTCTTGGTTCCAGCTTTTCTCCTTCTGCCAGCATTTTTTCATAGATCCGCAAATTCCTGTCCGGATCTCCCTGCACACATTTCCGGTGCTGAACTTCGATATCTGAATAAAAAATATTTCCCCTTGGCATTACCGCCTCATGTACTCTTCCACTCCACCGAAATCCCCCGGAAGTCTTCAGAATCCTTTCCCTGTAATAGGAAAACGTTGTCTTCCCATCAGTATCAAAGCCAATCGCATATTCCATCATCACTACATCAGTCTCTCCATCCAGAGCTGCCTTCAGCTTCTTCATTTTTTCCAGATTTTCCTCATTCAGGACATCATCCGCATCCAGCCACATCCAGTAATCCGTGCGTACTTTTTTCACGAGAAAATTCCTTGCAGCAGAAAAATCATCACACCAGGCAAAATCAAATATCTGCGACGTATACTGTTCTGCAATTTCTTTCGTTCTGTCCGAAGAACCTGTATCCGCAATCAGAATCTCATCCATGATTCCAGAAATCGGTTTCAGGATCCTCTCCAGCACAGCTTCTTCATTTTTTACGATCATACAAAGACTGAGAGAACTCATATTTAATAATCGACCTTCATAACTTTATAAAATCTATGTACCTCTCTTTCGTTGTATGCCCTCTGTCATTTTCCCACATAAATTAAGAGAGCCTTATGTCGGCTCTCTTACCTGTTTTGTCTGATGCTTTTTTATTAAATCAATCCGTTGCCTTAGCCTTCGGATAAATCTGCTTCATCCTGTCATCATCAAAATGTGTATCTACCCATTCCAGGACTGTATTCTCCGTTTCAATTCCTTTAGCCCTCTGATCGTAACGCACAAGAGCCATGGAAGAAACAATAATATTAACAAACATGAAAACTGTCAGCATCCATGTAATGATCTTTCCAGGAAGAACAGGAATCTTCTCGATCCATGCAGATAAAACAGGATACACTTTTTTAAACCAGATCACAGCCGCAATTCCCCAGAAAAAGCAGTACAGAAGATTGATCCTGCCGCCCAGATTAAACGGAAGCTCACTGTAGTCCCAAAATACTTTTCCAAAAAAAATCTCTGTAAACACACTGCAAAGATACTCATAACCACCGCCAAGCAGTGTTCCCATCATAAAAAGAAAACTGTCACTGTGGTCTTTATATTTATAAAGAAGCAATGTTACAAGAGCCAGTGCCAGTCCCCACACAATGCTGAACGGCCCCCAGACAAGACTGCTCCGGATCATCCAGTATCCCATGGTGACACGGCAGAAAATGGTCTCTACAATATCTCCCAGAAAAGCTCCGATGATAAACAGAAGCATGAGTTTATAAAAGCCGCACCCCTCTGCAAAAACACCTTCCTCTGCAGATTTCTCTGCTTTCCGGACCTTCTTTACTTTCGGATAAGCTTTCCGAATTCTTTTCTCGATCCACTGCGTGATCAGGAAGCTCAAATGATCGCTGACTTTATCCAGCTGTTCATTGGCTGCTGCCCACTGTTCCAGATTGGGACCTTTTTTTATCAGAAGCAAAAATGACGCTGTGATATCTATCGCCATTACTGCCATCAACACCAACAGCAAAATATGCATCAAAAGTGTCGGCAGAAAAGAAAGCAGTTTCCATGTCAGGGCATTCCCCCATGTCACGCTCACAAATCCGAGAATACCCCATAAAAAAGATGCCGGAAAACAGATATATCCATCCAGGTTCCATTTTACATCAGAATAATCCCACCATCTCTCCTTAAAAGCCTTCTCGATCAGATGCCCGCCGATCCATTCGATCACCGTCGCATAAACCATCGAAAACAAAAACAGCCAAAATCCTGTCAACTCCTGTAAGCCCACCGAGATCAGCACTGCTGTAATACCATACATCACACAGAATGGACCGTTTACCAGACCTCTGTTTGAAAACTTTCGCTGCCGCAGTGTGGCTGTTACTGTCTCCAGAATCCATCCCAAGAATGAATATAAAAAAAACAGCCACAGCAATTCATACCCTGAAAAAACTCTCATTTGTACTTTCTCCTATTGTCATTCTCTGTTGTAACATTTTTATCAGAGTATATCATAAAGCAATATACTTTCTCAACAATACCCTGGCGTTTTCTTTTATTTTACAGAAGTACTTAATTTTAACTTTTTTCCTTCAGATTTTTATATTACAAAAATTATATCACCAGCTGCAGTATATCCTCTATATGTTCTGCAAGATGATCTGCCCCATTCAGTTCCCCTTTCTCACCATATCCATACAGGCATCCTATAAAAGGGCTTTTGCAGGCTCTGGCACATTCCAGATCCTGCCTTCTGTCTCCGACCACCAGATAAGGGCCTGCATATTCCCGGATGATTTCCTGCACAATTTCTGTCTTTGGACGGAATCCGTATGATTCACAGTCATAAAAACGGTCAAACCATCGTTCCATCCCAAATTCCTTCCAGTGTGCCTCACGATATGAAGCTTTACAGTTACTTAAGATTATAAGATGATATCTCCGGTTCTTCAAAGCTGTTAGCATCTCCTCTGCTCCCGGATACCACACTGCCTTATGTTTCCTGATCTGTCTTACCATCAGGTCGCCTACCATCCTGCTTGCCTGCTCTTTATAGCTCTGATCCAGCTCCGGCAAAAATGTATTCCACATTTCCTTACTGTTAAGTCCCAGCCATCCGGCAATTTCCGCCGAGCCTATCTCCCGTTCTTCTGCAGCCTTCTGTTTTGTCAGCCACTGATAGGTTTCACGAAATGCCGGTTCATAGATTCCAAGGGTATTATGGATCGTTCCATCATAATCGAATATGATCGTTTTTGTCATCATTTATTTTCCTGTCTTTTAGAGCTGCTTCATCAGATTGACCATCTCGATTGCAGATAACGCGCAGTCATAACCTTTATTTCCCGCTTTGCTTCCTGCACGCGCAATAGCCTGCTCGATATTTTCAGTCGTGATCACTCCGAATAAGACCGGGATTCCTGTTGCAAGTTCAACCTGTGCGATCCCCTTAGCAGATTCATTGCATACCAGATCATAATGTGAAGTATCTCCACGGATGACAGCTCCCACGCAGATAATTGCATCATATTTTCCTGACTGCGCCATTTTCTGTGCTGTAATCGGAATCTCAAATGCTCCCGGTACCCATGCTGCAGTAATATTCTCTTCTTCTACTCCATGTCTTACCAGTCCGTCGACTGCCCCTCCCAATAATTTATTCACAATGATCTCATTGAATCTCGCTGCCACGATACCAACCTTCATTCCCTCCGGTGCTACTACTTTTCCTTCTACTAAATTGATCTGTCTCATTTTTTCTTCCTCCTGCTATTTGCTGTTTTTTATAAATTTATTTCCTTAAAAATATGACCCATCTTTTCCTGCTTCGTTTTCATATACTTCCGGTCATATTTTTGTACCGGAATCTCCAAAGGTACTCTCTCATTAATCTTCAGCCCGAATTCGCCAAGCCCATAGACTTTATCCGGGTTATTGGTCAGTAATCTTAATGATTTCACACCAAGGTCTGACAGTATCTGTGCCCCAACCCAGTACTCTCTGAGATCCGGTGCAAACCCTAACTTCACATTAGCCTCCACGGTATCATATCCCTGTTCCTGAAGCGCATAGGCTTTGATCTTATTGATCAGTCCGATTCCTCTGCCTTCCTGTCTCATATACAGAATGATCCCTCTGCCTTCCGCCTCTACCTTGCGCATCGCTGTCTGCAGCTGCAGGCCGCAGTCACATCTGAGCGATCCGAATGCATCTCCTGTCAGGCACTCCGAATGTACACGGCAAAGCACATCCTCACCATCTCCTAGATCACCTTTTACCAGTGCCAGATGATGCTCTCCTGTAATGTCATTGATATAGCCATACATTTTAAAATCACCGTACTGCGTTGGGAGGTTTGCAGCTGCTTCCTCCTTTACATGCTTTTCATGTATTCTTATATAATCCTGCAGATCACGAATCGTAATAAATGTAAGGTTATGCTCTTTTGCCATTTCCCATAGCTGTGATGTACGCATCATAGTGCCATCTTCTTTCATAACTTCACAGCACACGCCGCATTCTTTCAGTCCGGCAAGTCTCATAAGATCTGTTGTTGCCTCCGTATGGCCATTTCGTACCAGAACCCCGCCTTTTCTGGAAATAAGCGGAAATACATGTCCCGGTCTTCTGAAATCCTCCGGTTTTGACTGATCATCCACACACTTCATAATGGTATAGGAGCGTTCTGCCGCAGAGATACCGGTGGTTGTATCTGCGTGATCCACTGCCACGGTAAATGCTGTACTGTGATTGTCCGTGTTCTCAGCAACCATCGGCGGAAAGTTCAATCTCGCCGCAATTTCTGCACTCATCGGTGTACAGATAAGACCCTTTGCATAGGTCGCCATGAAATTAATATTTTCCCTGGTCGCAAACTCTGCCGCACATATCAGATCTCCCTCATTTTCTCTGTCCGGATCATCTGTGACCAGAACTATTTTTCCTTCCTTAAGATCCCTAAGTGCCTCTTCAATTGTGTTGTACTGATAATTTTGTGACATAGTGTATATCCTCCTGTTCTAAAACCCGAATTCTTCAAGAAACTCCATCGTAATTCCGGATTCTTTTTTCTCTTCTTCGTTTTTTCTGATGCCAAGCAGTTTTTCTACGTATTTTCCGATCACATCATTTTCCAGATTAACCAGATCCCCCGGCACCTTTTCCAAAAGAGTGGTTTCTTCTCCTGTATGTGGAATGACCGACACCTGAAAACCAGCTTCATCAACCCTTGCAACTGTCAGGCTGATCCCATCAATACAGACGGATCCTTTTTCCACGATCAGATGCAAAATCTGTGGCGATGTCTCAATTGATACCCAGATGGCATTTTCTTCCCGGAGCATGGAACGTATCACTCCAGTTCCATCAATATGACCGCTTACTATGTGTCCCCCGAACCTGCCATCTGCAGCCATTGCACGTTCCAGGTTTACCTGGCTTCCAGCTTTACAACTGCCAAGACTGCTTCTTCTGATCGTCTCTGCCATCACATCGGCAGTAAATCCGTCCGGCTGAATCGACGTAACTGTCAGACACACACCATTCACAGCGATACTGTCACCGATCCTTGTCCCTTCCAGGACTTTCCGGGCTTTCACTGCCAGGATCCCTGATTCTCCTGTCAACTGTATATAACGGACTTTTCCTTTCTCTTCTACGATTCCTGTAAACATGATTCCTCCTGTTTTTTCTCACACACCTGACATCTTATCCGGATGTCCTCACCGATCTGGCAGATATCTGTATATCTCAGTTCCACTGCTTCAGACGGCAGTTCAACTCCAATACCTTCTACCGGTGTCTTCCCAGCCACACCGCCAAACAGCTTTGGTGCTACAAAAGCCTGTACTTCCTTTACAATTCCAGCTCTCAGTGCACTGTCATTTAACGTACCGCCTCCCTCCAGAAGGATGCTGTCAATGCCTCTGTTTCCAAGATCTGTCATCAGCTTCTTAAGGTCTATCTGATTCTTTTCATCCGGACAACAGATAGTTTCAACTCCCATGGTATGTAATATTTTTATTTTCTCTTCTGTATTTTTCCAATCTGCATAAGCCACGATCGTCCGGTATTTTCCCGCACTTTTTACGATCTGACTGTCCGGCGGGATCCTGAGCTTACTGTCACACACAATCCTGACAGGACTTTTCCAGCCTTCTACCCGGACGTTTAACATCGGATCATCTGCAAGCACAGTTCCAATGCCTGCCATGATCCCCATGTACTGATGCCGCATATGCTGTACTTCTTTTCGTGCAGCTTCTCCGGTGATCCATTTTGATGCCCCTGTCTTCGTTGCGATCTTCCCATCCAGTGTCATGGCATACTTCATCACTACATAGGGAGTCTTCGTAGTAATATAATGGAAAAACACCGGGTTCAGCTGATCACATTCTTCTCTCATAAAATCTTCAACTACTGTTACACCGGCTTCCCTTAACATCTGTACACCTTTTCCTGCCACTTTCGGATTCGGATCTCTGGAACCGATCACCACTTTTCTGATCTTCTGTTCAATGATCGCTTCCGTACATGGAGGTGTTTTACCATGATGACAGCAAGGCTCCAACGTGACATAAATCACCGCACCTTCTGCTGATTCTGTAAGAGAAGCAATTGCATTACGTTCCGCGTGAAGTTCTCCATACTTTTTATGATAGCCTTCCCCGATGATCTTTCCGTCTTTTACGATCACTGCCCCTACCATAGGATTGGGATTCGTCCAGCCTTCTCCTTTTTTGGCCAGTTGAATAGCCCGAAGCATATATTCCTGATCCGTCATTTCTATTCCTTCTTTCTTATTCCTGTTCTTTGCCTGGTATTTCAAAAACGATGTACCAGATACAAAAAAAGCCTGCGGAAATATCTGCAGGGTGGAATTAATCTGTTACATATGATCGATAAATGAATGTCTGATTATTTCCTACATAAAAAGCTCTGAAATGGATCACCATCTCAGAGCTCTGATACTACATTCATTCATACAAAAATCAACTGTACTATCATCTTCTTCCATCCAGACTGTACTGTCGGCCCCGGAATCTCACCGGATCATACCTTTCGGCTCGCGGGCTTTACCGCCGGTAGGGAATCTCACCCTGCCCTGAAGATATCTTTTTGTTTATTTTAATACTTTATCTATTATTTGTAAAGCAGAATTTTTATTTTACGCATTTCACATTTTTCTCGGGAGTTTGACAGTTGAATAATCAAAACTCACTACAGTCCTTCTACAAACTCAACTGCATTTTTTATATCTTCTTCATCAGGGTGCCCTTTTGCAATACCACCTACCAGTTTAAATGGACCAAATGTGTCATAGCCCTTGCATCCGAATTTTCCTATCACTTTAGAATGCTTCTTGTCCAAAATCTGCTCTATGGATTTATAATTCGCACTACCACCATAAGTACAGATCAGAAATATCTTTTTGTCGTTCGGTAAGTTTTTCTCTGCAAAACCCAACATTGACTGATGAAATTTCGAAAAATAGATTCCTGATGCAAACCCAATCATATCATAACTGCTCAGATCTGCAT